>Ga0247723_1001959_pt1 | contig 11488 bp, 7 predicted proteins | sample MSEWelMarce5H_FC_FD_189079 | JGI IMG/M metagenome (GOLD analysis project Ga0247723, IMG submission 189079) | Subsurface sediment microbial communities from gas well in West Virginia, United States - MSEEL Well Study Marcellus 5H_FC | ecosystem: Environmental > Terrestrial > Deep subsurface > Rock...
TTTGACCAGTTAGCAGCAACTGCAGAAGGTCAACAGATTATAAATGATATCACAACTAATTATCCTAATCTAGCACTAGAGGATAAACAACAGTTTATGGAAGAGGCTATTGTTACTTCTCTTGGGAAGAAAGCGGACAATATCCTAAACAATGCAAAAGAAACTGATTTGTTTTCTAAGATTGTAGGCAAGATTCTATATGCTATAAAACAGATTCTTAGAAAAGCATTCAAGGGTAATAAAGTCACTGTTGAAAATATAGATGTAAATACTACATTAGACCAACTAGCAGATATGCTAGCTAGTAAAGACTTTAAGATTAATACTGAAGTTGTAACCCAGGCCGATATAGTATCATTCTCCAGAGATTATAGAGAGCAGATGATTAATGACCTTGCTTCTGTTGAGCAAAAAGAGCTGAACATGATAAGCAAGAAAATGTATAGTCTTGTTAGAACCCAGTCTGGATTCTTGAGTACCAAGAACTATAGAGAGATATCTAGGGTGCTTAGAGATAAAATGGAAAGAGCTGACCTTACCGAGATAATCAGTAACCTCAGACTATTCCAAACAGAAGGAGAGAGAATATTTTCTTCTAAGGAAGAAGAAGAAAAGTACATGGCAGCTCATGCTGAGGCTCTTCTCAACAGTATGCTCAGATTTAATCTAGCATCTAAAAGAATCCTGGATCACTTTAAAGATATTAGTAAAAACATGGATGACAAAGAGGCTTTGCTCCGTGGTTATTATCTGAATAGAGTGATTAAAGACTGGAGCAAGTTCATCAACTTTGCTAAAGACAGTCTTTTTGATAATGAAAACTTTAGGGCAGGTCACCCTCTTTTTGACTTGATAAATGAGATTAATGACAACATTAATCAGTGTAACAAATACAGCGATAAGATTTATTCCAAGGGTGTAGGTGAGATGCTTGTAGCTCAGCTTACTCCTATGATTAATAATATTGATGCTCGATATGAGAGAATCATAAAAAGGTATGAGGATAAAGGAGCTGATAAAGCTATCATTGACTATTACAAAAAAGAGTGGGAGTTAGTAAGACTTACTCCGGAGAAAATAGAGTCACTGTTAAAAGGAGAACTGGGTGATGCGCATGCTCTTAACTCATATCTAGAGGGATACATGCATAATCAGGATCCTGTGGTTCTTGGTTTTGCCGGTTATGTGAAAGATAGATTCATGGAAATGAGTGCTATGGTTCAGAATAACTATAACTCCTTTATAAATGATATTGAGGAGATGGTAAAAGATGCTGGGTATGACACAGCATTTAAAAGAATGCAGATGGGTAAAGACATGCTTTACCTAGATGTAGTAGAAAGAGATGAAGATGGTAAGCCAACCAAGTCTGTATGGAAATTTATTGGTCCCCATCAAGGACATGAGGGTGAGCAAAAGAAACTAGAAAAAGATTTGGAAAATGCCAAAGAAGAACTTAACCAAACAAATTCTGATGAGGCAAAACTAAAGTATGTAAATGCTATGGCAGCTCTTGAACAATTCAAGTCTGACTTTATGCATAGACCATACACAGATGCTTACTACTCTTTGCACAACTTATTTTTGGATGATGTAGGTAAAGAGGCTTATCTAAGAATGCATAACATCTTAGCTAAGATTAGGGGCCTAAATAGTAATGTGACTACTCCGGATGAAGTCCTAGAGAATTTAGAAGAAGCTAAAAACTATTGGAGAGAGTATAGACAACTAAAGTCAATGTACTATGCAGATGGTTCTGCAAAGAAAGAGGGTACAATGGACTATGATGTAGCTGTTAGACTTAAAGAATATTCTAATAAGTCTAATAAGTTTCATGAGTATGTACAGAGAAAAGGAGCTTTCCAAAATGCATATCTAACCTTTATCCAAAGTCTTAAAGACAACGGCTTGACTGATGAAGAGATTATGCAGAAAAGAGATAACTGGTTGAAAAACAATACAGTTACCAAACTTAATGCTGAGTTTTATAAAGAGCGAGCCCGCATATTTTCTGAGCTAGCTAAACTAGCCGGAGATGATCCTACACAAAAAAGAATCATTGAGGTGTATGGAATGATCAATAATATGATCAGTTCCTATAGAGATAATAACTCTCATCCTGTTGGTTCTGAAATGCCGGAGGCATTACTAGAAAAAATTAAAGCTCTTGAAGAAGAACTTGAAGAGTTAAGAAACAAAACTGAGACTAAGAAAACCGGTAGACTTACTAGACAAGAGTGGGATTTCTATAATGATTATAAGTCTAGACTAAGAGCATATGCTGAAGGTACTGGTCAAGCGCCATCAGCTGATGATACTGTAATCTACAGTGAGCTAAGAAACAAACTGAGCAAAGGTGGAGCTATATCTGGCCAAGAGCTAGACTTGATGGATGAGAGAAAAGAGCTTTTCCAAAAGCTTAATGACCTTCAACAAAGAGTTGTGTCTCAAGACTACGTAGAGACAGTAAATGAGTTGATCTCAAACAATCCAGAAGCATTAGCGTACTTAAAGAAAGAGCTTAAGCAAAGTGCATTTACTGCTTCTGATATAGAGATGATGAGTTATCCTCAGCACTTATCATCTTTTATGACTAAGAGTCCTGAGTTTGCAGAGTGGTTTAATAATAACCACATGACAAAAACTTACTTTGATTCTAGTGGAACAGAAGTAACTAAGTATGTACCTACTAGAGCATGGACATACATTAAGCCTGTAAGTTCTAAATACTATGAGACTACAGATATCCTTAATCCGGATGGCTCTTTTACTGATGAACAGTTTCAATTATACAAGAGCTACAAAGAGAAGGAGAAAAACGATCAGATTATTACAGCAGAAGAAAGCGCAGCCTATTCTGCAGTTGTTAAAGAAGTAATAGAGGGTGTACCAACGCTGGCATATTTCTATAGAGAAATTAAAGACTCTTACACTGATGAAAATGGTAATCAGGTAAAACTCAAGACTGAAAGAATCAGCATGCTGGATGCAATCAGAGCTGGTAGACCCATAGAAGAAGCTACTGTAGATTCTAGAGGTAGATGGTTACCAAGACAGAATGCTAAAGATCAAAGATTTATAAATTCTAAGTATGCAGATCTAAGAGCAACAAGCCCTAAAAAGTTTGCATTACTGCAGAAGCTTATTCAAAAGCATTTAGAAATTCAGGAAGAGCTACCTTATAATAGTAAGCTAGACTTAGAAGCTCCTAGATATCGTAAGTCTCAGTATGAAACTTTATCATCAAGAACACTAGATGAGAATGTAAAACAGAATCCTATTAGTGTTTGGTGGAGAAACGTAAGAGCTATGTGGACAAAAGCTCCTGATGATATTGATGAAGGATTTAATCCACAGGATAATCTTACAGCTGTAACTGCAGACCTGTATGATGATGAGTTTGCCAAAATACCTATTACTGGTATGTTTAATTTACCAGAGGATGAAGTGTCTATGGACTTGCTCACTGGTATGATGAGATATATGCAGTCTGGTGTAAGACAGAAGACTTTGCTTGACATGTTACCTATGGCTAGAGCCCTGCAAAAGTTAGTACAGACTCCGCCTAATAAACTTAAGGAAGACATTGGTGCTACCGCTAAGCAAATGGGTTACCTGGGTAGATTGGTTAGTAGTATTACATCACCAGTTACAGGTAAGGGTAGAAACATAAGAGCTATGGCTATCAACTCTTTTATAGAAAAAGAGTTTGAGGGTAAAAACAATGCTGGTTTTGTTAGTGATAATGTGGCTGCCCAGAAGTTTGTAAACAATCTTCTTAGCTTGTCCTCTAAGACATTCTTCTCATTTAATATTCCTGCAGCTATTAAGAACAGCTTTGGTGCTAGATTTCAATCTATGATTGAGGGAGCTGCTGGAGATAACTTTAACTGGGCTGACTATGGAAGAGGTACCGTGTGGGCTAACATGGTAACGATGGAGATTAGCATGCAAATATATAAGTTTGGTAAGAAGTCAATGAACTACCAACTTGTAGAACTTATGGATCCTTCTCAAGGTAGACTACAAAGTCAGATTAGAGAAGGAGCCGGCATATCTAAGTCAGCTATATCAGATACTGTTGACCTTAGCATCATGACTAATGTAAGAAAGTGGACAGAATTAAATGCCACTCTCAGCATATTCGGTGCTATGCTTACCAAAGAGCAGGTAGAAATTACCGATGCCAATGGTAAAGTCAGCAAGATATCATATGATAAAGCTTGGGAAGTAAAAGATGGGGTAATCAAGTTAAAAGATGGCATTGATAAAACTTATGCACCTGGTGGAGCGAAGTATAAAGCTTTTGTGAAAAAGGTGCACGGAGTTACTATGGCACTGAATGGTGCCTATGATAGCTTCAACCAGCCAATGGCCAATAGATTTCTGTTGTATAGAATGGTAATGTTCTTGAAAAAGTACTTTACCGAGATGTTCATGAACAGATTTCAGTCTACAGTTAAAGGCGGCAGAATAGTACCCAGATATGATGGTAATATGGATAATGTTGCTATGGGTTACTACGTAGAGTTTTTTAAAGGGGTAAAGAACATGTTTACTCTTTATAAGTTTAACCTCAGAAACATGACTGAGGGTGAGATTATGGCATCCAAAAAAACACTTGCCGAAATAGGTCTACTTGTATTACTGTCTCAAGTTCTGATAGGTCTTCTCTTTGGATGGGATCCAGATGATGAGGATAGATATGAAAAGCTTAGACAAAAGAGTGGAGCATTACCATTTATTGGTGTAGAAGATGACCCTGAACATCCATTCAGAGCACAGGGTTGGTTTGAGAATCATCTTCTTAATCTTGCTATTCAAGTAGAAGCTGAGAATGATTCATGGTTGCCATATCCTGGAATGGGACTAGATGCATATGCAGATATGTTTAAACTAGAATCAATAGCAATGACTGCTACAGTGGACAGATGGGTTGACTTGATAGGTCAAGCTACAAACTATACAGACTATCTGATTACTGGTGACCAGAAGGCTCTATACAAAAGAGAAGTTGGCCCATATGAATGGCAGCAACAAGGCAGCCCAAAGTTTTTAAATCACTTAATGAAAACCCTTACATTTACAGGAACATCTGTAGAACCTATTCAAGGAATTAAGGGACTAGAATCAAGAGAAAATAGATAATGGCAAAAACAGTAACCACAAAAAATGCTTTTGCTCCAAGCGGAGCTAGAAAAAAGCGCCCAGGAATTATAGCTAAAACAAAAACTAGCTACTCCAAGAAGAGTAAGAACTATAAAAAGCTATATAGAGGGCAGGGAAGATAAGCCCCGGTTTCCCGGGGCTCTCTGTTTACTTACCAGGTTCGGCTAAGCCAAACTTTACAAACTTTTGTTCTGTTGTATAATCCAACGGAATAGTTTCTACTGTGCCATTGTTCCAAAGTTTGTTCATAGCAGATAGGTGAGTCTTAACTGCTTTGGGATCATTAAATGTTTCAGAACACTGGAGTATTTCTCCATTTCTACCTACTGACTTTACTACATAACCGTAGACAGTCTTTCTTTCTTTTTCTCCTGTTTCTTCATTTGGGACCAAGACTCTTCTTTTAGAATCATGGATTTCAATAAATCCTGTTTTCATTGTTCTATAATTTTGGTTATATTTGGTCTAAAGTAATTCGGGCCTTTTAGAATTTTACCATCTTCTCTAAGAATTGGTTTACCATCTTTGCCCATTTTAGACATGTTACTTCTGTGAATTTCGCTGAATATTCTCACCATATAATCTTGCATGCCATGCTCTAGCATTGTTCCTAGGAGGATATACAACATATCCCCTAGGGCATCTGCTATTTCTACAGGATCTTGTTTTACTATAGCTTCTAGATATTCTGAATTTTCTTCAGCCATTAAATTGTATCTAAGAATTCCTCTTTCTTGAGAAAGAGTTTGTGGACCTGTTGGTATTTCAATACCCGTAGCCTCACACCATTCTTTTACTTGACTCAGTTGTATTCTCATGTTGTCCAGTGTGAGTTAGGATTGTTTATATCAATGTAACTGTACTTCATTCTAGCTTCTGTTACTGTAACAGGAATTATATCTTCCTTGAACATACCTTCTATTAGAATAAGATAGTTGATAGCATCTCCAATCTTCTCCTCTAGTACTTTTTCATCAGGTATTTTACCAGTCTTAGCTCTTGCTTCAATAATCATTTTGATAGACTGCAAGTGCTTCACCATAAACTCCCATGCTACGGCTTGTTTGGTATCATGAAAGCTTAGTGGTAATGCTTCTGTAAAAGCCTTAAATACATCATCTTTATCTGCATATTCTGAGTTCTTTGTTTCAAGAACATCTTTAATTAGTTGTACACGTCTCTGTACAACATCCTGCACAAATTGTTTTCTGGTCATATTAGAACATTGTTAGTTGACTTGTTTCTCTTCTTTTCTGTATGGATTCAATCATCTTATAGATATTCTGCAGATAATAGTCCTCATTAATTCTATACTCTGGCCACGGTTTCTTTTCAGCAATATTAAATACTGTCTGTTTCCAAGCTCCTGCCTCTACTTGAAAGTTTCTACCATCCACTTTATTTCTCTTAGTGATCTTACAACCATCTCCAGAGATGTAATACCGGACAATATGCTGAAGCTTTCTAGTTTGTAGTATACCTTTAACCATGCAGTCTTCTACAAACTGCCAATCACCCTTAGCTTTTATACCGGCACAGTACTCAAAGATGTTTCTATTTTGCGCTAGATACATTTCTGGTAGTGTCCCAAATACAAAGTAGTGATACACAGCTTTTGGGATAATCATAAAGCTTTTATTCTTATGTAATGCTAGCTCTGAAAACTCAAATCTACCTTTACACTTGGTTGCAGAATAAAAATATTTGTCACCATCTTGCCTGTAAATATAGTGAGGAAACTCAGACTGCAGCTGGCCGAAGTCCTCTTTTTTAACCTCTTTCTCCTTATTTACAGCAATATAGTTATTCACATCCCCTAGAATAATTTTACTGTATTCACCATGCTCTAACTCTAGTTTGGTCATCTGTTCCCATTGTTTGCAGATTTCAAGATATTTATCTTTCATCCCTGCAGGAATCATCATTTCCAAGCCATCAGTGTTTTGCATAAGCGGGATAGATCCCGGTATACCCAGACTAAGCATTTCATAAAGCATAGCGAGACTAAGCTGACCATTAATGGTAATACGCATAGTAAACTCAGGATCATACAGAAAACTATTTTCATCATTGCTGAGACCGTAGGTACTGTTGAGGATAATCTTGTAGACATAATTTCTAGGATCTTTTTTAGGTATTTTCTTTCTTTCTTCAAAGAACCATTCATACTGCTCGCAGAATTCTTCTTTAGGTAAGTGTGCCGGAGACCAGCCATTCCTGATAGCCAGATTAGGATAAAAACTAGTAACGTCACTAGTCATAATTATCATCCCGTCTTTAGCTTCATAGACACCGCTGGACCTAGCACCATGCACACCACCTAGACCAAAGTCTGTTCTAACACCTTTGTGGTTCACAGAATACTTAAAACCACCTTTAGTGTTATTAGGGTCCAGTACTAGCTCATTGAATTTTTCTAGGATATCCCTGAACTCAGGCTTCTGAAAATTGATATATGGTAAGATTATATCTTTAACGGTAATCTTATCTCTAACTGTTCTCAGTTGTTTGAGCTCATATTTTTTAATCCTAGTTTTATCACTAAGAAATTGCAGAAATAGTTCCTTGGCTATCCTTGGTTCCGATGCATTATACAGGTTGGTATTATACTGCTTGGTCAAATTTTGCCTCAGGTTAATCTGACTCTTACTCAGAATCATGATTTGCTTGCAAGACTCTACGTCATTTACACAATAGCTCATTACCTCATTTATCTGAGACATAGTATTGATGTAAGTGCTATGGTGTATGGGCATCTCCTGGATGTTATACCAGTCCATGCTATACTGTATCCATTTCAAGCTAGACCTTTTAGCAGGGTTGTCCCAGTGATTTAGCTTAAATACATCAATCTGTTGAATTGATAAATCCTTTGCAGAATAAGGCGGGAACTCATTGTTGTTAGTCTTTTCTATTACAGACTGAGCAAAGCCATAGAGTTCATTAGCTATCTGCAGAGCATCTAGATTAACAAGAGTCTCTTGATTCTGAAGTATATACTCAGTGATTTGACCGTCAAAACTTAATCCGTTATAGCTGATATGCCATTCCTTATCGTCCTTGTTCTGATTTAGAAACTTGACTAATTCTACAATGTCATTTCTCAGTCTGTGAACTACAAACTGTTTTGTCTCACCTGTCTTATAGTGTTGAAAGACCGCACCAAACATGTTGATGAGTGTCTCATAGTCCATTACCCAATGGTTCATATTATTTCTTCAGTTAAGCTGTTGCCCCGAGTTAAAGCATAAGGGCGGCTGTGAGACCGCCCATATACTCATTAAACAATTAAAACAAATTAAGCAGTTGCTGGAGTAAGAAAATCCGCAGCAGCATAAGCATTGTTAGCAAAATGATTTACAAATGCCTTAATATCATCAACATCCGTCAAATAATATTCTTGGAATGTTTCTATGGTTCTACGCTCCTCTTTATGAGCTTTAGCACCTTCAGTCCGTGTTTTTCTTGGAACAACATCTCCATTGTCATCAAGCTTTGGCATCATGTGAAACACATTCTTTCTAGTAAGGCCGATCAGAGCTAATACTTTAGATTGTGAATCATAGATGGCCTCCAAATAAGGACAGTCTTTGCTAAGAGGAATCATTTTAAAGGTTGGCTGACCATTCCAGTCAGACTTAATAACCATCATTGAATTTTGCATAAATAATAATTTAGGGCGAAGTTATATCAAAACCTGAAAACTTTAACTCTTTGATGTTTACACTTAGAGTCTCCTTTTCAAAATCTGGTTTATCACATAATTCTCCGACTTCTTCTAATAATTTTTTGTCACATTCTAGAATCTTAGAGTAAAGATCATAGTACATATCTGGATGCAGATAGCTATCCACATACACATAGTTCTTTTTGCTTTTGGAATAAAAACCCTGAACCAAAGACTTGAGTTGCTTACTTATAGTAGAATATCTACCAGCAAGTACCTTATCCCAATCTTCTTTAAATTCCTGGTAATCAAATACATACACACCTTTAGCATCATCTACTTCATAGAAATCATGAAAGTGATAATTGCCAAAAAGTTTTGCTTTCTCAAAAGACTTAAATTCTGCATCTGACCTTAGATGATACAAGCACATTAGCTTATAATCATCATTACCATAGTGCCCGGTCCATGACATATAAGTCTCTATTGGAGTAACGCTAACTCCTCTAGGTATCATAAGAGCGGGGTACAGAAATATTCTAGATTTCTGAAAGTACTCATCATACAGTGATTTGATCATAGTCATTTTTGTTACAATACAATCTTACTTGTAAGCATATCATATGGCAAAGAATAGATTCTATGCTCATAATGATATTTAGCTTTAGCAAGAGCATTGCTGAGACCAGTCAAATACCACTTGTTCATTGTTTCATCAGACACTCCAAATACATACGTCTGTTTGTACTTATCAATGACAATAAAGTTGAACTCTACTTTCCAAGTGCCATCTACAGCAAATTTCCGTGTTACTAGTTTTTTGTAAATAGCTGCTTGGAGCCAGTAATTGTAGTAATCAACAGTCTCAGCAAACTCTGCTACTGTTTTGCCTGTTGTCTTAAGGTCATTGATGACTATAGTTTTATTGCTTTCATTAACAACTATGTTGTCAACTATCCCCTTTAATCCAAATGGATAACCAGGTAGATCAATTTGAATCGGGTACTCACTATAAACAGTGCCACCAGAATTCCTATATAAATCAAGAACTTTTACAACATCCTCATTCTGTCTCAGAATTTGGACTGACTCTAGACACCGATTGTACATCTCTGTGTCTATTACGTCTTTACTGCCTTTCTGCTTTAGAAAGTCAAAGTAGCTTACAGTCTGATCTGTAACCATCTTATCAACCCTCTGCTCATCAGTCTTAAGTGACTGGTGCAGATTAATCTCTTTCAGTATATCTAAGATCTGCAATTCAAATGATCTTAGATCCTGGTCCAGAGAGTTAGTCTCTTGAGCGTATCTAAATACTCTATCTACAACAAGTTTAGGGTTGTCACTTGGCAAAGATACCGGTGACACAACAAATTGCCTGTCAAAGTTATCACCATCTAACAACAGACAGTGAATTACTTTACCTTCAAGGAGATAGCTATCCAGCTTCTCCTCTCTTTGTTGTAAAACATAGTGTGAATAAAAGAGCTTTGGAGAATAGAGGAGCCTATTCATACCACTATAACTAAAGTTAAATGGTTTTGAATAGAACTCCTCCTCCAAAGCAAGAACATTAATTTCCTCCTTGGTTTGTATCATTCTGCGGTTTTTCTATTTTGATTCCTGTTACCTTAATCCACCTGTAATTCCTAATAGAGCGCTGTATTTCTTCAGTAGCTCTATCCCTTACAAGATTAAGTATGTTATCATCTAACTTACCCACAGAATCAGCTTTCTCAAGTATGCCGTCTAGAGTTACTCCAGAATATCTATTAAAGTCCATAAAATCTAATAGACTCTTGAAAGCTACACTATGACAATACTTTACATATCTGTGTTTGTTGTAATGATCACCAAGCAATATTAGCAAATAATGTTGACTCTCTTCAAAATTACAGTTAGCCATTAGAGTAAGACCTAGTTCAATATTACCCGGATCATGGCTAGACAGCAACTGGTCAATGAATACATAGTTCTCATGCTCCATTCCTGATGAACCAAGAATAGATTGTAGAGCACTATCCGTAATAACATTTTTACCCTTGTAACTCATCATACCTTCATAAGCAGCAGGCTCAATGATTTTTACATTAGCCTTATGATACAGTATACAATTTAAGCCAGTTGCTACTCTCTCAAACTTATCACGACAACTATAACTAAAAGAAATATAATCTATACCAGCAGGAAGATTATTTATTTTATCAATAGCGTCTTTAACCAGATCCTTGTTTTTAAGTAGCTCAATATGATAAGAAGCATATCTCATTGAAACATTGTTTGACAAAGTAGGAGAAGCATCATATAGCTTTTCCAAAACTTCTTTTACCTCATTTTTAAGATACATGTAGGCACCCCAGCTATGCTGGATATTCTCTCTTACTTCATTTTTAGAAATGACAATAGTATCAGCTTTACGAGGATCTCTAATAACAGATAAGTTATACTTATCTTTTACTTCTCTGACTTTGTATCTAGGAACACTTGCTGCCTTGGTAAAGAATAATTTACCTAGAGTGTTGGGATCAATATCAGACTTATCTGTTTTTATACCAACCTCCTCAAAGATTTTACTCTGTAACAAATTTTCATCAAGTGCACCAAAATATACATGTGCCCAGGCATCTTTTTCTGGAGTACTAAACACCATAT
>Ga0247723_1001960_pt1 | contig 11478 bp, 25 predicted proteins | sample MSEWelMarce5H_FC_FD_189079 | JGI IMG/M metagenome (GOLD analysis project Ga0247723, IMG submission 189079) | Subsurface sediment microbial communities from gas well in West Virginia, United States - MSEEL Well Study Marcellus 5H_FC | ecosystem: Environmental > Terrestrial > Deep subsurface >...
TAGAAGGTTTATATGGTGTTGTATCTGATATTAAAGACAACACTATACTATATGATTGGATTTCAATTGAAACAGGGGATTACAAAGGTTCTACAAACTTAAAAATAGATAAGTTTCTACAATGCTTTGAATATTATGGTTATATAGTATTGACTCCTCTGGAACAGGAGTTATTATGACACTAGCATCTTGCATTTTATTCTATTCCTTACTAAATAACATAGATCCAAACATAACTAAAGCTATAATTAAGATAGAAAGTAATGGTAATCCTTTTCTAATAGGCAAAAATGGTGACTCTGGTCTCTTACAGATAAGGCATCAATTCGTTCCAGAAAGTCAAAAGCAATTATTACAGAGCTGTACTAATATAAAAAGAGGTGTAGAGCTTCTTAAGCAAGCGAAAGATAAATGTGTTCACAAACTAAACAATACTTGGCTAGTATGCTACAATGTTGGAATTAATGGTGGCAGAAAGATTAAACGTCCAACTAACTTTATTTACTACAAAAAAGTGATGAGTGAGTTCAAAAAATAGTTTCTTAGTTAATTCATATATGCTATAATAACTTTGTTCCGATAACTATTGCACAGGAGAAATATGGACAAAAGTATTAAGATCATGTCAGATATTACAGTGTTTTCAAAATACGCTAAATATGACAAGTCAAAGAAACGTAGAGAGACTTGGGAAGAAATATGTTTAAGAAATAGAGACATGCACCTTAAGAAGTATCCTCAACTATTTACAGAAATTGTTAAGGTATATGAGGACTTTGTTATTCCTAAAAAAGTTCTACCTTCTATGCGCTCTATGCAATTCGCTGGAAAGCCTATTGAAGTTAGTCCTAACAGAATCTTTAACTGCGCTTATGGTCCGGCAGATAGTCACTTGATTTTCTCTGAAGCTATGTTTCTACTTCTAGGTGGAACTGGACTAGGCTATTCAGTACAGAGGCATCATGTAGAGAAGATTGGAGAGATTGTAAAGCCCGGAAGGTCAAGACGCTTCTTAGTTGAAGACTCTATCCAAGGGTGGGCAAACGCTGTTAAGAAACTTATGGAAGCTTACTTTAAAGGTAAGTCAATGCCTATCTTTGACTTTTCCGACATTAGACAGAAAGGTGCTGAGCTTGTAACTTCTGGAGGTAAAGCCCCCGGTCCTGAGCCTCTAAAGACATGCTTATTTAATTTGCAAAGGATCTTAGATAGAAAACAGTTTGGTGAAAAACTTACAACTTTAGAAGCTCACGACATGCTTTGCTTTATTGCAGACGCTGTACTTTCTGGGGGTATTCGTAGAGCCGCATTGATCTCATTGTTTGATGTTGACGATGAGGAAATGTTGACTTGCAAGTTTGGTAACTGGTGGGAACTTAATCCCCAAAGAGGAAGAGCTAATAACTCAGCCGTAGTTATTAGACATAAAGTAAACAAAGAAACTTTTACGGATCTATGGAGAAAGATTCAAGCTTCTGGCTCTGGAGAGCCGGGGTTGTATTTTAGCAACAATGCCGACTGGGGCACTAACCCATGTTGCGAGATTGCTTTAAGACCTTTCCAATTTTGTAATTTGACAGAAATTAATGCGGATGATATTATGAGTCAAGAGGATTTAAATGCAAGAGCAAAAGCCGCTGCATTTATTGGAACGCTACAAGCTGGCTACACTGACTTCCATTATTTGAGGGATGTGTGGCAGAAAACTACAGAGAAGGATGCTCTGATTGGTGTAGGCATTACAGGAATTGCTTCAGGTGCTATTCTTCCACTGGACTTAAAGAATGCTTCTGAAATTGTAAAAAAGGAGAATGAACGTGTTGCTACCATTATTGGGATTAACGTGGCTTCTAGGACAACTTGTATTAAGCCATCAGGGACAACCTCTCTGGTTGTTGGCTCTAGTTCTGGTATTCACGCTTGGCATAGCCAGTATTATATTCGTAATATTAGATTTGGTAAGAATGAAGCTATCTACAATTACCTTGCAAAAAACCATCCAGAAATCGTCCAAGACGAGTTCTTTAGACCAACAGAACAAGCAGTGGTAGGTATTCCAGTGAAGGCTCCTAGTACTGCTATTTTTAGAACTGAAACTGCTATTGAGTTACTTGAAAGAATTAAAAAGTTCTCGACTCAATGGGTAAAAGTAGGGCATAGAAAGGGTGATAATACTCATAATGTATCTGCTACAGTATCAGTTGGAAATGATGAGTGGGATGAAGTTGGAGAATGGATGTGGAATAATAGAAATTGCTATAATGGATTATCAGTACTACCAAGAAACGATCATAATTATATTCAGGCTCCTTTTGAGGAGTGTTCTAAGGAAAAGTTTGAACAGCTTTATACAAGTCTTAAAGATGTAGATCTAACTAGAGTAGTAGAGGAAGTAGATAATACAGATTTAAGTGGAGAAGTAGCTTGTCAAAATGGAGTTTGTGAGTTAATATAATGCTCAGTGACCGACCGCTATGTTGTTACTCTAAGCACACGGATGCAGAGAGATTTAGTAGACGTTGCTCACTCAGCTATGGCGACCGATAGCCAAGAGTCTGATCAGCTCAAGTCGGTGACACTGTAGAGAGATACAGATTGCGTAGTTCCTATGCCGTCTGAAATCATAGGATAGCGGGGCTGGTAGTTGTTAGTTATATCCAGTAGCGAACAGCCAAAACTAACAAGGTGTCACATACCTAGGATGCCGAAATGCATTTCGAAAAGTTGTGATAGCGGGGCGGGAGTTTGTTAGTTTGTAACCGCAGCGAATAACCTTAAACTTACAGAGTGTCACATACTTTAGCGATCTTGAAATTGCTAGACGACGTAGGGATTCGTGCTTAAAAGTTGTGAGTGTGGCGGGCTGTGCTTTTTATTTAGGAGAGTTATGAAATTCAAAGACAAGTTCAGCTCTGGTGATATCATTTGCTCTGATCGTTTTCACAATGGCTTGTGTATGGTTGTTGATTATTTGAGTGAAGATTATTTTAGTGGACAGTACAGATATAGTTGTGACGATTTAGTTAAGGAAGGACAAGGATGGTCAGCTTACGAAAATGACACGTTCAATTTTTCTTACAACTGGCGTATTGCAACTGATGATGACATAGTTAAATACTTATCACGGTTCATTGACATTCCACTTGGTAAAGTTGGTGAACATTATGTTGCAAAGCTCACTGATAATGGTATAGTATTAAAAGATACAATGTTTACAGATAGTAATGTCTATCTTGAAGCAGACGAGTTAATTGATCTTAAACGTATTATAGATAAGAGGCTTGGGTGAACAAAATCTACACTGTGACTATCAATAATTTGACAGAAAATGACATGCGTGATATCTTTTACGAAGCTATCGAAGAACTTGGTGTAACTGCTGGAGATATAATTCCAACGGATATGGTTAATCTGAGAGAGACAGTAATTAGACTTATGTTTCAAAAAGAATAGGAGCCGTGATAAACGGTAGGTGCCAACAATGTTGGATAAATGTCTTTGGTTATCATCGACAGCCTTTAAATCCTTTTTAATAGGAAAACTATGAATATAAATGGATATTGTCCACATTGTAACGCTAACTTAGATGGAGACTTAGTAATCAACTACCCTTTAAGTGAAGGTAAGACGATGGAAGAAGCTCTTGAGTATGCAAAGTTTTATGCTGGCTGGGATGAACATGCTGAAGCTAATAAATGGGGACGAGCAGTTGGCTTGTATAGCTTAGAAAAAGATTGTACAATAGGATACAGGTGTCCCGATTGTAGTAGAACTTGGGATATATAGGAGGGTTATGAAACGTAGCGAGATGTTACAAAAAATAGTATTTTCAATGGAGCTACACGCCGGTAATGATCCCACTTGGCTTGATCAACTTCCGGAGCTTAAAGCCGGAGCTTTGGATTATGCAGATAAGATTCTAAGAGACTTGGAAGAAGCTGGTATGTTGCCCCCACCAACACAAAAAACTACGCTTGGTCAATGGGAGTCAGAAAATGAAGCGCACTAATATAAAAATTCATGCGTCTATAGATGATAAAACAGCTGATCTAATGACAGAATTTGCCACTGCAGTAGGTCTTGATAGCTTAGACTATGACGCAAACTATAGGATGTATAAGATAGGATCTAAGATAGATAATGATATATCCCTATCAGAAAAAAGATTCGTAGCTTCTGGATTTATTAGACTTGTTGGTGGAGTAAACCATGTAAGTGTATATATTTCCAGTGTTAGGGAATGGTTTAGGACAAGTCCTATCGTAAGTTGTAAAAAGAAGAATGATAAAGTTATTATAGAGACTAGGAATAGTTTCTATGAACTTACTGGAGAATAATAGTGTATATAAAAACATTTTTAATTCTGTTTATATTGGGATTTTTTATTTCTTGCTCTTCTAATAGAGATGTGATAAATACTCCTAAAGAGGAAACATATAACCCAGAAAGTATAGGGAGTGTAAAATGAGTATTATTTATCTACATAGTAGAAATGTTGGACAAAATAAGTTTGGACAGTATTGTATAGACGCTCTGGGTGGCAAAACTGTAGCTATGGAATCTATCAAGCCTTGGCTTGTAGCTGATCTAAAAGTAGGAGATTTCTTTGACGTTCGAGTAGGAATAGCTAAGTGCTCAGATGAAGACAGGTATAATAAGAAAATTGGAAGGGATATGGCTAAGTCTAGAATGAAGCCATCAAAACTTACTGTTAAATCTACTCATCACATTGAAGATCGTATTAATTTTACTTTAGTAGATGATAAAGGAAATTCGTTTATGTTTGTTAAATATGCTTCAGCCTCAGAAGTATTTCTTGTGGATATGTTTTGAGTATCAATGTATCGTTCTCTGCATTAGAGTGCTTTGAACAATGCTCTGAGAAGTATAGACTTCGGTATAAGGAAAGGCTAAGTTCTGAGAAAATACCAAGTCCTCTGTTCTTTGGAACTGCTATTGATGCGGCTGTTGAACTTCTTTTGCTTAAGAAGAAAGTTTGCTTAACAGAGAAAGAACTTGACTTATTAATGAATGAGGACGCTTATTCTATTTTTGATAAGACAATGAGAGAGCAGAATGGACAGCTTCTGGAAAGAAACCCATTATGCGAGTACTTCTATTCTGACTTCGATCCGAACATACTTACAGTTCAGGACTATAAAGCTCTTACAAAGGCTTATCCAAGTGTTACAGACTGGGAGGAGTTCTTTGCATACTGTAAGAAGTACATAAAGACTAACGGAGATCTTAAAGCTGGCTCTAGAGTAGCATTCAATAACCTATGCTGGCTAAGTCTTTACCGAAAGGGTGAGATGATGCTAGAAGCTTATGAGAGAGATATTCTTCCAGAGATATCCGAGGTGTTTGACATTCAGAAAGAAGTGGCTCTACTTAATGAGTCCGGGGATAAACTTAGGGGTAAAATTGACTTTATTGCGAGTTTTAAAGACGATCCTGCAGTTAGATATATATGCGACAACAAAACATCCTCAGAGCCGTATAAAGAGGATTCTGTTGCAAACAGTGTTCAGCTTGCTATTTACTGCGAAGCTGAGACTTGTGATAGAGCTGCTTACACTGTTATGGAAAAGAAAATGCGACTCAGAGATCCAAAAGCCAGAACGCAGATAATAAAAGATGTTGTTTCTGAAAATCAAAAGCAGAAAACATTTGACATAGTGGAGCAAAAACTTAATAATATAGCTAGTGGCGAATTTTGTAAAAAAGACTCTCCTAAAGAGTGTCATTTTTTTGGAAAGCCTTGCGAGTTCTTTAACCTTTGTTGGCATGGGAAGATGGATGGACTTAAAAAACGAGAATGATGCTATGAAGTTTAAAATTGGTGAGGAAGTTATTTGTATTATTGAGGAAGACATACCAGCATGTATAGGTAAGATTTTTAGAATAACATCTATTAAGACAAACTTGAATGGTAGAACATTGTATGTTACAACTACTATGGAGTTACCTACTGGACCATTCACTACATTCCCATTTTTTGAACATGAGATTGCAAAAGTAACATCATTAATAAAGGAACTTGTGTGAAATATAAAAAAGGTGATAAAATTATTGATTTAGTAAGTGGTGTAGCGTATAGTATAAAGTATATATTAGGTTCTTCAGTAGTTGTAGAATCTGGAAAAGGATATGACATGCCGATTAGATTCGAATGGATAGTATTACACTCGTCCCTTATGGAGGAATTATTATGAGAGATTTGGAGAAGAAGTCTAAAAAAGAGCTTATTGATATTGTTGACCAACTTATGGCAAAACTATCACAAATGCAAAATGTAGAGGCTAAGCAAAATGCGCTAGAGCAGACGCTAGATGGAACAGCTGTATCTATTGTTGTAGACAGAGATGATAAGTTTCAGCTAGTTGAATTAGAGTTTGACTTTGATTCAAAAGCTGGTAGAATTAAAAGTGTTGAGCAGGTTTATCCAAGTAATTATGAATTTGCATTGTTTCAAGCAAAGAAATTTTTAGTGGATAAAGTAATGAATAAACAAAATCTTAATCACTTAAAGGAGAAGTAAGATGGACAAAGAATTTTCAAAACGATTAAAAAAATTAGTTCCTGAAGATGGTGGGTTTGACCTAAGTTTTAACCTATCTAACTCTGGTCAGCCGGGTAAGGTAGCATCTACTATTGTATTAACTATCTTTGGACCATCTAAAGAAGGTAAAGGGCCTACTATCACTAAAAAGATTAGTATTCCTGCAATTGCTTCATCTATTGAAGAAGCTAATAAGTCTGCCTTAGAAGATACTCTAAGCTTATTGGGGGTGTAGTATGAATCGCTCAGAATCTATTGTAAAAATTGCTGCAGCTTTAGTAAAAGCTCAGTCTATTATGGGAAATGCTATTAAAGATGCTAAGAATCCTTTTTTTAAAAGTTCATACGCTAATCTTAATGCTGTACGAGAGGCAGTTTTACCGGCAATGAATGCTAATGGAATTTCAGTACTTCAACCAACAGTACATGTTGACGGTAAATCTTTTGTAGAAACAATATTACTTCACGAATCTGGAGAATTTATTTCTAGCTTAACTGAAGTTATTGTTAATAAAGTCAATGATGCTCAACAGCAGGGTAGTGGGATTTCTTATGCTCGTCGCTATGGATTACAATCTCTTGCTAATATTGGAGCAGATGATGATGATGGAGAGCAAGCTGTTGGTCGTGGAAATTCTAAAGCGCAAGCAACAATTACAGCTACGGCTACAAACTTTGACAAACTAGAAGAAGCTGTAGTAGAATCTACAAAGACAACAGCTAGTCGAGGCTCATTTCGTAAAAATGAAGCTAAGCAAAGCACAACTATTCCATCAGGAGATCTATAATGGATAATGCAGGAAGAGTAGTTTCTAAAGCAGAGGTTACTGATACTTTAATTAGAAATCTTCTATCAGACCAAGAAGATTTTAAAAACTCAAGATCTCTTCTTCGTCACGGACAGAAGGATAGACTTATGGATGCAATGGCTTCCTATCCTTTAGTAGACGCTGAATTTGACTCTTCAGAGCCAGAACTTAGAAGTGCGCTTACTATTTGGAAAAGAATTTCTGACAGCTTAGTGGCTTTAGGAACAGAAGCCGCTATTGAGGGAATCTTAAATGGATTTACTCAGAATCAACAAAATAACGAATCTAATGGATTAACAGAAGGAGCAACCAATGGCGAAACAGAAGGGTAAGTATGCAACAGTTGGAAGTTTGATTTTCCAATCTCAGTTTGATGACGAAGGTAACAGATTAGAAGGTGAGTATAAGACGGACGATAAGGGTAGAAAACTATACGCTCTTAAGCTTGATAAGAATACGGAAGTTATTATCAACGGAGTTAATATGACTGGAAAAACTCTTTATGTCTCTCGTCCAGATACTAAGCTTGCAAGACTTCTTGACAAAGGTGTGATTGATAAGAAAGAATTTGAAAAGAAGCTTAATGACTTTGGTCCGGGAGGACGGCTAGAATTTGTGCAGATGGAAATTACTGCAGACTTAGAAAAGTAAATAAGAAAGGGGCTAAAAGCCCCTTTTTTCTTCCGGAGTTATATGTTACAAGTAGGATCATTCTATAAAATAAAAGCTGGTTCTAGATTATTTATAGATAATCTTACTATAAGAATTACCTACATAGATCATACAGTTGTTAGATATTCTTATGTCGAACTCAATGATTTTTCTTCTAGCTGTAGCAACACTCCTAGAATCATAAACTACCTAATCCCATTATCTTCTCTTGAGATGGAACTACTATGAAGTTTAAGCTTGGTCAATTTAGAAACGCTCACGAAAAGGCTGTTCACGAGTTGTATGAAAAAGATGGAAAAAATTCTCTTTCTTTATACTGTGCCATAACTTTATGTCCAGTTATTGCTGCCTTTTGGTTTTGTAGAGAGAAAGATCCTTCCAATGAGGAATTGACAAAGACAATAGAGAATGTTAAGGTATTTTACGGAATCACAGAGGTAGAAGAGTGATAAAGGCTGGAGACATTGTAATTGTAATAGATGTTATGTGGGGAGATGAGGAGTATCTTATAGGTACTAAGCAGTCTGTTATAAGTGTTTGGACTGGACCTTACCCTCTTACTATAGAAGCGGATACAGGAAGACTTACTTGGGTAGATGGAGTTATACCATCATCATTACTGGAGGAGTTGTTTTGAAGTCTGGTAAATATTTTGTTTTAAAAAAACCATTCTGGTTTATTGAAGAGGCTACGTGTATAAATATACTATATACTACAGACATTTATATATGCTATAATTATGACGATGAAGAAAAGCCAAGAACTAGGGATGTAGATGACTTTTACGATATAAAAATGGTTCCTGCTAGTAGTTTACTAATTGCACTAATATAAGGGAGTGTTCATGATGACAAGTTTTAATGATAAAAGAAAGCAACAAATGGGTGTTAGAAGTTTAGCTGATCTAAAAAGAGCTGGTAAGGTTACTGGCGGACTTAATACAAAACTATTTGTTAACGGACCTAAAGAGTTTGACTGCCTAAAGAATCAGTGGAGTAGACAAGAACTTCTTGGAGTAATTGGAGACTCTGGTGTGGGCAAGTCAGAAGTTGTATTATATTTCTTCAAAGAAATTCTTAAGAACAATCCAGAGTCTTGCGCCGTGTATGTTTCATTGGAGATGACCGATGAAAAGATTTCTCAGCGTTGGTTTAAGCTCACTGAAGACTGTCCGGAGATTTCAGAAAGATTATATGTTATTTCTCGCTATGACGAGTCTGGAAAGTCTAGGGAAGTTTCTATGCCTTGGATTAAGAAAGAACTTCTAAAGTATCGTGAAGTGATTGGAGATGTTGCCTCATTCGCTATTGACCACATTCACTGCCTTGGAGAAAATGATCCCTCTACACTTAACTCTATTATGATAACGCTTAAAGAAATGGCTGTGGAGCTTAACGCTTTTGGTATTCCAATGGCACAAGTAAATAAAGGTGCTGGACAGAAAGGTGAAGTACCTCTAGACGCTGATGCCGTTCTTGGATGTTCTCAGTATAAATATATTTGTAGCGATATTATCCAGATTCACAGACCTATTTTAAGACTTGAGGAAGAGGCTAAGCTTAGTGTTATGGGCTGGGGTTATTGCAAGATCAGAGAAGCTGATAAGACTGATAAAGTTAAGCGTGGACAAAATAAACTTTTAGCGTATGATATTGATACCAGAGGTTTTAGAAAAATGACCACTGCTGAGTATTCTACTTTTAAAATGTTTTACAATGAGCTTCTAGCCATGAAGTCTGCTGAAGAAAAGCATAAAGCTCATACCTATGATTTGGTAAAAGAGATAATGAGTCCTAATGGTAAAGTTGTAACTGTGGTTGAGAAGTTTAGTGGAGATAATGGAGATTTATGATTCACTACAAAGATTTAAAACAAAATTCTAAGTATGTACTTTTAAGTAGTCCTAGTAATAATTTTGTGGGAGTTTTTGAACGTATCGAACCGTACAATAATGATGTTAGATTTGCTATATTTATAGGTCAAAATGGGTATCTTTATAAGGTTCCATTTTTAAATTTAGTTAGTGTTATAGAAATTTCTTCCTTAGAGGCAGAATTATTATGAGACTTAGTATTTATCCAAAAGCTAATTTCTTACCAAAAAGTAAGGACGATAAGATTCTTCAGTCTAAGTTAGCGTCTAACCCTAACCTACCTCAGATTGTCGAAGTTACTACTGACGAGCATCTTATAACTGTAGTCACCTCTTATGGCTGGAGTCCATGCATATATGATGGTTTTCGCCATAATGACAATTTCGTGTCAGCTGACTTTATGAGCTTAGATGTTGACTCTGGACTTAGCATAAACGAAGCCGAAAGTCGTATTCAGAATCTTGGCTTAGCTTGTCTGTGTTTATCAAGTCCTAGCTATACAGTGGAGTTTGAAAAATTTAGACTGATATTCCCTCTAGCTAAAACAATTCTATGCAAAGATGATTTTGACGCTACTTGGAGCTGGCTTCAGGAGCAGTTTCCAGAGTTGGATGTCCAATGCTCTGACTACGCAAGATGGTATGCTCCTTCGAAAATGGAGGCTGGATTTTGGCAGGATGGAGATTTTCTTGTGCCTAAGAAGGCAGTGAAGCAAGAGTCTTATAAAAGTATTGTGGAGCATCAAGTATTAGTTCCTGATGAGCTTAGTGAGATAGTTGAGCTTTTGTATGGTAAGAAAAGAGAAACTATACCAGAGGCTGTTGAGTTCTTTTTGGCAAACGCTCACTCAGGACTTTCTGGGTTGTGGATAAATTCTTTAAACGCTTGTGTATTTTCACTTGCCCTTTCTGGAGTTGATGCTACAATAATAGAAGAAGTTATTGCTAAGATTTCTCCAAGTGAGTTAGATAGTAAGGACTTATATCAAATAAAAAGATCGGTGAAAGATGGCACAAAAGCTAGAGAAAGTTTGCAAAATAGGTGAAGCACTTATAGGACATAGATACTCATTTAATAACTATAGAGATAATTACCTATTTACAATACTTAGTAGAAATGAGTCTGGAACGTCTGTTTATTATGAAACAGATGGGTCTGTAGGATTGTTTAGATTATCAGATGAAATGTTAATATATGAAGTTCCGATGTCGTCACTAGAAAAGGAGTTAATATGAAGCAGGGCTTAGTGGATTATAACGATATCTGCTTTGAAAATCTCACTCTACAAATGGAAATGGAAGGTTTAAGTGATGACGCATTATTAGACGAGTGTAATCATATATTGAGTGCTTTATATGAAAATGAAGTTATGGAAAACATACTTGTAAGTTACTTTAAAAATGGTAAGATTAGTCCAGAAGAAAGAAAGATTGCTGAAGGTATGTATATTCTTGCTAATGGTGATCTTGTTTGGGAAGTATAAAGTATAACATTGGTGACGTTTTAAAATCTAGAAAATTCCCAGTGTATATTAAAATCATTGACTTTGATGAGTCTAGCAT
>Ga0247723_1001961_pt1 | contig 11478 bp, 16 predicted proteins | sample MSEWelMarce5H_FC_FD_189079 | JGI IMG/M metagenome (GOLD analysis project Ga0247723, IMG submission 189079) | Subsurface sediment microbial communities from gas well in West Virginia, United States - MSEEL Well Study Marcellus 5H_FC | ecosystem: Environmental > Terrestrial > Deep subsurface >...
TCATGGAGGACGACGGGAGTTTGACGGCTGTGAGGACCGCCGACTGGCAGAAGCTGGTTAGTGGCCCACCCAAGGAGGATACCGAGGGGCACAGGCTCACAGCCGGATGCGATTTCTCAGCCGGCGGGGATGAGAGCGTGATGGTGGTGCGACAGGGGAACACGGTGAAGGGTCTGATCCGCTGGCGGGACAAGGACACGATGGCCAGCGTGGGCCGGTTCATCAGCGAGTTCAGGAAGTGGAAGCTGAAGGCTGAGGACATCTACGCGGATGTGGGTGGCATGGGTGTGGTGATGTGCGATGCGCTGCGGGCGGAGGGGTGGGATGTGCGGCGAGTGAACTTCGGGGAGCGGGCGATCCGGGATGATCAGTTCGTGAACAAGGCCGCGGAGATGTGGATCGAGTTCGGGCGGATGGTGGAGGAGGGGCGAGTGAACCTGGGGCCGGTGGGTACGGATGAGGTGCTGCTCCAGCAGTTCGTGAGTCGGAAGGTGCGGACGAACGGGAAGGGTAAGCTGACGCTGGAGGGTAAGGATGAGCTGCGAGCCCGCGGGGTGAATAGCCCGGATAGGGCGGACGCGGTGGTGCTGGCCTTCTGCGGGGCCGGGGGAAAGCGGATGGACGATTATTTCAAGGCATTGGGCGAGGATGGGAGGAGCCTGTTGGAGCGGATGGAGGATGAGATGGGGGCGATTGAGGGGGATGGTAAAGGGTCTGCGCTTGCTGGTTGTGAGGTTGGGGGATAGGAAAGGGGGAGGATTTTTATGATGAACGACAAACAGCGGAACTCGTTACAGGGCCAGATAGTAGAGGCTGTTGGCCAACGTAGTCCGTGGGAGCTGCGGCAGACGAGGTGGTATGAGTTGCGCCATCACGGTTTGCGCCGGACCAATAAGCCCTGGCCCAAGGCCGCGGATCTGCATTGGCCGCTCATCGATACGGCGATCGAGAAGCTCAAGCCGCTATTCCTCCAGCAGGCTCTGGGTATGGATGTAGTGGCCAGCTTTGTACCGATGCGCCAGCAGTTGAATGCGTATACACGGGTGGCTGAGGACTGGTTCAATTACAAGATCCGGGACAAGACCAATTTCGTGGACGAGGTACTCTCCTGGGTCGATTACACCCTGATGAGCGGGCGCGGGGTGATGAAGTGCTTCTGGAATCCGGGTGACAAGCGGGTGGGATTCGAGGCGGTGGACCCGATGTATATCGTGGTGCCGGCGTATACGACCGATTTGCAGGATGCGGACTGGCTGGTGCATGTGATGCCGATGAGCGTCAATGCGTACAAGCGGATGGCCGGCCAGTTCGGGTGGAAGGCGGATAACAAGACGATCGAGAAGATCCGGGGGAACCCGCAGGAGGACGATAACATTCCGGGAGCGGCGTCCGAGAATGATGCGAAGCAGTTGCGTGAGGGTATTACCTACACGACGAACACCGATGGTGTGATCATTTGGGAGGTGTACCGGAAGCGGGACGACGGGGTGTGGGAGGTTTATCTCTATAGCCCCGCGGCGGTGGATCTCGATCTCCGGGATCCGATGGAGCTGCCCTATGATCATGGCCAATGTCCGTTCGTGGACTTCCCGTATGAGATCAAGGACAAGGGCTGGTTCAGCCCACGAGGCGTGTGCGAGATCCTAGCTCCGTTCGAGCTGTCCATGACCTCGATGTGGAATCACAAGCATGATGCGATGACCCTGTACAACCGCCCGCTGTTCCGAGCGGAGCGGGAGTTGCCCAACTCCATCAACCTGCGGTTCCAGCCGGGACAGATTCTGCCCTATGGTGTGGCCCCGGTGCAGATGCCGCAGCCGCCGGTGAGCTTCGATCAGGAGCTGAACCAAACGCGGGCGGTCGCGGAGAACCGGATCGGGAGTCCGGATTACGCGATGGGGAGCGTGATGAGCGGTGGCACTGATCGCCGGACTGCTACTGAGATCCAGAGCATCAACGCGCAGGCCATGCAGAGCGGTGATCTGCGGGCAAGACTGTTCCGTATGGCTCTTGGTAAGCTGTACCGGCAGGCGTGGAGCCTGTATGTGCAGTACGATAGCAAGAGTCTGCGGTACCGGTTCGCGGAGGATTCGCTGGAGGCGGACCCTGTCGCGCTGCACGACCAGTACGAGCTGGAGCCGAAGGGCGGAATGGACATGGTGAGCCGTCAGATGATGGTGCAGCAGGCCATTAATCGTAAGCAGTTGTTCATGAACAGCCCCTGGGTGGATCAGGTGGAGCTGGACAAGAGCATCATGGAGCTGGATGACCCGTCACTAATCAAGCGATTGCTCCGGGATCCTGGCCAGAAGGCGCAGGACGAGCTGGAGGACGAGACGAAGACGATCCCGACGCTCCTTGTGGGTATTCCGGTGCCGGCGAAGCCGGGTCAGAACTACGCGGGCCGTATTGGGGTGTTGATGCAGTACCTCAATGGGGCGATCCAGCAGGGTCAGCAGTTCAGTCCGGCGGCCCAGAATGCGTTTATGATGCGTCTGGACAGCCTGTTGCAGTTCTACGAGCAGGTGGCGACGAACGAGGCTCGGAAACTGCGGAAGGAGATCCAGAAATTCTTGGAGGGAAGCGGCTTATTGGCTGCTCAGCAGCAGCAATTGCCGGTTCCGCCCCCTGAGATGGCGCAAGCCCCTGTTTAAGAACACAAATGACCTGCAAAGATTGCCGATATCGGGCCTCTGACAGCACTTGTCGGAGGTTTCCGCCCACCAGTAGACCCACTTGCTGGCCTACTGTGCTTGAATTTGACTGGTGCGGTGAATTTCACGCTATGACTACCATTGTTGTGCAGCCTCCGCCGGTTCCAGCAGCGATTCCGGCTCCTACTCCTTATGTAGCTACCAATTTGGAGCAGCTTGAGGAGGGTGTTGCGCCCAGAATCCGGGTTCAGAAGGTTCGCAAGCCTGAGAACATGAAGGACATCCAAGAATCACCCCTATTCCAGTCCTGATATGGCCGAGTACCAGGGAAAGAAGGTCACGCTCAACAAGCCTTTCTACACTCCGGGCGAGGCGAAGAAGCGGGCGGTTTATGTTCGCAACCCCAAGGGGACTGTGATCAAGGTTCGCTTCGGGGATCCGAAGATGGAGATCAAGAAGGACGCTCCGGAGCGTCGGAAGAACTTCCGCGCACGGCATAATTGCGATACGGCGACGGATAAGACGACGCCGAGGCACTGGTCCTGTAAGGCTTGGTAATTTATGAAGAAACAATCGAAGTTCAGCAAACTGGCAACGCAACTCAAGAAGGAGGGCGCGGATGATCCGCGGGCTCTCGCGGCATACATCGGGCGCAAGAAGCTCGGGGCCGCGGAGTTCATGCGGCGACAGGCGGCGGGTCGTAAGAAGGCGGCGAAATGATCAGCACATTCGCCAAGCTCCGCGCCGCGTGGACATTCACACGGCACCAGCGATGGGTGGATCCGCTTCCGTGGACCAAGGAGGACGCCACCGCGCTCAATAGCTTTTTCAAGAGCGATACCGGGAAGAAGTTCAAGGACGCTCTCCTGAACACGGTTCTGATGCAGAACGCTTCTGCTATAACAGACCGAAACCATTTGCAATATTCCTCAGGCTTTGCAATGGGTCAGGCCAGTCTTGTGAAGGTCATCGAGATGATGGCCGACCGAGAATCAATTACGGGGCAGGAAGATGATCCGGATTCTGCCACGAACACATAGGATCAAAGTTGCGGTTGCTGCGTCTGTGCGGGCCAGCAAACGAGTATAAGCACAATATGTCAGATGAAAACATGAGCGCCGACGCGATGCTCGCATTGGCCAGAGATCACGATGCCGGTGTCGATATCGACAGCCAGCCAGCGGAGCAGGCTCAAAATAATAACGAGTCTGCTTCGGTTGAGCAGGAATCCTCAAATGAGGTGACCGCCAGCAAAGAGAGCGATGGTGGCGAGCAGGAGGTCAGCGCGAAATCAGAGTCGGAATCCAAGGCCAAGCAGAAGGAGGAGAAGCCGAAGGATCAGAAGAGCAAGTTCGCCCAGGAGCAACAGCGTAAGGCTAAGTCTTGGGAGCAGATCAACGCCGAGAAGGAGGCTATCAAGGCCGAGCGCGAGGCGGTGAAGCGTGAGCGGGAGGAGTGGAGCAAGCAGCGGGAGCAATCCAGTGCTGCCGAGTCTAACTCGTTCCGGGACGACAAGGGATACACTGCGGAGGACTACGAGGCTGCGGCCAAGGAGTTCGATGCGGATGGTGATACCCAGTTGGCCAAGGCAGCGCGAGCCAAGGCTGATGGAGTCCGTAAAGCGGCGGGTGCCAAGCAGCAGCAGGTTCAGCAGGAGCGTTTCAACAAGTCATGGGCTGAGAACTATGGCCGACTCTCTGAGAAGGAAGTCTGGCTCAAGGATCAGTCCAGTCCTGAATACAAGCGCACGGTTGAATTGTTGCAGCGGGTTCCGTTCCTCACTGCGATGCCCGATGGACTTGTCCATGCGGTTGAACTGATGAAGCTCCAAGATACTGCGGGTCGATCTCAGTCGCTTGAGTCCGAGAATAAGGCTCTGAAAGAACAGCTCAGTAAGCTCCAGCAGAAGACCGCTATTGGGAAAAGCGTTCCGGCAGGACAACTCAAGACCGAGGAGAAGGATTTCTCCCGGTTATCCCTCAAGGAGCAGAGGGATGCGCTCATGCGAGCCGCACGAGAGTTCGACCGGGAAGCAGCCTAGTAGCACAACCTCAACTAAAATATGCCTATCACTACTTCCGGTTCAACCGGCATTCAACTCCAGTTCCAGAACTACTTCAGCAAGGAGTTGCTCTCGATCGTCCAGCAGGAGACGATTCTTGATCAGTTCGGCATGAAGGCCCCGATCCCCAAGAACAACGGTAACAAAGCCATCTCGATGTTCCGTTTCGGAGCCCCGAGCATCGGCAGCGTTCAAAACCTCACTGTTGCGGGTGAAGGTTCGCCTATCAGCACGGCCAACTACCGCGCTCTGTCTCTGAACCGTCTTGAAAAAACGCTCTCGCAGTACGGCCAAGTGATCGGTTTGACCGACATCCTCCGCGCTACGGACCTGTTTAACAGCTTGCAGCAGGCCACCAAGACCAGCGGTCTGGACATGGCCCTCTGGGTGGACTCGGTGATTCGTAACACCCTGATCGGTTCCAACCTCACGGCCAGCGGTTCCTCGATTGGTACTGGTATCGAATCCACGATTTCCAACGATGACGCGGTAAACGTCAATGCGAACGCGAACCCTACGGGTATCAAGGTGTACGGTAACCCCGCCACGCTGACCACGCAGAGCTTCTCTGCGCTGAACAGCGATACGACCGCTGCCAACACCACGATGACCGCGTCCGCTGTCCTCGATTCCATGACCCGCCTGAAGCGCAACCGCGCTCCGATGATCAACGGTGGCTACGTCCTGGCGACCGACCCCCGCGTTTCCCGCGACCTGATGCGCGATAGCGACTGGTTGAACGCCTCCAACTACGGCAACAAGGGTACCCCGTTCTACAAGGGCGAGGTGGGTTCCATCTACGGTTGCCGCGTGGTCAACCAGACCAACTCGTTCGTTAGCACCGGCTCCGGTACTGCTGGCGATGAGTTCGTTTATCAGGCCACTCCTGCTGGTGGCGGTCTGGCGGTCAGCAAGGACATCATTGCGTCCTTCTTCCTCGGTAACGAGGCGTTCGGTATCCCCGCCTTGACCGGTGATGATCCGTTGTCTCCGAAGATCGTGATCACCGATACCCCCGACAAGAGCGATCCGTTGAACCAGTTGGTCACCGTTGGTGTGAAGCTGTACTTCGCCGCTCTGCGCTTGGCCGCTGGTAACACTGCGGCTACGAACACCAACAACCCGGTGTGGTACTTGGTGCATCGTACTAAGACCTCGACCACGCTGTAATATGCGATCCAAGACGGCCACCATCATGGTGATTGCCGTCAGCCCAAAGGGGCATCATCGAGCAATCGGTGGTGCCCCTTCTCATTCCGCTTGCGGATGTGAAGAGGCTGACAACAATGCGCCCATGATTTCTATTCCGGTCGAGGCTCTTTCCACCGACATGGAGGATGGCCAACAAGCCATGCCCGAAGTTGGTGATGAAGTTGTCCTAGAGGAAGTTCGCGGTGTTCTCAAGAAGCTCGAAAACGGCGAGGCTTACGTTGAGATCCGCAGTGTGAACGGTATGCCCGCCGAGTACGAGTCCAAGAAGGATAAGGGTATGGAGATGGAAGGCCCTATGGACGAAAAGGGTATGCGCGACATGGTCGCCGAGTACGACAGCGAGATGGAATCCTGATATGCCGATCTACACCTTCGAGAGCAATGGCAAGTCCATCGAGCATATCGCTCCGATGGGTACTGATTCCATTGTCCTTGATGGCAAGCGTTGGAGCAGACAGCCGGTGGCCCGCTTCGGGGTCACCGGTTTTGCCCGCGAGGCCGAACTCAAGGACCATGTGAAGAAGGGATTCAGCCGGATGGAAGACCGGCAGGGCTCCCGCTTTGAAAGCACTTTCAGCAAGAATCAAATTCGCAAGATCTGGGATATATGAGCGCAAATTCAAATCTGGCCACTGAGTATTCGATGGGTAACGGCGGGTTCCAGCTCGTCCTCGTTACCACGTTGACCACTGGCCCATTCGTTGCGGTCACCACGATTGCTCCGACTACCTTCACCTCGATCACCGGCAAGAACATCAGCGGCAGTTGGTCGTCGGCCACTATCCCCGCTGGTATCACGCTTCCTGGACCGATCGACAGCTTCCAGATTTCGAGTGGTCAGGTGGTCGCTTTTAATGGAGTGATCAACTCTTAAGCCGTGACACTCGCTCTCGGAACAAGATTAACGTCCAGCGGATCCGGTGGGAATGTCACCCCGATCGATCCGCCTATCTTGCGCCGGGATCTTTTGCAGGAGGATGAGTTCTTCGTCCTTCTGGAGGATGGGACGAGCAAGATAGTTCTGAGTTTGGGAACCTACGACATTATCCTCTTGGAAGACGGCGTGAGTGCGCCGGTGACCGAGTCGGTGTCGAGCCCCGGAAGATTCATTCTAACAGTTAACTGATATGCCAGATACGAAAATCACAGCACTGACGGCGATCGGAGCTAATCCGATTATCCCAGCAACCTTCCCCATCCCGATGGTCGATCTTACCGACACATCGATGGCGGCAAGCGGCACCACGAAGAAGGTGACCGTGAACCAGATCCTCGGAGCCGGCGGCACCGCCACCCTCGCCAGCGCCACCATCACCGGCGATCTGACGGTGGATACGAACGTGTTGAAGGTGGACACGACGAACAATCGGGTGGGTATTCTTACTGCTACTCCTACTGCGCCGCTTGATATCCTCGCAAACGCGCTTGCAGACGCTCTTTTGATTCGCGGAAACGACAATTCGAACACCAAGATTCGAATGGTCAACAGCGGTGCAGGCGGTGAGGAATTTTCGTTGAGCGTTGGATACCCCGGTGCTTCCAATAGCTCATTTGTGCTGCGGTCGATTACGGCTGGAATCAATCGCTACATTGCGGATCAGACTGGTGCGCATTTTTGGGCCACCAACGCTGGCACCGCCATGACGCTCAACGCCGCCGGACTTGGGGTGGGGGTTACGCCGAGTGCGGGTAAGGGTTGTTTGCAGCTTTCGAGCGGTATCAACTTCCCCGCCACCCAAGTGGCATCGTCCGATGTCAATACGCTGGATGATTACGAGGAGGGGACGTTTACGCCGATCATTTCTGGTGCAACCACGGCTGGAGTTGGAGTATATACGACTCAGGTTGGTCGATACACGAAAATTGGAAGGATGGTTAATTTCCAACTGCGTGTTTCATGGACTGCTCACACTGGGACTGGAGGAATGATTGTAGATCAGCTTCCGTTTACAGCATCAAGCGTATCCAATTCGCAATCTTCGGTTACAATCGGATTTTTTAGTAATGTTGCTCTAACTGCTTCAAATGTTGGAACTGCGTTTATGCAGGCCGGTGAGACATCAATTGCGCTTTATCAATATCCGGTTGGAGGAGGCGCAACAAGTGCAGTTCCAATTGACTCGGCCGCAGATATAATGATTTCTGGATCATACACCGTCTAATCCCATGCTAACAGAACGCTCTATCTTCTCGCTCTGCGAGGTTCTTCCCAATCGAACGCTCCAAGTCCGCATGGCGGATCAGATCGTCGATGGCGAGGTTGTCAAAGCCTCCACCTTCCGCCGCTACTGTCTCACTCCCGGCTCTGACCTTACGGGTCAGCCCGAGCAGGTGGTTGCGATTGCCAACGCTGTCTGGACTCCTGCCGCTGTCGCAGCCTACGCCGCCAGCCAAACCTCCAACACCATCACCCAATGATCGACCCTATTCCCGTCACGGCGGTTCAGGTGAACCAGAACAACTCGCTCTACGTCACGACCGGCATCGACTACGACAAGAGCGGGTCGATTGTCGGCTCCGAGATTACGGCGCAGTACACGCTCAACCCCGGCGACTCACTGGAAGGCCAGCCGACTGAGGTTGTGAATATCGCCAACGCGCTGTGGACTCCGGCGGTTGTGGAGGCTTACAAGCTGGCGAATCTTGCTCCTGTGGTCGAAGCACAAGCCAAGCCCGAATGAAAAACTGGAAGACAACCGCCGGCGGCGTGGCCGTGCTGCTCGCAGCCCTCTCCGTCGCCATCAAGCAGGCCATCGCCGGTGACATGGGCGGTGCCATCGCCGCCGCTGTCGGTGGTGCTGGTGCCATGTTCACCGCTCTGAAGGCCCAGGACGCCCAGCAGGAGGACAAGAGCAAGTGAAGGACATGCTGCGAGACCTCGGAATCAATATCGGGCTCCTCGTGGCAGGCTTCGCAGGGAGCTTGGTGATGATGAAGAAAGACGGTCACAAAGACTGGTTCACCACCATCACCTCGCTCCTCGCTGGCACTCTATCGGCCAACTACCTCACACCAGTGGTGGTCGATTTCGCAAACATCGGCAACAGCAACACACAGTACGCTGCCGCATTCATAATGGGCTTCCTTGGCCTGCATGGAGTCGAATACATCCTCAGCAGATTCGGACCCAAATAATGAACCCACTCACAGTGGTCAATGTCATCGCCAGCGGAGTCCTTGCCGCTGGCGTTTCTGCTTTCATGATCATGCTCTATCGATCCGATGGAGTAGTTAGACGCTGGCCACTCACCGGGAGCCTCCTGCTCCGCTTGTCGCTCGTTGCAACCGCAAGCGGTTCACTCCTCAACTGCCTCACGATGTCCACTCCTCCAATCTCTGAAATCATCGTGAACTGTGGCCTCGCGGGAGTCTTCTCTTGGGGTGTCTACTTCCACTACAAACTCATCAAACGCGACGTCTATGGACCCGATGCTAAGCATCTCTCAGGGACTGATGAAGGCAGCTCTCGATAAGCTCCTTGAACAGAAAGACCAAACACTTGAAGACGGCCAGAAAGACAATCGCATGCGCGACGATCTCATTGCTCGCGCTACTGCCGCTGGGTTGCACCCCAACAAGAGTGGTGATGGTCCCTCCGGGTCAACCAGTAAGGCTGGCTGAAAGCGTCAAAGCCCATGTGTGGGCCAAAGACGCCGAAGGAAATGTCATCAAGAGCCGAAACCGCGTGACAATCAGCGAAGGTTGGTACGCACTACCTCCAAGAGAATAGTATGGGAACTCCACTCACAGGCAGTAGCGTCGCATCGACATACACTGGCCTACTAAAAAGCTCCGACAACTCCGCGCTGACCTCTGTCCTCAAGGCCGTTGGAGACGGCAGCGGCATCGATTCCGCGCTCCAGCTATCGACCTCCGCGGTCAATAGCACCGGTGACTTCAGCGTTGGGTCCAACAAGCTCACGGTGGCCGCGGCAAGCGGTAACACGGTCGTCGGTGGTACGCTCACCGTAACCGGCGCAACGAGCCTCAGCGGCAATCTGGCGATTCCCGGCAACCTCTCGGTGACCGGTACCTCCACGCTCACCGGTGCCACAAGCGTCGTCAGCACCCTCGCGGTGACCGGAGCCACCTCGCTCTCAAGCTTGTCTACGAGCGGAGCAGCTACCATCGGCACCACTCTGGGAGTCACTGGAGCCTCTACGTTGGCCAGCTTGGGTGTTACCGGTGCGGCGACGGTTGGAACTACCCTAGGCGTTACTGGAGCGACCACTCTGGCAAGCGTAGGAGTGACCGGCGCGGCTACTGTCGGAACTACGCTAGGAGTCACCGGAGCCACCACTCTCGCTTCAGTCGGCGTCACGGGAGCGGCTACGGTTGGGACTACGCTCGATGTCACCGGTGCTGTTACACTCTCCAACAACCTGACCGTCACCGGCAACGCCACGGTCAACGGCAACACTACGATCGGAAACGCCGGTGCCGATCTGCTGACGATCAACGCCAACGAGGTCACTCTTCCAAACCTGACCAATGTCACGGTCGATCTGGCCAACGACAAGGTGCTGATCACCGATGCGAATGACAGCAGCAAACTTCGCTCCATCGCCGCCAGTGCGCTCGGAATCAATGCGTCGAACGCTCCTCAATGTGTTCAGACAATTGATACCACGAGGCAAACTTACTCCGGATCAGCAACCGCTCCAGGACAAGAGATCACGACGCTCAGCACCACTATAACTCCGAGAAGCGCGTCTTCTAAGATATTGGTGACTATATCGATCAACTACTCTTGCAATGTTAATACATCGCAATTTGTTCTGTTTAGGCTAACAAGGAATTCAACCGAAATTGGAACATCGACTGGATTAAATACAAAGGGTATATCCAGTGGTTCTTACGAGGATGGTGAGGTTACTACGATTAGTAACAAGATGATCCAGTTTTTTGATAGTCCAAACACGACATCACCTGTAACATATCGGCTACATAACTACGGACCAACAAGCGCACAGCAGTTGTTCCTTAATTATGCTGTGAACGATAACACGGTTTCAACGTCTTCCACGATGGTTTTGCAGGAATACTTCGCTCCATGAAACCCTCTGAAGTAGCCCAAGCGGCCTGCGACAAGCTCTCCTTCACCGACGCGAACACCCTCGCGTTGGCCAAGAAGTTCTGCATCCGCCGCTACTCCATGATCTGGGATTCGTGCCTCTGGAACGATACCCTCGGCGTCATCTCGCGCTCAGTCAGCGAAGGCAACGAACTGGTCACCCTCGACCAGACCGTAACCGCTACCTACGCCTCAGGTACCGGCTACAACATGTTCCTCGACTTCCCAGTCGCCATCCGATTCACGATCAACGGCGAGACCGATGGCATCGAAGTCCCCGCCGCGGAATGGGTCTCGTTCTTCCAGCTCGATCCCAACACCTGGAACAACGTCGATAGCCGCAAGTCCACCCCCGGCAACTTCGTAAACTGGACCCGAGTCATCGGCGCATCCTACGGCGAGGCCGGCGTCCCGCGCATCAAGCTCGTTCCCACGCCCAACACCGATGGCAACCTCTTCATCCTCGGGAAGAAGCA
>Ga0247723_1001962_pt1 | contig 11466 bp, 13 predicted proteins | sample MSEWelMarce5H_FC_FD_189079 | JGI IMG/M metagenome (GOLD analysis project Ga0247723, IMG submission 189079) | Subsurface sediment microbial communities from gas well in West Virginia, United States - MSEEL Well Study Marcellus 5H_FC | ecosystem: Environmental > Terrestrial > Deep subsurface >...
AAAAAAGCTTTAGAGCACATCAAGACAACCTTAGATGATGTAAATATGAATTTGAAAGTAATATCCTTACCAGAAGGATTTGATCCTGATACTTTTTTATTGAAGTATGGATCTAAAATAATAAATAAAGCGGTTTCTAGAATGTTCGAAAAAGAACTTGAAGAAATCAATTTGAAATTGTAGAGGTTTAACTTGGAAACTATTTGGAAATTAAAAAAGACCTCCATCATGGAAGCTCAAGAACTTGCAGCAGAATTGATGATTCCTTTATCTATGGCAACAGTTATGTTGCAAAGAGGAATTGACACTGTTGAAAAGGCTGAAGATTTCTTTGATTTAAGTCCAGAGAAATTGCACGATCCTTGGTTGCTCCCTGACATTCATCCTGTTGTGGACAGACTTGAAAAGGCTATTAAAGATCAAGAATACATTTATATTCATGGAGACTATGATGTTGACGGTGTTACTTCTACAGCAGTAATAACACACAGCTTGAAGCTTTTTGGGGCCTCATTTGAATACCATGTGCCACACAGAATACAGGACGGCTATGATGTTAGAGTTGCGACAGTAGATAAAGCTTTAGCAGTTAGCGCTAAAATACTGATGACTGTGGACTGTGGGATTGTAGCATTTGAAGCTGCCACATACGCAAAGAAAATGGGTGTTGATTTAATTATTACAGACCACCACCACCCATCAGATGATCATAGAATCCCTGAAGCTGTTGGTGTTGTGAATCCAAATAGACATGATTCAAAATACCCATTCAATGGACTCGCTGGTGTAGGTATCGCTTTCAAGACGATGCTTGCTCTTGGAGACAGACTAGGATTCGACAGGGAGCATTTAATTTATGAATTAGTAGATTATGTTGCCTTGGGCACTGTTGCTGACGTTGCCCCCATGATTGATGAAAATCGAATTCTTGTTTATCTTGGATGTCAAGAACTAACCAAAGCTAAAAAGCCTGGTGTTGCTGAGCTACTTAAAGTAGCTGGTGTAAAAACTGTTAACACTACATCTATTGGTTTCTTTCTTGGCCCTCGTATTAATGCCATTGGGCGAATGGGTGATAGCGCAGTAGCTCTAGACTTACTTTTGGAGCGTGTGCCTTCCAGAGCGGCATTTTATGCAGACATTTTAAATAAAGCAAATGACACAAGGCAAAAGAAAGAAAAGCAAACAGTTGAGGAAGCAATTGCTCTTGTTGGGAATGTTGAAGACCAACATGTTTTAGTTGTTGCTGCTAGGGGTTGGCATCCTGGCTTGATTGGTTTAGTAGCTGGTAAGCTTGCTGAAATGTTTGCTAGACCAACTCTCGCTTGTACCGTAAATGATGAAGGCAAGGCTAAGGGTTCGTGCAGATCGGTTAGAGATTTTAATATCTTAGATGCATTAAAATCAGAAAAAGTTTGGCCCCTATTTTCAAGAAGGTCTGATGGTTCAGTTGTCTGTGGAGGCCACGCTTTTGCAGCTGGCTTTGAGCTGCCTGAGAAAAACTTAGATACAATAAGACAAGAGTTGAATAATTACGCAAAAAAGCTTCTTGATGGAGAAATTCAAGACAAGAAAATCTACGACATTGATGCTGGTTTGCTAGTAACACAGCTAGATGAGCAACTTTTCAATTCAATAACTAGATTATCACCCTTTGGATCGGGCAATCCAGAACCTATGTTTGTTGTCAGGAATGCTATTGTAGATAGTATGACTTTAGTAGGAGCCGAAGGCAAGCACCTTAAGTTGAGATTAAAGTCTGACAAAGAAACAAACAATAAATTTGTTTCAGCAATGGCTTGGAGAATGGGCCATAAGCCACCTGCTATCGGTGATAAAATTGATCTTATAGGTAAGCTTTCTATGGAAGAGTTTAGAGGGCGAACTGATCTAACTTTTATTGTTGAAGATTTTAAAATCTCAAGCAAAGACAATTTAACAAGATAAAAAGGGGGCAAATTTTTTGCCCCCTTTTGGTTGCATAATGTATGTCTTTTTATTATAATTAATTAACAACAATAGTTGTTAAACGATTGGAGCCATTAAAATGGTAGAAGACATAACCAAGAAGACTAAAAAAATTAATGATCAACAGGATTTGAATAAGAAGATTCAAATCCAATTAGAGCAAGCAATCATCGGTTACCAACAAGCTTTAGAAGACGATAACTCTAAGCTTATTGAAGCATATTATCAAGAAATTTGTGATATTTATCCCCCGCTAGATTTTGTAAAAATCTGGTTTAAAAAATACAAGCATTTTTATGATAGTCGCGAAGATTTCGTTCAAGATTATCTCTATGTTTTTTGTAAAGCACTTCGCAAGTGGCAACCTAGAGACAAAAGACCTGAATCCAGATACAACGGCACTGGAGAATTTAAAAACTATTTCTGGTCAAATCTTAATAACTACTATACTAACATAGTAAAATTCCAGGCTGCTGGAATTAGAAACATTGCTGTTATTTGTCCTATTTGCAACAAGCACACACAAACACTTTCAACTCACTTGTTAAATGAACATGCCCACTTATTATGGGAACATCTTAATATGCTTGGCCACAATGTTGATGAGCTTACCAGATGTCCTTTGTGCAGGTCACACAAAATCCCCCAGACGACATCTGCAGAGTTTGCCGACAAAGAAAACGGTTTGTTCTTGACTCAAAATTTTGCTGTTAAGAAGCACATGTTATCAAAGCATTCACCATTGTTATTTGAAAAGTTCAATGATTTACATCCTGAGCATGACACCCTTAATGTAAAGCCAGTTTCAAATTACATGATGGATGATTCTGGTGAGAATGAAATTAATGTGTATGAGACTGTGACAAAAGATGACAAAATTTCAAATCTATGGGCAACTAATTTGAGTGATGTCCAAAGACAGATTTTAGAAATGATTATTGTTCAAAAATCCAAGAAGATCATTTATCTTCCTGATGTGTATAATTGCTCTAATGAAGAATTCAATGTTCAATTAGATGATCTCAGGAGCAAGCTTGTTATTTGTGGAATCGAAGGTTAAAATGGCTGCAATTAGTTCAATGACAAATGGTGACAATTGGGTAGAAAATTTATCAGTAGCTAAAAATTTAATTAATGCTAATGAAGATTCTTACACTATCAGAGTTAGAGGTGGCGACTCAAACGATCCTAATAAAAAAGCAACTGATCCAGTTGGGTTGTCGAGAAGCATTCTACATGTACTAGACCAAAACCCAGAAGAATGGGTAAATGTAAAATGCGTTGGTGCTAAATCTTTATTTATTGCTTCAATCGCTTTTCAAATGGCCGCTAGTGAAATCGAAAAACACTCTAGAGCTTTGAGGCTTGTGAATACACAATGGACGTATTCTGCTGAAATAGGCGGTAAGCCAGCAAAGGGTATTTGTATGAGAATCTTTGCAATACCTCAGCTACATGCAAGATAGGAGATACCCCCTTATTATTAGGGGGTAAATTTATTATGAGTGAATGGAACAATTGGTATAATTCTTTTCTTGAAACAAAACGAAACAAAGAATTAGAAGCATTTGCCGCAGGATTAAGAGGAGAAAAATTTTCTCCTCCTGCTTTTAAGCCCCGCTATGATTCTACTTCAAGTTGGTCAGAGTTGGTTTCAATTGCGCAAAATAATCTTCCTGATTTAGGATCTATTGATTTTGATTATAAAGAGGGGTCTATAGAGAGCAAAAATCCTTTAATTCTTGTTTGTGTTGAAAAAGCTTTAAAAAACAATGCAAATTATGGATTAAATCGAGTACTAAATTATTTAATTTTTAATTATTTAAAAAATTATTCGATTAATGATGTTGCATCTTTCATCAAAGTGATTAGAGAAATTCCTGATGAAATTTTCTTAGAATGCAACAATTGTGGCAATCGAAACGAGCCAGGCTGGGCATCATGCTCAAAATGCCAAGTTGATATTGATACCTCTTTTGATGATTAATTGTTCTTAAAGATACCAAAATATTATGGAGGCTGTTTATGCAAAAAGAAGATTACGAAGTAAGGTTAGTTAAGATCTTAGATGCAAGGCACATAGAAGATACTGGGACAGAAGATTCTCCTCAATATAATCAATACATCCAATTGCTTTTACAAGATTCAAAATCTGGCGCTACCTTTATTGGGCAGTATTCTGCTGATGAATGGAAACAGCTAAATGATTTGGATTATGATCTGCATTCCAAAGAAATGATTAGCATAGCTGAATGGTTGCGAGATTTTGAGAGTGAAGTTGAGCTCTTGGTTCCCAAAAATGGATCAAAAATTGACAAAGATCTTTTACTAAATACTCCATCTAACTCTACTAACGACCAACCTTCATTTAGATCTGCTTCTGTTAAAAGATTTAAATTTGATAAAGAAAAATTAAAGAAAGATAACTAAATGTTTGAAAAAATTTTAGATGAGTCATCTGCATACTACACAGGCTTAGGGCTTAATGACTCAATCAATTTTGAAGAATATGATTTTAGACAATTAGATGATAATCTAATTTGGAATTTTATTCGTGGGTATTTTGAAGCTAATTCATTAATCGTGAATGACCCTAGAACTTCAGTCTATTATGAGCCAAGATTAAATTTTGAAGTAAAAAAAGCATCTTACTTAGAAAAAATTTGTTCATTTATTAATTTGCCCAACATTTATTCGTTTGAGAATGGCAAGGGTGTTTTCCATTTATCAGGCACAAATGCATTAGATTTGCTTGGAAAAATGTATGAGAACCCACCTCATAATTGCTTCAGCTCCAGGACTGAACATCTATACCGTTCATGGTGCAGATTTTATGTTTCAGTTTTGCCTTCCAAGTCGAATGGAGATGTTTTCAATTGGTGCAAAACTCGTGAAGATGCAGTTGCCCCCTCTAAAGAAAGAGTCAGTGACTCAGGTTATGATTTAACTGTTGTGGATGTTGTCAAAAAGTTTCACAATAAAACAACTTTGTATACCACTGGAATCAAAGTCAAACCAGCTTTTGGATGGTATTTAGATGTTGTTCCACGCAGTAGCATAATCAAAACCGGCTACATGCTTGCTAACAATGTAGGCATTATAGACAGAGCGTACACTGGGGAAATTATGATTGCTCTTATCAAGGTAGATGAATCTGCCCCTGACTTACAGCTGCCTTGCAGAATTGCTCAAATGATTCCTCGAAGAATAGCGCATGTTAAGTTTGAACAAGTAGATGACATCGAAAAAACAACCCGTAACGATGGCGGATTTGGAAGTACAGGTTAACAATGAACAATAATTTTTTTGAATTAATGCAAAAGCAAGCTGAATTTGGAGTTCAAGCTGCTAAAGAGTTGGTCTTGATGATTGAAAGCAAAGATTTTGCTCTTCACTATGGAAGAATTTCAGTGATGGAATCATCAGCAGACAAGTTGGTACACGAAATCTCTAGTCTAGTTGAGAAAACATTTATCACTCCAATTGATAAGGAAGATATTAATGATTTAGCAAAGAATCTTGACGACATCGTTGATTCAATTGAATCTGCATCTGCAAGACTTGAAATTTATAATGTTTCTGAAATACACCCTAAGATGAATGAAGTTTGCAAAAAGCTTATTGACATTTGTGTACTCACTCATTCAGCAATTGCTTGTTTGGGCAATAAAAATGATTTGAAGAAGGGCGGAAGCTTTGAAGAGTTTTTAGTTTCCATTCATGAAACAGAAAATTTATGTGATACTTCATATCGCCAAGCGCTCAAGGATTTGTGGAAGAAGGAAAAAGATTTTAAGAATCTTATTGCTTGGAAAGACATTTTCTCCAGAGTTGAAAAAGCCACTGATTCCTGTGAGCATGTAGCAAATGTATTAGAGAGAATTAGGGTCAAGTATTATGCCTGAGCCCTTTTTCCTAGTGGTTTTAGTTGTCATAATGGCACTAGTTTTTGATTACATCAATGGATTTCACGACACCGCAAATGCAATCGCAACAGTTGTCTCAACAAGAGTTTTATCACCAAGGGCCGCAATTATACTTGCAGCTGTTTTGAATTTTGCTGGTGCTCTTGTTGCACAAAATGTTGCTAAAACAATTGCAAGTGGATTAGTTGATAAAGCATTTGTGAATCAATCTGTAATTCTATCTGCTATTTTAGGGGCAATCATTTGGAACTTGATTACATGGAAATATGGAATACCTAGCAGTAGCAGTCACGCATTAATTGGGGGCCTTTGCGGCGCTGCCATTTCAAGAGGCGGACTTGACGCCCTCAAATTAGATGGTCTCAAAGAAAAGGTTTTAGTTCCACTTATCATGTCTCCGGTTATTGGAGTTGCTATTGGTTTTATTTTGATGTGGTTGATTTATTTAATTGCAAGAAAAATTAAATCCAATAATGCAATGATAGTTTTTAAGCCTTTGCAAATTCTATCTTCATCATTAATGGCATTTTCTCATGGATCAAATGACGCACAAAAATCAATGGGTATTATTACTTTAGCTCTTGTAGCTGGAGGCTTTATACCCGAGTCTGATAAAATCATTATACCCTTGTGGGTAATGCTATCTTGTGCTGTTGTAATGGCTTTAGGTACAGCTGCTGGGGGATGGAGAATCATCAAGACAATGGGACATAAAATCCTAAGAATGGAACCACCTCAAGGCTTTGCTGCAGAAACAGGTGCTAGTATCGTCATTCTTTTAGCAAGCAAATTGGGCATACCAGTTAGCACTACCCATGTGATTTCTAGTTCTATTTTTGGAGTAGGCTTAGCTAAAAACAAGAATGCTGTTCGCTGGATTGTAGCTAGAGACATGATTTTTGCCTGGGTTCTAACAATTCCTGCTTCGGCAATTATGGCCATGATTCTTTCTTATGCTTTGATGGTTGCGGGTAAATAATATGTTTATGGATAAGTTAGAGTTGAATTCTTTATCTAAGTCAGGTAAAATTTTATCTAAAATTTTGAACCAAATTAAAATGACTATCACCAATGGAGAAAGGGATTTAAGTGAACTTGATCTTTTAGCTGAAAAACTTCTTTTGGATTATAATTCAAAGTCGGCATTTAAAGATTTTCAACCTGACTTCGCAACATCCCCATTTCAACATTACATTTGTGCTTCAGTTAATGAAGAATTGGTACATGGCCTTCCAACTAAAGGAAGATTTCTAAAAGAAGGCGACATTGTATCTATTGATTTAGGTCTGGAGCACGATGGGTGGTTTGCAGATTCTGCATTCACAATTGGAATTGGCGAGATCAAAGAGAATCATAAATTATTAATAGAGGGCACTGAAAAAGCTTTTGAGGCTGCTTTAGAAAACTGTCATGTAGGCAAAAAGCTCGGTGATTTAGGCCATGCAGTACATGAAACTGCAATAGGCAACATGCACTCTGTAGCATTGGGCCTGATGGGTCATGGCATTGGGAGATCTTTGCACGAAAAGCCCGATGTATTGAATTTTGGGAAACCAGACACAGGACTTGAATTATTTGAGGGACTATCCATTTGCATAGAGCCAATTTTAATAGATGGCCCATACTCTATCAAAGAATTAGAAGACGGATGGACTTTGGTTACTGAAGACGGTGCTTTTGCAGCTCACTATGAGCATACTGTAGCAATAACAAAAGATGGCCCCCTAGTATTAACAAGAGACTAACATGGAAATTTTATTTGTTGAATCAGAAGAACTCAAATTTTATGCTGAAAAGCTTAAAGATTTTTACTATTTGCATTTGGGTCATGTTGATTTAAATTTAATTTATTTTGGTGAAAAGCATGGTGATGCTCCGAAAAAAGGCAATACAATTGAGCTTTTGGGAGTTAACAATCCGTCTGTCAGACAGCTTTTAAGAGGCGATAAAAATTACGCACTTACTATTTGGAAAGAAAGATGGGATGAATTGCATCCACACACCCAATTGTGGTTGTTATTTGAATGTCTTTATTCAATAGAGCCAGGGTGTGAAGGCAAAATTAAAAAACCAGACATCGTCGAACATGCGCCACTCATTGAATACTTTGCATTATCAAACATTGGTATTCATTGGAGAAAATGCGATGGCGAATTGCCAAACCTACTTGGAACAATTCCTTTACCTATCCCGCTTCCTCCTGATGATGAAGGAGAGTCTACTGGCTCTACTTTGTAAAATAAATCTCTTCCACAAACGATAATAGGAAGAGATTTATTTTTTTGGGAAGTACCATGAACAACAATTTATACAATTTGTATCGCCCCCTTAGATTTGAGCACATTACACAACCTTTTGTAACCAAGGTATTAAAAGCTCAAATTAAAACAGACACACATCCATCGAGTTATTTATTCTATGGACCACCAGGCACAGGCAAGACCACAACTGCAAGAGTTATGGCTATGGCTTTACTTTGCGAGAATCTTGCTGATTGTGAGCCTTGCGGAGAGTGTTCAAATTGTGTAATGATTAAAAGTGACCGCTGCCGAGATGTTGTAGAAATCAACTGTGCAGTAAACGGTAAAGTGGAAGAAGTTAGGGAGCTTATTTCTGAAAGACTTAGAATTCCTCCAACCAATGGTAAATGGAGAATCATCATACTTGATGAGTGCCACATGCTTACCACCCAATCTCAAAATGCTCTTCTGAAGCCGATTGAAGAGCCCCCTCCTTATGTTAAATTTTTTCTTTGCACAACAGACAAAGATAAGGTAGTTCCTGCCATTCAATCTAGGTGCGAGCATCATGAAATGTCACTCGTAAATGACAAAAACATGATTGCTATTATGACAAATGTTTTGGGTAAGGAAAAAGTCAAGTTTGAGCCTTCAGCACTTCAATCTATCTGTGAAGCATCTGAAGGGAGCGTCAGGAAAGCACTTGTTTTACTTTCCCAAGTTATCAACATTGGTGTTTCCGAAGACAATGTATCTCAATTATTAAAGAGGGCTCCAAAGCAACTAGCAATTGAAATTTTGAAGCAAATAATGTTTATAAACAGAGCTGAAGTTTTTCAACTTTTTGAGGCAGCTTCTATGGAGGGCAGAGATTTAGGAGCATTATTGAATGAATGCGCTAGATGCTTAATGCAAATCACTAAGTATAAAGTTTTGAAGATTTCAAAGGAAGACCAAGACCCAAATTTAGAAACTTTAATGTATGGTGGAATCAATTCTAAAGGCGAAAATGTACCAGGTTATTCCCCGTCTCAAATTGTCGATGTCGTAAATAATTTATTGGAAATCTCATCAAAGCTTAAGCAAAATGTTCCTGCAGACATTTTAGTTCAAGTTAACATGTTGAAAGTTATTGATAGATTTTCAAAGTTAAGGGAAGCCACAAAATAAAAAAATCTCCCCTTGAAAAAATTGTACAAAATTATTTATGTTGTCATGGGGAGAAAAATGTGGCTCAAATATCTGATTACCGATTATTAATGCTTGTTCGTCGTGCAAAGAAGGGTGACCAGCGAGCATTTAGTCTAATTTTAAAAGAACTGGAACCTGACATCAAAAAGAAAACTAATCGTTTTTACATTAGAGGATCAGAAAAAGACGATGTTTTGCAAGAAGCTCGAATTGGTCTTTGGAAAGCGATAGAAGATTTTGATGAAAATGGGGGCATGGCATTCAGATATTTTGCGGTAAATTTATGTGTTCCAAGAAGATTAATTACACAGATTTCATCAGCCAATAGAAACAAATTTAAATTACAAAACGAAGCTTTATCTTTAGCAACGCCTGTCAGAACAGACATGGAAGATTCTGAGCAATCATTAGCAGACTTTATTCAGGATGACAGCAGCGATCTGCTTGGTGACATTTTAATCCATGAAGAATATGAAGAATTGTCAGACATTCTCAAAGTTAGATTAACTCCTCTTGAGAAATCTGTTTTTGAGAAATACAGCGAAGAAGACTCTTACAAAGACATTGCGCGAGCGTTAGATCAAACCCCAAAAGCTGTGGACAATGCACTGATGAGAATAAGAAAAAAAGCCCGCGAGGTTTTTACTGCTTATCAGGATGGCTATTTATACGAGATTACCTGTACCCTAATTATAGAAAAAGATAAAGCAGACCCAGAATCATAAATTAATACGATAATAGAATGATCTACATACAAGGACATTTTATTATCATGAAATTTACACTTAACACATCTGTAGCTTTGGCCCTATTTAGTCAAGCGTTGAAAACATGCAACGTGAAGTCAAAAGGCCAGCCAGATTCAGAGTTTTTGTTTGAAAAAACAGGTGACAAGCTTACTGTCACTTCCCTTAACGAGACTTCCGAGCAACAAATCATAATGCCCACTAATTCTATTAGCGGCGATGATGAAAAATTTAGTGTTGCTGGCCAGGGCGTTGTAGAGTTTTTGCGTCAAATTTCAGAAGCAGAAGTTTCTTGCCAATATGTAGCAAAGAATAATTTGTTCTACATGATCTCTCTAGATCCATCCAGGCAAACTAAATTTGCTTTCCCTTGCGGTGATCCAGATGACTTTCTACCCATCGTATTCAGGGCTACAGGCGTTGAAACAACCATTCCTGGTAATGTATTAGCAACAGCCCTGCATTCAACAGCATTTGCAGCTTCAAGCGATGGTAGCCAAGCTCCCCAGACAGCAGTAAGAGTCAAATTGAACAATTCTGTTTTGAGTGCAGAGGCTTCTGATTATCATCGTATTTCATCTTTTGTAACTAGTGTTAGCGAAGAAAATGATGCTGAATTTTCTATGCTTTTGCGAAAAGACATTAGTGAAGTTTTGTCTGTCCTTCTTTCTGATGTTGCCGAAGTTACTGTTGTGCTTGCTTCAAACCATGTTCGATTCCTTTGGAACAATACAATATTCACTTGTGTATTAGAAAGTGAAATGAAGAAGAAGTTTGCCCCCATTGAAAAGTTTTTTGATGGTGAGTTAGAAGCAAGTGCGACACTTTCTCGTGGTGAGTTCCAAAGATCTTTGAAACTTGCTTCTTTGGTAGCAAAGGATTCTAGTGTTGGTATCGCCCTTGAAGATGGTAAGCTTATCGTAACCACAAAAGAACAAGATAAGGGGGCAAGCAAAGACATGGTTGTTTGTCAAAAGTCTGAAGGTTCAGCTTCCACATTTAGTGCTTGGAAGTATCTTGTAAAGGCTGTGGACATTTGTACTTCGCCATGGATTGGCATTGAATTGAGATCTTTGCCTAATAACATGGGCTCTGCTTTAATTATTTGTGATGAAGAGTACACCCACTTAATCTTTCCAGTATTACCAAAGTCTGAAGATGAGGAAACCGAGGAATAATGTCCTGGAATAAGATTTGGCTTTTAGAAGGCTGCCCCTATTTTATCAATTGGTTTGTAGAAGATTTAATTGATGATCTTGGCAATCCAAATGTTATTAGATTTGACAACAATACGAGCGCAAATGAGTTTTCATCTGCGCTCACTGCTTTCCCCTTTTTTGATGTGCCTGACTTTATTGTTGTAAGAAATCCTGACGTTGAATTATTAAATGCATG
>Ga0247723_1001964_pt1 | contig 11462 bp, 5 predicted proteins | sample MSEWelMarce5H_FC_FD_189079 | JGI IMG/M metagenome (GOLD analysis project Ga0247723, IMG submission 189079) | Subsurface sediment microbial communities from gas well in West Virginia, United States - MSEEL Well Study Marcellus 5H_FC | ecosystem: Environmental > Terrestrial > Deep subsurface > Rock...
GTTGAGATGTCCAATCCCAAAATTTTGGGTGAATCTTTTGAAATATTTTTCTTCATAAATTAAAAGTCTAACTTAACTACAAATTGTTGTATTCCCTGTCTTTTTTGTGGAGATTGTAGTTTAGATATAACTATAAGGTCTAAATTACTATCGTAAAGTCCAATTTCAGAAACATATGAAGTAGTACCTGAAGTCCACGTTGGATTTGATGTATTTGTAAACTGATTTCTGCCTAAGTTCACAAGATAATTCATCTCATATATTGTTGCAGAAATGTCAGTATCAAAATTACCATAAAAATAATACTCGTCACCAAAATTCATAATTTGTGGACTACCATTTGGCACCAATGAAATATAATCAGATAAATCATATGATGTTGCGGAAGCAATATTATCATCATCAATAACAAAAGTTGTTCCGGTAATACTATTTTGTGTTATTGGATTAGTTAAATCACCTGTAACATCTATTTCTAACCATTGAGTTGGATTTGGCCTTGTGTCTCCTGAAACCTTTTGAACTAAAATTTTCATTGAATTGGGCTTAAACCCTGTTCGGTTTCCACTACTGAAATTTGGATTTAAGAATGGAAATTCGGCACCAAATCTAACAGCAACATTTTGAGAAGTGTCTGTACATCCTGTTGATGGTCCTTGTATAACAGAATAATAGTTACAATGCATCCCGTTTGTGAACCCTGTAGTATTTTCAAATAAATAAGTCACCCAAAGTCTTTCTACATCATTATCCAATAATCCTAAAGAAGTCACACTACTTGTACCACAAGTGTTAGGTGTGACTAAAGATAATTGTGGAGCCGGTAATGTCCAGTTTCTATTTGATTTGTATGAAAGAGACGCAACAATTTCTTCATCATCAATAATGATAACCTGTTGGTCAGGAAATACTTTACCCACCCTATTAAGATTATTATTTGCATCTGGATTTGTGTCCCATAAATGATAATATCTAATACCTGGGTCATTCATGTCTGTACTAACCGCAGATTTAATATAATAAGGGTTACATAAATCATAATTTGGTGGGTCAATCATAAATGTCTGACCTATTGTTGTTCCTGTAGTTTTATGCCACATTAATGTTGGTAAAGTAAGTTTCATATGTCTTGCCAATCCTGTTTCATCAGATGGATTTTGTGGGTCAAAAGGAACTGTTGAAAACTTTTCTCCATAAACAAAATCAATATCTTGGTTTGTATAATGTATGATTGCAATTGCTTTTTGGTCTTGTGGTCTAACTTGTATCTTTGTATCAAATGAATTATAATAATAAGTCTCACTCGTATCTGTTTGTCCACTTGATTCTTGATATCCCAAATATTCTTTAGTCCCTATATATGATACTGAACCAAATTTTGTATAATCTTCCCATGAACTACTGAATAACCCCGCAGGACTTTCAGACCATGGAATATTCATATTCCAAATCAATGTGTTTTCTCTATTAATAACATCACATGGAGATTCAAAATTAAGAGTATCTGTTTGCCAATATGGTGCAGGAGTTACCGTATCATATAATTCCGTCATACCTGATGGATATATTAAAACTCTAGCATATTGACCTCCTGCCGCAATTGCGGAATAATTAGGAGTTGGTCTATCCAAAGTTACTGAAGGTAATGATATTCCTTGTATTTTATAAGTTAAAATAGGAACAGTATTTACATTTTGACATCCTCCAATTCCATCCAAATATATTGTAAGAAAATCTCCAATAGCCGGTACTCCTGTTGTTGGAGAACAAACATCGGACTCAAGTGTAATTGTATTAGTACCAACTAAACCATCCATTTCAACCCAATAATTAGATGTAATTGTATATGCAGAACTAGTTTGTACTAACCATGTCCCTGTACTTGCAGTAAAAAATCCTTTAGGTCCTGCAGAATTGTACACAGGTTGAACCTGTGAATCCTCAAATGGTATACCATAAGTACCACCATTACCTCCTGTCACATAATACGGATATTTTATATTTTGCTTATTTGATTGTGGAGAACCAGTATCATTTTGGGCATTAAAAGCCGGGTCTAAAATATAATTATTAGTTTGATTATAGTTAGGTACTGCAGTATAACTAACTTCACTATCCCCAATTTGGAAATAAGAAATATTAAAATTACCTTGAGATAGTTTTCTTCTTCCTACATCAGTAAGCCTTGTGTTGATTAGTCCTGCAGTATCTTTTATAATATATCCCATTCTTATAAATATTCTTTGTTATTTTTTATCACGTTAAATTCACACTATTTCCAGCGTTCCCAACAAAAGTTCCAGTGACCGTTACATCATAAACACCTGTAGTATTTAAAAGACTTGTAGTACTAAATAAAATACTTGTCTGTGATGTTATATTTTGGCCAGCATTTGCTACCAATGTTTGAAGAACCGCTCCATTCTTTTTTATTACAATGGTGCCGGTAGTACTTGAACCAGGAGACCCTCCTCCAAACGCAATTAAATTTAAAGTAACAGGTAACTGATTAATTTGGATTATTCCTCCAGCAATACCAGTACCGGCGTTAGCTCTTATTGGTAATGGATACACATTAATCGCAAATGGTGATGTACTTCCCACTTGTCCTAAAGACAATGTATGATTTTCAATACCTCCAGTTGCGGTTGAGTCACTTAAAACCGTACAACAATTACATCCATTGATTACCGGTTGTGATGTAAATACTGATATTGTTTGATTTAAAGTTGTTACACATCCGTTACTACTTGTTGATGCGGATGTAACTGCTAATTGCGAACCACTTGTTCCACTTACACCATATCCATATCCAAGTGTTACATTATATGTAGAATTTTCATAAGTTGTTGTTGAAATCTCAGGTGAGCAGTTTGGTCTTGTATCAACAATACTATTAGTTGTACTATTTGAAGGTGTTATGAAAGTATCACCACTAAAAACAAGAATATTATTTAAAGTTGTTCCACTACCAGGTCCATTATTAACTTGTGTTGTATTAATATTCAACACTAATGGTATTGTTACGCCTACAGGTATTGGAGGATTAACTTTAACACTCCAATTTGACAGTTCATATCCTGGATTAGGTGTAATAACACTATCATTACTTACCGTAATTGTATAACTGACAGCACTCTCTGATGATGCAATTGTAATTGTTTGTGTAATAACATTTCCAATTGTATCTTTTGCTATTACCGCATAATCAGCTGGCGGTAATGAATTAAAGACATTAGAAGTTGTAAAGGTATTACCTCCATCAATAGAATAGTAATAAGGATTTTGCCCACCTGTTGTGGTAATCATAATACTTCCATCGTTTGCACAACTTGAATCACTCTTAGTCACTAACGCATTAAATGGTGCATAATTTTGACAAATTCCCTCATTTACATTTATTGTTGGTGAAGAGGTTCCTCCAAGTAATACCCAATTTGATGTTGGTATGTTTGATGTTGTTGTACTCTGTAATGACCCCCCAAACAATGTATAGTTTGAAATAGTCCATTTTTGATTTAAATTACTCCAAGACATTACATAACTTCCGTTAATCCAACTTGGCTTGCTATTAATTATACCATTGTAATAATATTGTGCCGGTAATATTGTCGTAACATTTGACAATATTGTCAAACATAAATTAGGATATGTTGAAGTAGGTGTTGGAGTTGGTGTAGTTGTTGTGGTAGGTGTTGGAGTTGATGTTGGTGCAAATAAAGAACAAATAGTTGTAGAACTATAATCACCATAATAATCAACAACTTCAGCGGTATAGTTTCCTGAACCTAATCCAGCAATTGTTTTTGTTTTTTGTCCGTTATTCCAAGAAATTGTATAAGGGCTAGTTCCTCCTGTAATATTTAAACTTAAAATACCATCTCCACTATTTGGAGAACTAGGACTTAATAGTGTAACACACTCTACCCCCATTGGAAATAATGTGAAAACATCACAATTATTTGCAAGTCTATAAACAGGGGTTGGTTGTGGTGTTGGAGTTGGAGTACTTGTTGAAACCGGTGTCTTTGTTATGGTTGGTGTTACTGTTGGTGTTGTTGTTTTTGTTGGTGTTATTGTTTGTGTTGGTGTTGGAGAAGGACTGGCACAGATGACACTTGCAGGTTGATTTAATTTAGTAACTCCGTTTGAAGGTTTTGTATAATCAAAAACAACTGATAATCCTACTTGAGTTCCCGTAATAAAATTACCACAACAATCTGTATAATAATACGAACCTGTTGTTGTACCTGACCCACAATGTATTTGTGTTGGAGTTGGGGTCGGGGTTTTTGTTGGTGTTTGTGTTACAGTTGGAGTTGGTGTTAGTCCTACAGAACAACAATCCCCTTGTTGAACAAACGATAATATGTTGGTTTTCTGAACATTGTCTTGCCAAATAAAAATAGAAGGTGGATTATATTGAATCAATGAATTTACACATATCGCATTTTGATAAGGACTTTGTGTATTATCAAAGGTTATATTAGTGAATCCACTATCGTCACAATTTCTGTAAGTGACATAAACAACACCATTCCTAAAGGAATCTGTATTCCCACTTGCTCTGGCTATATCGTCAGAATAAGTTACAACATTATAATAATTACAAGTACACGCCAATTAAATTAATTTAATAATAAATAATAGTAACTTATGTTTTATAACAAATAAATAAATTATTATGGATTATCTAACAATCCAATATTATTTGTGTTATAGAAGTTTCCACTAACAACCCTTACGTCATCCGCAGGGAAATAAGAAGTCGCTCCATTATATGTTTGTAATTCCCAATAAGTCGCCCATCCACCTGAAACCCCAGGTTCTACGTTTGTTGAAGAAAGTATACATTTATATACTCTTGAACGATAAGTTACGTACCAACCTAAAGTATATGTATATAAGTTGTTCCAGAATGCAAATTTTTGATAACTAAAACCAGGTCCATAATCATAATTTTCAAACACAACATCATTAACCGTACCTAAATTATTATTTACATTAGTTGTTGGAGAATAGATATCGGATTTCCAAAATGTAGTTTTAAACCCTGTTCCATCAAATGTATTACCACTTGTATACACAGGAGCGGTGGGAGTTTGTATATATAACGAGTAAACAATGGAAGTTTCTATAGACAAAAGAGTACTAAAATATCCCCAATAATTGTCTGTTATTGATACTTGGACTGGCGGCAAACTTGATGCTGATGTACCCCAAATTCCATCTTTTTTAATAAAAAATCCCCAAGCACCTGCATATAGAACACCATCAGTTCCTGAATGTAATATTGCGTTATTAGTAAAAGATACTGTACCTCCGGTAGGCGAATATACTGGGTCGCTCTCCATAAAAAACTGTATTGCAGCAATTGCTGGCTCCCCTACATACAAATTATTTTGAACTATGCTTCCTCCCTCACCAAAGAACATATTACAAGCATATGCTTGACCATCTACACCATACAGTGAAGGATTAATACATGCGTTATTGTATATATCGAGTCCATCAATAACTCTTTTTGTTTGATATGATTCTCTTCCGTTTCTAATAAACCTATTGTTATAGATTTTTAAATTTCTATATAATTCATAACCGGATGGTTGGTTAGTAGATGCTCCCAAGTATAAACCTTCTCCATTAGTATCGTGGAAATAACAATCGTGAATTGATATGTTATTTAATATTGCATATGGGAAATTATCCGTTCTGAAAGCGTTTGTATACCCACCGTTACCACTCTCAACATATTCAATCTCATAGTTATCTATATGATGCTGAACCCCTAAATAAGTATCACTTAATAATTCTAATAATTGACTGTTTTGACCACTATCACTCAAATCCCAATTTCTATTAACAAAAATTCCATATTTACCTTGAGTCCAAGCATACCCATTGGCATGTCCTTGATAATTTATGTCTCCTGTTTTATTTGCCGGGTCGTATTTACCTGTTAATTTAAAGTAAGATAACATCTTAATTTGAATCCTATCTGCTTCTACTTGACCACAAGCGTTTGTTATTACAATTGGATTTTCTGTTGTTCCGCTCGAATAGTTATTTATTATAATCCAAGTAGAATAAACACCAGCAATAATTACAATTTTTTGACCCGGAAGTATATTCCAAGATGGGCCAAGTTCTGCTATACCATTTGAATCTGGTCGAACTATAATTATATCATCAAGATTTGCATTTGGAATTGCTAAAACATCGGCAGGTGTCGCTCTTCTAATATTAGGACCTGCTTGTGATATTGAACCACAACTACTCATAGGACTAGTTGGCGTAACTGTTGGTGTTCTTGTATTTGTTGGCGTTTGTGTTGGTGTTACAGATGTTGAAGTAACTGTTGGTGTGTTTGTTGGAGTTGGTGAAGTTTGTGCTCCACATGGTGGTAATGGTGTCATTGGAGGAGTTCTTGTTGGTGTAGGAATAGGTTGCTTTGTTGGAGTATTGGTTGGTGTACGAGTTACGGTTACTGTGGGAGTATTTGTTGTGGTTGGGGTCGGTGTTAATCCCGTTGTAGTTGTCACGGTTGGTGTAGGAGTTGGTATTACATATACATAATTTCCTACCTGACAGTTTTCAGAATCAACTATTTTTACAATAAAATTACTGTCCGCTTCAGGTGAAGGTACCGTAAACGAATATGGAAAAGTTGAAACACTTGAAACAAATTGACAATTTGCACTCATTGAATCGCAATAATATATGTCTACCGGTGTTTCAGCTGTTATTGATGATATTGTTACTAATCGTCCCATTATACTGTTTTTGTTCCGCTCATAACACAATTATTATTATCAATAACCTTCAACATATACTGAGTCGCAGTATTATATGGGGCGGGTATATCAAATTCAAACGGTAATTGTGAATATGTTATAGTGTTAATATAAAAACATGAAGTACCATCAACTTGACAAATGTACAAGTCATATGGTGTTGCTCCTGTTATATCTGATATCGTTACTTTTATTGCCATTTTATGAATCTATTTTAGTTGGGGTTGGTGTCATTGTGGGTGTTGGGGTTGGTGTTACCGCACATTCCGTTATTTTTGATGGTAGTATTTCAATAATACCATTTAAAGTTCTATACACAGGACTACATCTGTCATCATATGGACAAAGTGCAATATCATAAGTATTATATTCAAAAGTCTTACTTGATTCTCCTGCGAATATTACAACATCAAATGTTTCAGTTGAATTTATTATACAATCTGAATAACTAAATTCTACCCTTACTACTATATCAGTATTTGTAATAAGCGAATTTGAATTAGAATCAAAATAAGAAACTTTATAATAAGTTTTTATTGCATTATATTCACCACATGAGTCCGCAATTCCCGCAGTAATACCTTCATTTGAAATTTTAACACACGAACCTGCCGGTATTACAGTATCTGAATTACATAGCTCACAACTATCATAAATTGTTTCACCTATTGTTGTAAAATAATTACCACTATATGTTGTAGCAATTACATTATTTGGCGCAATATAGTTAGTATCAAATCTTCCAATATATATCCAACAGTTACCCACACTATCTTTAAATGATGAACCAATACTAATAACAGATTGGACCATTTGTGTTTGTATAACTTGAGTCGGTAAATTATTAATTTGTAATGGAGCACAACTCTCATACACATAAACATAATTAGGCGTTTGAGTTGGTGTTGGTGTATAAGTCGGAGTAACTGATGGTGTAATAGTATTAGTTGGTGTTATTGATGGTGTCATAGTATTAGTTGCTGATGGTGATGGTACAAAACCAGTTGTTTGTGTTACAGTTGGTGTTGGTGTATTTGTAGGTGTTTTAGTAGGTGTTATAGAAGGCGTAGGTGTTACTGTTTTAGTTGGTGTCTGTGTAGGTGTTTGAGTTGGTGTCTGTGTTATTTGACATATATTACAAGAATTACCTATCATTAAAACTTGTCCAGCTGTGGCGTTTGATGATAAATTCACATCATCTCTTGTATATTCAACACATATTGGACTTCCGTTTATGTTTGCCAACATAAATATTCCAGGTACTAATGGAGAACCATTATACGATAGACTATCCGTAACATAATATTCAACACCATCTTGACAACCAACAAGAACTTTAACAGAAACACAATTAAATTGTTCTTGGAATACTTCAAATGTTCCAAGACCTAAAATATTAATAGGATTAGTTGGTGTCATTGTGGGTGTTGGTGACGGAGTACTATTGTTTACAGGAGTATATGATGTTATTGTAAAGCTAACTCCAACATTATTACAATTTTGGTTTGTAGGGGTTGGCGTAGGTGTTGTGGCAATAGATTGTAAAGTAAAATCACAAGCAATAGGAGTTGGTGGCGGTATATAATCACAATCAAAGTATGAATAAAAATCTAATACGTTACAATCAATAGGAGGTGTTGGAGTTGCCGGACATACTCCTACACTAAAAATTTTTGAATTTAAATCGGGACACGGTGAAAAACATGGTGATGCTCCTCTTAATAAACACGGACCTCCAATATAAGTACTTAAACACCAATATTGTCCTGTATAATAAATAATTCCATAATTATAACCACCACCTTCATAATAATAATAACAATTATAGTACCCACCATTAGCCCTATAATTCCCACTAAATCCTTCTAAACCAATCCAATCTGTATTTAAACAGAATTCTGTATAATTACAACTTGCAGGTGTTGGGGTAACTGTTGGTGTTGGTGTTGGTGTTGCTGATGTTGGTGTCGGAGTTGGAGTAACAACACAATTATCACAATTGTTAAAATCTGGTTCGTTTAAATCAGGACCTCCAGGCCCTGAAAATTCAATAAAATAATAACATTCGTTATTGTATAAATAAGCGGCACCTGGAAATGCGACATCTTCATCTACAGTCGCATAAAGTAATGTACCATCAGAACATTTTGATAAAAGAGCACCAACTTTTGGTGTCCTTGGACATATTGTATCCGCACAACCAATAGTACTTGTAAAAGTAACTCCATTAGCATCATATAACGTACCGCTACCATCTCCTGTAACAACTGTGGCGCATCCTACAAAATCTCCACCACCTGTTATATGATATACCTGACCTAATACTAATGAACCAATAGGCCCAGCAAATCTAAAAATATTTGACCCATTTTCACAATCTTTAAATTGAACTATAATTCTAGGTTTAGTTGGTGTTGGTGTATTAGTTGGTGTTGTAGTATTAGTTGGAGTTTGAGTTGGCGTCTCTGTATTAGTTGGGGTTTGAGTATTAGTTGGGGTTTGAGTATTAGTTGGAGTCTGAGTATTAGTAGGGGTTGGACTTGGTGTATTTGGTGGAGTCTGAGTTGGCGTCTCTGTGTTAGTAGGTGTTTGAGTTTGTGTTGGCGTCTCGGTATTTGTAGGCGTTTGAGTTGTAGTTTCTGTGTTAGTAGGAGTTTGTGTATTGGTTGGCGTATTTGTTGGAGTTTGACTTGGTGTTTCATTAGGACTAGTAGGGGTCTGAGTTGGTGTTTCAGTATTAGTTGGTGTTGGCGTATTTGTTGGAGTCTCGGTAGTCGTACTTGTTGGAGTCTCTGTGTTAGTAGGAGTTTGTGTATTGGTTGGAGTTTGACTTGGCGTTTCGTTAGGACTGGTAGGAGTATTAGTTGGCGTCTCGGTATTTGTAGGCGTTTGAGTTTGTGTAGGAGTTTCTGTATTAGTAGGCGTTTGAGTTTGTGTAGGAGTTTCAGTATTAGTAGGCGTTTGAGTATTTGTGGGAGTTTCAGTCGGGGTTGGCGTATTTGTAGGTGTAGGACTTTGAGAAGCTCCAGGACTCATTGTCATAGTTGGTGTTGGCGTATTTGTGGGAGTTTCGGTAGGAGTTTCAGTATTAGTAGGCGTTTGAGTTTGTGTAGGAGTTTCAGTATTAGTAGGCGTTTGAGTATTTGTGGGAGTTTCAGTCGGGGTTGGCGTATTTGTAGGAGTTTCAGTATTAGTAGGCGTTTGAGTAGGAGTTTCGCTATTGGTTGGTGTTGGCGTATTTGTGGGAGTTTCAGTATTAGTAGGCGTTTGAGTATTAGTTGGAGTTTCAGTATTAGTAGGAGTCTGAGTTGGAGTTTCAGTATTAGTAGGAGTTTGTGTTGGAGTTGGGGTTGGTAATTCTCCTTCTACACAATACTCATATTGAATACAATTTCCATCACAAGCGGAATAAACTCCAGAAGTACATGTATAACCTGAGGAAAGATATTGATTACTCAGATTTTGAACAACAGTAGCTTGTGTTTCACCACTAGAGGTAAAAATAACATTGAGTTGTGAGTATGTTGTAAATCCAGTTAATTCTTCTAAAGTATTATCATAAATTTCACATCCAAATCCTGCAATATTCGCATTGTTTAATCCAAAAAGTTCTAATGTGTGGTCTCCATCACCTATTACCACAGGATAAACATGCCAATATTTAAAAGCATCCACACTATTATCTAAAGGACCTCCTACAGTATTAAGAATTACATTTCCGTCTAAAGTTAATTTATAATTATTGTCAGCACCAATACCAACATAGTATGTTTTTTCTGCCAGTATTCCTGTCAAACAAACACTAAAACCTAACCAAACATTATATGGAGGGTCGTTATTAGGGTCACTATCGGTAGCCCATAAAGCACACCTATTTAATGGTCCGTCTAATCCACTAGGTTGAGTCCTTCTCCAAATATTTTGAGTTGTTGATGTTTCAACAATTGTTCCCGTCCCATTAGTATTAAATCCTGTAGAAAAAAATTGTGTTCCGAAGTCTGTATTTACAGTTGCTGTTTTTGCAGAAAGAGTTATAGGTGTTGACGGAGGGGTAGCACTTGTAGTAGAAACTCGGTAACATGTATTGATATTATATGGTAACCAACCAACACCACTACAAGTTGAACAATTGAATGGTAGCGTTGTAGTTGGCGTTAGCGTTGGTGTCTCTGTATTAGTTGGAGTTGGAGTTGGTGTCTCTGTATTAGTTGGAGTTGGAGTTGGAGTTGGTGTTTCAGAACCACAAGATGTTGTTAAATCGGTAATAGCAATAACAACAAGGTCACCGGTACAAGAACCATCTGTTGATGTATACGCTAAAATAGAACTTGAGGTTCCAGCCGAAATACATATATCCTGCGTATCACCAGCAAAACCTCCAATCCCTAAGGTTGTACAAACACTTTCATTAAGGTCATTAATATAGCTAACATCTGCGGCCGATGCTCCATTCCCATTTTGTATTCTGTATAATTCTCCCATATATTTTATAGCATAACCAAACAGTCTGCACTAAATTATAAATAACCAGATTGTAGGTTTTTATACATATAAATTATAGTTTTAAGAAGAATTAAATAAAGCCACATCAAAACAATATTTATATGATATGAAACTTCTAAAAACAATTGAAAAAATAATTCAAGAATCTGAAGACAGGTACAATGC
>Ga0247723_1001966_pt1 | contig 11450 bp, 5 predicted proteins | sample MSEWelMarce5H_FC_FD_189079 | JGI IMG/M metagenome (GOLD analysis project Ga0247723, IMG submission 189079) | Subsurface sediment microbial communities from gas well in West Virginia, United States - MSEEL Well Study Marcellus 5H_FC | ecosystem: Environmental > Terrestrial > Deep subsurface > Rock...
GGCTCGGACGAGGAAGGCATGTCCGTGAAATCTAGGGAAATTGACTCCATCTCGGGAAGTTTGGTGTCGGGGGCGGCCGATGACGAAGACATAGTGTTCATGTTCATGAGAAGATCGGCTCCAGGAACGTCCATCCTTGGCGAGTACTATTATGATGACTGTGTAGGTTGTTCTTAAAGTTAAAACGCGGCGAATTACAAGGAGGCCATCCTGTTATAGTATGAAAGGTAACAGGGCAGAAAAGCTTGAAGAACTAGCTAAAATAGATAAAGCGACATCATTATCCATAATAAAGGATCTCAAAACTCAACCAAGGGTTCATTTTACCTGCTATTGTGGTGAAACATATTCCAAACAGATCAATGATGTCACGGGGGTAAAAGGTACAGGGCTATTCTGCTACAAACACTCTATGGAACGCAGGCGAAGAAAGAAGATGTTGGAGATTATACATGCTTCTGCCGCTAAAGATAATGCGGTATTTAACAACGAAGAAACCGTGTGGAAATCGCCTGGCTGGGTAGCATTCACGTGTTTCTGTGGTGAAAAACATAAGAAGGATCCAAGTGCGATCAAGCAGGGTCAAGGAATGTTCTGTAAGGTACATACCCAAGAAAATGTTAAGAAGAAAATACACGAAACATCATTGAGCAAGTACGGTGTTGATCACTACACTCAATCTCCTGTTGTTCGTGAAAATTATAAGAAGAATAATTTCAAGAAATATGGTGTCGAACATATCGCCCATGTAGCAAAAATACATACAAATCAACAGAAATATCAATATAAAGAATATCGAATGCCGAGTGGAGACGTTCGTTTGGTACAGGGGTATGAGAATCATGCATTAGACGAGTTAGTCAAAATTTATCCAGAAGAGTCTATATCTACAACTAGGAAGGGTATAAAATATACATTTAACGAAGAAGAACACTACTACTATCCCGATATTATTCTAGAGACTGAACCTAAAACGATTATTGAAGTAAAATCAACCCATACGATGTATTATAAACACTACTATGAACGAAATATCGCAAAACGTAATGGCTGCATTCTTGCAGGATATAAATTTGAGTTTTGGATTTATGATAAAAAGTTGATCAAGAGTCTCGCATAAAATTTGTAGGGTGTTCTAGAACCCATACGCAGGCAAGAAAACTGTCCGCCAAATCGTCCTTCTTACCGTGCGACTTGAAAAAGGCAAGATTGTCGGCAGGACACAAAAGTTGACAGTGTGTAATCGCAGTCTTCTTACGCCCGCGATAGGTCCCCGTTGCATCCGTAGTGGTGGTGATATTATCCAGCTTGTGAATGGCTGAGACACCTTTCGTCCTGAACCCGCGACAGGCAAAGTACATGTGCATCATCGCTTGAACGGCAAACATCCGCCGATCTAGCTGGTTCTCGAAAATCACAAGATGTGCGTCCTTCCACCATCCAAGATCTGCCCGCTTATCCAGGCAAGTCACAATATCATTCACGAGATCCAGAACGCCCCCGCCAGGGGCACGAGCATTACCCTTGAATTTTGCCCACCCCGACTTATTCATTTCCGTCCAGATTCGGCCTACCAAATCCTTCTTCGTCTTGCCCTCGATCTTATACGGATTCCCCAACTCCTGCAATTCAGGAATAGATTTCTTGGTCAAAGCCGCCTTGGTCATTGTAAGGCTTTTGGGTCGGTGACGAGAACATGCTTGCGTCCCTACCCCCGCCTGGACCCACATCGCAGGTTTCGCACACTTGAAACACGCTGTCCTCGTATGTCCGTTCTTTTCGGCCACGACATCAATCACATCCCACGCCGTTATTCGCATATCTGTTCTAGATGTACCTTCTAGAACACATACCGCTAGATTACGAAGTCCTATATCAAAACTAATCAGTTTCATTCTGTCTCTTACGCCGCTGCTTGTACGAGAGATAACAAAACTGGCTTTTTATCGCTCTTACTGTAAGGTATCCCCTTCGCAGTAAGCAGATCGCGGAGCTGGGCAACCGTCTTGCCCGAGAAATCCGAGATGTCCTCGCCAATCACGCCCTGCTCTTGCTCCTGCTCCTCCTCATGCTCATGCTCATGCTCGGCATCCACATCATGGACCGACACGCGGTCGTCCGTGATCGGCGGCTCACCCTGCTCCTGCTCATGCTCCTGCTCTACCGGCTCCTGAACGGGCGGATGCGACAGGAAGGACGGAGGAGGCGTGGTCACGGCAACGGCGAGGGCATTGATCGCCTGGGCCATACGCGACTGTTGAATATACATCCACGCGACAAGACCGGTTAGAATGAGAACAATTCCGGCGACGAGAGCCACGACTCCATGAAAGAATTCCATAGTGCTAGTTTACCTTGATGGTCTCTTAAAAATCCTCAGAATCAAACTTGATCACCATTTCTTCCTGATTAGCCCCTACCCCTGCCTTCGAATAGTCCGAGACGCGACGCTCAAAGAAATTGCCCTTGCCTTCCATCGAGATCATATCCATGAAATCAAAAGGATTCTGAGCATTCCAGATTTTTGGGATTCCAAGCTGGACAGCGAGACGGTCAGCTACAAACTGAATATACTGCGTCATCAATTTGGCGTTCATTCCAATGAGCGTGCACGGCAGAGACTCACAGATAAACTCGGTCTCAATCTTGACGGCACTCTCCAGAATCTCACGAATCTTTTCGGCCGCAATTGGAGTCTGACCGTGATACATCTCCACGGCAAACACAGTATGCAGCCCCTCATCGCGAGAAATCAACTCGTTGGAAAAGGTGAGACCGGGGAGAAGACCGCGTTTTTTCAGCCAGTAGATCGCACAGAAAGCCCCGCTGAAAAAGATCCCTTCAACGCAGGCAAAAGCGACGAGACGGGTCGCAAAGTCCTCGCCGCTCTCAATCCACTTCATCGCCCACTCGCCCTTCTGCTTGATACAGGGAATGGTGTCTAGGGCTCGGAAATAGTGAAGTTGTTCCTCCTTATCCTTCACATACTTGTCGATCAGGAGGGAATAGGTCTCTGACTGACCTGTAACAATTCCATTAAATGTTCCTGCGTGGAGAATCGGCTCATTGAAGCAATATGTATCGTCAAATCGACCCTCATCAATTATAGATTCGACCTTAATGAGTGAAGGATTCGCCTTCACATAGTCATGAACAACAATGTTTAATCGATGTGGGTTAAATCCCAGGCTGACAAGCTGTCTCACACCATCGTGGGTAATGTACAACACATAACACTCTTTATGCACGTAATCTTTTAGTCCACCATGTCCATCGGGCATCGGATACATACCTGCATCCCTGTTTTTAGAGATATTTGCTTTGACTCCAAGGGTTGTCAGCATGAGTTGAAGTTCTTTGAGAAAGTCTAATTCAACGCTTCCAATTTGAATTGATGTGGACCCCTTATTTGACCTATTTACACATCCATCTGCATCCACGTACCCAGCAAGCCATTCAAGACGCGTTTTTACCGAATAGTTCATAGGAACGACAAACTTATCCTTATTTATCTTGCCTGTTATCTGACACCGAGTCCTCTTCTGTTCGGGAGCTGGACAGATAGTCGATACTTCAAGATACGGAAGTAGATCCTGCTTCTCATGATACAGAAGAATACACGGATAACCATTATTATATGTTCCGTCTCCACAAAAGAAGCCATGAGTATACGGATTTAGAAACATATCACTGTCTTCCATTTCAACGACTGGCACGGAGTATGGATAAATAACATCGCCCACTACAAGGTCCTTGGTGAACACCTTCTCCATAGTACAGCGCTCTGGGTGATTCTGGTTACCCTTACGAATAAACCATTTGTGTTCTTCTGTGCACGAGAGGTTCATACCATTGCTAAGAGTAACCTTAAGAAGCTTGGTGTTTGTTGAGGTTTTCAATACCTGCACGTTGCTGAACTCTCGCCCGTTCCATACATTCACATGACGGTTGACTAGATCCACAATCGGAAAATGTCCAGTATCCGTCAAAATACGGGTCTCAGGCGCGACACAATGCACACCCTCCATGGCGTTCTGGAAGGCGTAGAACAGACGAGCAGGGGGGCTCTCCGTATCGCGCTGGAAGCGGGTAGCAAGGTTTTCCTGAACAATTCCATCGGCGCCAGCAAAGAACGCCAAGACCTGTTTAATAAAATCCTGTTCAGCTTGAGACAGAGACTCCCAATCGCTCTCATCCTTGGAAAAATCAATTTCCTCTGGGGTCCAGAAGGAGGCGACGGCCTGCTTGTAGAGTTGGTAGATCTTGGTCTCCGAGTTCTTGATGGGAAATAGCGTGTATCGCTCACCGGGGGTAGACATTGTGCTGTGTATATCACGCAGAAAGTAGTTAAATCATTGTCGTCTGTATAAAAACAATACGGTGAGATGAGTGTGTATTCATCGACAGATCAGATCAATCTTTTGAAGAATATTTTTACTCCCCAGTTCCAGGTGGGGCAGGGCGGGTATTTTCAACCAACCGTTCACACGTACCTCCCGGGAGACGTAGAGATTGGCGATCCAACAACGAATTACGCCCTGCGTTTGAACGGAAACGCCTTAGCGACGGATATCACTGTCGCCGAATGGTCACGGAACCCCGCGATTTCTACGCTAAGTATGGGAACTAACAGTATTACAAATGCTGGAAGAATCACATTGTGCGGTGGAAACTTCATAGACGGTGCAGTCGGAAGTATCCAGCAGTTATCAGCTGTTCAGAGCATTAACGGGTTTACCCTGAGTTTGGGGAGTGCACTGACGATTGGGAGAGATAAAGTGTTTCTCGGTCAGGGTGCAGGCGGCACAAATACTGGTACAGAGAATCAAGTATGTATTGGGTGCAATGCGGGGTTCGGAAACACAAAGCCTGATTTAATAGCAATTGGACATGACGCAGGTTCCTCCATAAGTGCTGGTATTTATTCTGTATGTATTGGTTTCCGATCTGGAGCTGGAGCAACCAACGATGGAGCCGTTCAAATAGGAAATTCGGCAGGACAAAATCAGAATGGTGTATTTCCTGTCATGTTAGGTCTAGCTGCAGGGTCAAATTCTAGGGGGAATTACGCTGTCGGGATTGGATTCCAGGCAACATTAAGTAGTAGGGGCACCGACGTGATAGCCATTGGACAAAATGCGGCCGCAAACAATTCGGGGTCTTATGTTGTGGTGGCAGGATACCAAGCTGGGCAGTCCAATACGGGAACGTCGGTTGTGGCGATGGGATACAGTGCTGGGTACAAGAATTCTGGAAATAACTGTATCTTCCTCGGCAGCAACGACCCTGATACGAGATCTGCAAATACATCCAACAATATGTTCTATGTCTACTCAACAGGGCAAAATACGCCCTTTCTGCAGGGTGATATGTCCGCGAACACCCTGGGAATAGGAGTCGCACCGACATCTGGGTTCGCTCTCACAGTCCAAGGATCCATTCAGAATCGCCTGAACTTATCTGCGACGTCAGGAATGTTGAATCTCACGTCCAATAATGCATCTACCCGTTTCTTTGTCTCCAATACGGTGACGCTGTCGTTCGCACCAGGAAGTACAAGCGGAGTCCATTGGATTGTGACGAATACCTCCACATCCGCAGTGGTTGCGAATATCTGTGGAGGGAGTGTGTATGGATTAACATCTATTTCTCTGGCGGGTCTCTTAAACGGTGTTGGTCGGTCAACGACCCTTGCTTATTCAGGAACCGGAACAAGCTTTTTTGCGTTTTAACTTTGAATTTGAATTTGAGTTTACGGCGGTCCAAGTTTGAATGGATGCGTACTGGGTAAGTTGCCTTGGAGTCCCCACTTCCAGGCAAGGTACCCTTCCAGCTGTTGACGTTGTAGAACTGTGAGATTTCGGGGAACTAGGAGGAATTCGTTGAGGTACCCTGGCCAGAATTGTCCGCCATTGTTTGCTGTTGAACCAATGATCATTCCGGTTGCCGCCACGGTTGTTCCGGTCTTCGCAGTCATTCCGGACGCGTTGAAGAAGGGATCTAGCACTGTTCCGCACACCGTCATTCCGAGGATGGATGGCAGCACGGGGTTCGTGGAGACTGGGCTTGCCGGAGTGTTTGCATTTGTGTCGTTCCAGTTTCCGTTTCCGGTGAACGTTGCGAAATTGGTGGTTGCATTAAAGGTTCCCATGAATCCAACTCCGTCTCCCTGTCCAACGTTGATGAGCCGGCCGTAGGTTCCAGGGGTTGTACTCAGACTGGCTACGGCCATCATCGTGTATCCATTCGGAACAGAGAGCGTAGAGTTCAAGAACGACGCTGAGTTTCCGATGTAAACTCCCTTGTAGAGTGCGGAATACTGGGGGTAATTGGTGATAGGGGATGCGAGATTGAAATTGTTTCCGAACCCGGATTTATCGATCAGTCCGCGGACATTGGCTGAGGGAAGGTATCCCTGAATAGGTGAAACTGTCCTGTACGGATGAGAGGTCGGAAGCTGGGACGAAATATTCCATTTCCACGCAAGGTATCCTTCCATCTGCTGCCGCTGTCCCGAAGTTAGGAGTTGAGATACTAGGAGGAATTCGTGGAGGTATCCTGTCCATGGCTGCGTTGATCCAGGAGGCAATTGACCGAAGTTAATTCCGGTTACCGATGACTGTATACCAGCTGACGATATTCCAGATAAGTTACTGCCGTTGACGTAAGGGGTGTACGTTGTTCCGCTTGAAAAGGTGAGTTCAAGCATAGAAAGTTGTGGGTAAGTTGCTACAGGTGTAAGTGGAGTATTGGCGGGTATTCCGTTAACCCATGATGTTCCGTTTCCGATAAAGGTTGTGAAGTTAGACGTACTACTGAACGTTCCCATGTATCCGTTGAAATCAGTTGTTCCAATATTCATGAGTCGACCGTAGTCGCTAGGTGCGGACGTCAAACTCGCGATCGCAAATGCACTGTACCCTGCCGGAATCTTGACGAACGGATTGGAGAGAGCCGTGTTGGATCCGAACAAGATTCCTTTGGCTGATGAAATGTAGGTAGGGTATGAAATGCTGTTGGAGGTCAGGAAGTTTCCGTACCCTGATTTATCAGCTACGTTCATAACGTTACTAGTTCGGGAAGAAGGTATGATTTGTGAAGAACTTGTTGGTTGAATGGGCGAAAAGTTCTTGAACAGGTGTCCCGTCGGAAGCTGGGACGATAAGTTCCATTTCCAGGCAAGGTATCCTTCCAGCTGCTGGCGCTGGAGGGGCTGGAGCTGTTGGGATACTAGGAGGAATTCATGGAGGAATCCTGGCCATATCTGCGTTGGCGCAGAAGGCAGTTGACCGAAATTGATACCAGTAGCCGTAATCTGACCAGCCGACGATAGTGTTGATAAAACATTTCCGTTGAAGTATGGAGCATAAACCGTTCCTCCGCTGAACGTTAGTTCAACAATACACCGAGTTGGATAAGTTGTTACTGCTGTTGTTGGTGTAAGTGCAACCGTTCCATTGTTCCAGCTTGATCCATTGCCTATAATCGCACCAAACGTTGTTCCAGGACCTGTTCCTATCACGCCGTTATAAATATTCGGTCCAATATTGACGAGACGAGCATAGTCGGGGGTGTAGGATAGACTCGTAACAGCAAACATGCTGTATCCCGCCGGAATCTTCACGAATGGGTTTGAGAGAGCAGCACTCACTCCAAAATAAATTCCTTTGGCTGAAGCGTTGTAGGTAGGGTAGGAAATGCTGTTAGATGTTAGGAAATTTCCGTATCCTGATTTGTCTGCTACATTCATGATGTTGCTGGTTGTGTAGGAAGGTATTGGTCCAACTGGTGTAGCGTTTTTGTACGGATGAGATGCCGGAAGATTTGACTGGAGTCCCCACTTCCATGCAAGGTACCCCTCCATCTGCTGCCTCTGGAGAGTGGTTGGAACATTGCTCATCACAACTATTTCGTACAGGCTGGTGACTGATGTAAAGTTTATGTAGGCACTTCCAGTCCATTCAGCACCGATGGCGAACCCTTGTCCAGTAGTGGTGCGGTTCACGCCGGTAGTGGTAATGGTTCCGGCATTTCCGTTGATCCATGAACTGATGACTCCATTGGATGCACCAGTATAGGATGCAAGGACGGGCGACAACGCAACGGTAGGAAGCGCAACTGTTCCCGAAATCGGAACCACCAAATAAAAGATACCAGATCCACCAGGGCCGCCGCCTTCGTTTGCTTGTTGCCCGGCTGGTCCGGCTCCGCCACCTCCGGAACCGGTGTTTGCCGCTGCACTTCCACCAGTACGACCACCACCGTTACCTGCTCCACCTCCTCCGCCGAATCCAGCAATGTTGTGCCCTTGTCCCTCGCCGCCACCACCACCTCCTCCTCCTAACGACGTATTCAAGAAAGAAATCGCCGGTCCTCCATCTCCAGCTATTCCATAACCACGCCAGAAGGATTGTGGTTGTCGTGGTACTACATTAGACCCGGGACCTCCAAGACCGCCTCCACCACCCGCTGCACCTGCACCATAACCTGGATCGTAAAGCCCAGATCCTCCATTATATCCTTGAGTACCGATTCCACCAAATCCATTCGGAATTTCAAAACCACCACTTGCACCTCCTCCAGATCCGCCATTTGAACCATTGCCGGGTCTGCCGCTCGCCGCCATCGCCGCACCTGCTCCTCCGCCAGCGGCATTAATTGTCGTGATTCCTGGTCCTGAAAATGTCGTTGCAGTTCCAGATGTAAGATTCAGCCCACCAGTACCAATTGAAATCCCATACTGATTAGCCCCTGTTAATGTAAGTGCCCCACCAGGAACAAACTGTGTAGCCAAAGGAGGCACAAAAAGTCCAGCTTGAGAAATATTGGTCTGTAATCCACCTGCTCCTCCGCCACCGCCGTAGCCGCCGCCTCCTCCACCTCCGCCAATTGCGAAGTAATACACCGGAACTGCCGTTACCACCGATGAGATCGTAACTGTTGAGGATAGGGTGAATCGGTAGTATGTATAGTTTGCATCTGAACTTATGGTAAATGTTCCCGGAGTAGCGCTGATATACTGCGAGATATTGTACACAATTGTGGGAGCCGTTGTATTTGTTCCTGCTCCAGACACCGTATTTACGTTGGACCCACCGGTGTTTGTGTTTCCGTACAACCGCAACTCTGGGGTTCCTGATGAGTCCACATAGAGCCCAAACCCGTCGGTTGAATTGTATGATGCAGTATTATTGGGCCGTCCAGTGATCACTGACTGATTGTCTACTGCTCTTGGCGAAGCCAGAACAGTGAAGAGTGCATAGTTCTGGAGATTGGCGAGTGAAGTGGAGAACATGTAGCCTCCACTGAGATTGATGGATCGGCCTAGTGCGGTATTACTGTACGTGATTGTCCCGCTTCCGAGGGAGAGATTGTACCCTTTGCCCGCTTTGTCGTTCCATCTCTGGATACTTCCTGCTCCAACAGATGCAGGTGTCCATGCAGGACTACTCGTTTTGTACGGGTGACTAGGAGGCAGGTCTGCCTGTATTCCCCATTTCCAGGCAAGGTACCCTTCTACCAGCTGGTACTGGGAAACCGTAAGAACAGAATTGTAAAACAGAACTTCCATCTCGTATCCGATGAAGTAATATGTCCCTTTGCTTGTAGTATCCGTACCTAAATACGTTGTTGTTCCTGCAACAAACCCAGCACCTGTAGTTGATGTTCCAGGTGTTAATCCTCCATTTTTAGTAATAGATAGATTAGTTCCATTGACTTGTCCAGTAACTAGGGCAGTTGTCCCCGATGTGTATCCTCCAGGGGCTGAAGCGAGCCAGTTTTTTTGATTGTTTAGGTAGGAAATAGACCCCTGTGGAGCGTATCCCCATCCAAGAGCCCGAGCACCGGACCCTCCGCCAATAACCACATTGTTACCAGAGCCAGGATTCGGATTGTTTGCGACTACAAACATTGTTTCTGCGGTAGGGTTTGCTGGGTATGCCGTAGAATACGCAGTTGTATTGTTCGCAAAGTAAAGAGCATTGCAAGCGGTTGAATACGTTGCTGCGCTGTATTCTCCCGCCTGAACTGCATCGTAGAGTGTTCCGGTCGGTGCCTTGTTTACCCATGTAGTTACAGACGCTCCATTGGCCGGAATAGTTCCGTTCCCGGATGGATCCTTTCCGTCCAACCATAACTGTGGAGAAGGTACGCTTACTGCTCCTAACTGAACTGTTGTTGCATCGGACGCATCATACCAGGCAATTGCATTGACTGAGAGTGGACTTGAAAACGGGAATGGTGGGTTTGTGAGTCCAGGGTGTCCCGGAGGTAATCTACTCTGCATTCCCCACGTCCATGCGAGGTATCCTTCCACCTGTTGACGTTCACTTGTGTTGAGTGCACGGTTGTAAACAATCACTTCGGAGATATAGGAATACCAATAGTGTATACCCGACTGATCCCCGTATCCTCCGCCAATAGAGAAACCCGTAGAACCTGTAGGGATTGTACCTCCAGCGGAGGAAGTTTTTACATTGCTTCCAAAATTATACCACTCACTAGATGAACCAAGTTTAGTAATTGAGAACAACTGAGGACCTGCAGTAATACCAAGGTTCACTGCAGTGAACCCACCATTTCCAAAATTAAAATAATGCGAGTCTTTAGCCCATTGTAACAATCGGTAGTCTGTACTACCTTGTACTGCACCCCAGTTCAGTATGCACTTTTCTCCAGTAAGATTCGGATCATTGTAAACTATGAATAGCGTGGTATCTGCTGAATTCGAAGACAGGACAGTAGATGCTATTGATGGAATTGTTAACATGTTTCCGTTAAACAGAATTCCTGGTTTTCCATTATTAAATCCGTTTGATGAATATTGTGGCTTTCCTGTTCCTGATACACCCGTTGCGTTCCGTCCGTTCCCCGACTTATCTTCCCAGCCTGTAACTGTAACTCCATCCGTAGTTATTACAGTATCGGCGTCGTATGCGTCAAACCACAACTGGAGTTGGGACAGAGTTGAAGGTAGGAACGTAAGCCCCGATACATCAGAAATCTCGAACGTCATCGTGCTACTGTCTGTTGCATCGTACCACATGATAGGACCTGCAGACAGTGCGCCGTAATACGCTTGTGGTGCAGAATTCCTTGCTAAGTGACCTGGTGGTAATCTACTCTGCATTCCCCAAGTCCATGCGAGGTACCCTTCCACCTGCTGACGCTGCGTTGGATTCAGGGCATAGTTGTAAACAATCACTTCGGAGATATAGGAATACCAATAGTGTATACCCGACTGATCCCCATATCCTCCGCCAATAGAGAAAGTCGCAGAACCTGTAGAGATTGTACCTGCAGCGAGGGAAGTTTTTACATTGCTTCCAAAGTTATACCACTCACTAGATGAACCAAGTTTAGTAATTGAGAACAACTGAGGACCTGGAGTAATACCAAGGTTCACTGCAGTGAACCCACCATTTCCAAAATTAAAATAATGCGAGTCT
>Ga0247723_1001968_pt1 | contig 11448 bp, 22 predicted proteins | sample MSEWelMarce5H_FC_FD_189079 | JGI IMG/M metagenome (GOLD analysis project Ga0247723, IMG submission 189079) | Subsurface sediment microbial communities from gas well in West Virginia, United States - MSEEL Well Study Marcellus 5H_FC | ecosystem: Environmental > Terrestrial > Deep subsurface >...
ACCACAAGAAAAAGCAATTAGCCTTGTAAAATCAATGAGTATAAGTGATGATACTTATTTAAACAGAAACCGTTATGCTAAACAATGTGCATTGGTAGCAGTGGATGAGATAATGAAAGACTTAAAAGAATCACTCAAAGTAGCAGAAGATTTACACCCTCATGTTAGAGGGCTTATCATGGGCTCTTTCGTTGATTGGCAAGAAGTAAAACAAGAAATAGAAAAAATATGAGCGGAGGAAGATTTGACTACGACCAATATAAGATAGGCTACATAGCTGAAACTATCGAAAAGGCGATAGAGAAGAATGGTAAACCTAAGACTAGGCAAGAACTCAAAGATGAGCATTGGCATGATGATGATTGGTATAAGAAATATCCTGAATACCTGTGCCACTACAAATATCCCGATGAGGTGATTGAAAGGTTCAAGTTAGCTGTTAAGTATCTAAGAATAGCTGAGGTGTACGCTCACAGGATAGATTGGTTACTGTCAGGAGATGATGGTGAGGAGTCGTTCCTTAAACGATTAGATGAGGACTTAGAAAAACTAAACAAATAAACTATGGCACAACAAACAGCAATGCAAATGGCAATAAGTCATTATGAAAAACTTTCAGAAAGAGGTAGCAATGAGGCTTATTTAGTTGCAAAATACCTTAAAGAAAATTATTTAGAATTAGAAAAAGAGGATATTGGTAAAGCGTGGAATATAGGTAGATACTTCTCGATGGGAACACCTGAAATAGAATTTAATAATGGAGAGGAGTATTACAACATTAGCTACAACGAAACCTATCAATCACGTCAGGATAAAGCTGACAAATAAACTACAAACTATGGCAACAGCAACACTAACATTCAATCTTGCAGACTTTGATGACAGGGTGGAACACCTAAGATGTACCAAAGCTACAGCTATGGCACTGTTCATATGGAACCTGGTACACAACTCAAGGAAGTCTGTAAAGTATGACGTAGAGGCTAGACAAATGAAAGACAATGAATTTGATGCGTATGATGCTGTAGACCTTGTCTTCGATAGGATACATGACCTACTTAATGAGGAGGGAATAAATATTGATGACTTAATTGTATAAATATTTGGCAGATTATAAAACTATTCTTAGTTTTGTATTGTCAATCCGATTAGATAATTGCGGTATTTATTCGGGTTTGATTTAAGAGAACCCTCTTTTATTAAGCCCATACTGCCGCAATCAGTGTGGGTTTTTTATTTGGATTGACTAGCAAGTAGTCGTCTACCCCTCTAAGTTCTGAGTACAAGGAAGTATAAATACTTAGCCTTGTAAAAGATTCCTAAGTATCCTGTTAAATGTATAGTGGTGATGGTAACTTCTTAACCCTATACAGCCTACCTATTTGAGAACTCAAGTGACGGACTGTTAAGGTCAGGGAAGGAGGTTAATCTCTATGGGGAGGGGAGGTTAACTTCTCTTTTCTGACCTCCTAATTTCAAATCTAAGTTCGGGACTGTATATTATTAACAACTAAATTAATACTTTATGTACATCGTTATTGAAACATTTGATAAAGAATATCCTACAATCTGTACTGACCAGAATGGTTATCCATTAGTATTTACAAGTAAAGATGAGGCAGATGATGAAGCATATAATTGTCAAGCAGGTATAGTAGTTGAATTTTAAATATATAATATGAAAAAGTGTACTAAATGTAAAGTAGATAAACAATACACTGACTTTGGTAAAGACAATGGTACAAGAACAGGATATGGAAGTTGGTGTAAAGAATGTAAGGCATTGAACAGCAAAAAGATTAGTGATAATAAAAAAAAAGAGAACTTATTGTATGGTTTTTAAACTACACAAAATGAACAGATCATTCCAACATGGATTCATTACAGGTGTCATAACAGTATGGATAGCTGTAATCATAGTAGAAATAATCAAACAACTAATATGAATATATTAATAGCATGCGAAGAAAGTCAAGCAGTTTGTAAAGAGTTCAGAAGATTAGGTCACACTGCATTCAGCTGTGATATCCTACCTACAACAGGAGGACATCCGGAATGGCACATACAGCGTGATGTGTTTGAAGTTATAGATGAAGGGTGGGATATGATGATTGCGTTCCCTCCATGTACATACCTATCAGTAAGTGGTGCGCAATGGTACTACGATCCTGAAGATAAGCACCTACCCGTAACAGAAAGAAGACCTCACCCAAAATATCCTAACAGAGCATTCGATAGATACTATGCTAGTGAGTTCTTTATGAAGCTATACAACAGCCCTATAGATAGAGTATGCATAGAGAATCCGGTAGGAGTAATGAGTTCACTATTTAGGAAACCTGACCAAGTGATACAGCCATGGATGTTTGGCGATGAAGCAACCAAGACAACATGCCTTTGGTTAAAAGGTCTACCATTGTTAGTGCCAACCAACATCGTAGGTAAAGGAGACAGAACTGTATTTAAAAGCGGTAAGTCACACCCTAAGTGGTACGCAGATGCATTGGCTAAAGCAAAGACACCTGAAGAAAGAAGAAACCTAAGAAGTAAAACATTTCCAGGCATAGCATCAGCTATGGCAGAACAATGGACAAATATTCTTTAAAATATATTTTGTTATTCCGCAAAATGTTTATATCTTGCGTATAAATAATTAAGCCCCGACATCTCATAAACCTTGTACCCATGCACCTGGGTTGGGATAGACATAGTCGGCCTGCTCATCCGGATGGAAGGGGTTCTACTGTTAAAACGGATAAGGTCGACAGGTGGGAAGCTACTGCCAGAGTGTAGCAAAATAGAACAGTGGCGGAAGGATCGGGGTGTCCCCGGTCGTGGTAGACGCAACCGAAAAGTTCCTACAAAGCGGTGGTTAATAGTGTGGAGCTTTGCTATTAACGTGCATGTTCAAATCATGCCTGTTCTGCGCTCTGTGCTGCATGAACGTACAGAAGGTTGTCAACTTCCTTGCACAATAGTTGAGTTAGTAGGGTAGCTTAATTGGAAAAGCGGTTGCGATAGTTTCCGTTGTTGGTTCGAGTCCAACTCCTACTTCTCACTTTAAAAACAAAACCATGAACGAAGAATTAACGGCAAAGATTGAGTTTGTCCCACAGCCTTGGAACATTCAATTTATCTGGCATGACAAATCAGCTAAGATTACCCTTAAGAAGGGAGAGGACCTTATTAAGGTTGCTGAGATGCTGTCAGGGTTGTTTACAGCAAGTGGGATAGAGAACGACTTAGAAATTAGCCACTAGGCCGGTGGATCGAAAACTCAGGAACGCCTCTCTAATTGCCTTGAGATAGTATCGACTAGGATTACAAAGCGCACCACTCCTCTAGATCGTTAGCTAGCGGTGTAAAGCAACCCCACTGGAGAATAGGGTTGCAAAACAAAACAATCAATTGTTCTAAAATCAAACAAAACGCATGAAGATTATCATCGACTCTTACAACGCAGGCTACGAAGATGCTAAGTGCAACCATGTAAATGATGCACTAAACTTTACCCAAATGTACCTGTACTCAAAGGGTATAGAACACTACCCTGTATTTATATCTGATATTAGAGGTATGAAGATTACTAGCCTTGAATGGCTTGGCCACAAGATTGACAAGTATAAGGTGATAGACGCATGTATGGTGGAGATAAGTTCTAGGAAGACAGCCCCAAGTACTAGGGATATAATAGATATGGTAATATCAATCGTAGAGGAGCAGCAAAGCGGTGATGATTAACATCCCTTATAGCGACACAGGATGTATTGTTTTATCCCTTTAATTACACATCAAACCAAACCATAAGCATATGTACATCTACGCAGCAGTAATTATTTTTCTTGTCTCATGGATATTATATGAGGTATACAACTCGCCTACAGAATCTGACGAAGATTATTATTAACAATAAAACAAAACAGCATGGAAGATTACAAACACAACTTAAAGCTAATAGTAGCAGAGGTATTCGAAGTACAGCCAGACTTTTATGAAAGAGGTAGAGAAAGGAAAAGAGCAGAGATGTATGCTAAGAAAGCATTTGTATCCCTACTCAAGAAGTACATGCTTCACACATTCATGGATGTAGCAAAGTATATAGGATGCAGTGAGCACAGCGGTACTCTATATCATATTAATGATGCAGACTTTATGCTCAAGTATGACGAAAACTTTAGCTTCAAGTATAGGATAGCAGAAAAAGAACTGTTAAAAATGATGGAACAATGACAATAGGACAACAGCAGTCGCTCCACCTGATATACGTAAACATAGCAAACGCTCTTATATATGCAGAGGATTTGTGCATAGACAGCACATTCCCTCCTAACGCTAAGAGTGCTGTTAGAACAATACGAGATAGACTTAGGTGGCTTAAGCAAGCTATAGAAATAAAGACACAGAGAGATACTCTACAGTCTATTGATACGCTTAGATATGATGAGATACTGCGTGTTGTCTCACTGATGCCAATATCAATGCAGGACGATTTAGAAAAAGTAATCGTTGACTATGTCAACTCTAGAATGGACGAAATTTCACCAAACCCCCAATAATATGTTTACAAGAAGATTCATCAAATTGCCTATTAAAGTTTATGATTTAGAGCACAAAGAAATCACGGGAGAAGAGCTGTGCAAAGACATCTATACCATGGTTAACCCATTTACCATATCAAGGTACAGACCTTCTGATGAAAACAATGGCGTGTGTACCCACATAACATTTAAAGATGGTGACTGTATACTTACCTATATCTCCATAAGAGAATTTGAAAAGATTGTAAACGAGCACAGTGATATTACAAACAATATCCCATGATAATAGAGATTAAAGATATAGTAAAAGTAATACTGTTTGCTATAGCAGTTAACCTAATATTCTACTTTCAATTAGCAATGTACTTAAAATATAAAAGATATGAAGCAACTATCCGAACATCAGTTAACTTTAATCAAGAAGCCATTACCGAAAGAAGCCGTGACACAGCATCCTACAAGAAGCAACCTATCGACAATTAAAGCCATATACGTAACAGAAAGGCTTAATGACGTATTTGGTGTAGGCGCTTGGAAGATTAAGACAGAGTTGATTACCCCAATCATGGAGAAGACAAAGGTTACGAATGCAGGTAAAGAGAGGACGGAATACACTGCTGTACTTAAGACAGCTTTCAGTATACCCGACTACGGTATCTACTATGAAAGCATAGCGTCATCAGTAAACGATGATCCAGGTGATGCATGTAAGGGCGCTACAACAGATGCCATTACCAAGATATGTTCTTACATTGGAATAGGTATTGATGTATTCAAGGGACAGCATGACAATGCTCTACAAACATATGAGAATACGCAAGTAGCTTCATTCGTTTCCAACATTGATAAGTTTACCGACAAGCAATCTCTTACAGATTATGCAAAGAGTTTAGATGATAACATTAAACTCAACCCCGTATTTAGATTGGCAGTATCTAATAAGATAAAACAAATACAATGAAAATAGATTTAGATTTCCTTAAAGATAGGCCATTGTCATACTCATCTATCAAGGAGTTTGCTAAGTCTCCAAAGCACTATGTGTACTATGTACACAATAGGTCGGCTCCAAGTAAAGCAATGGAACTTGGGACTCTGATGCACACCTTGCTCATGTATCCCGATAAGTTAAGCGAACAGTTCCTTGTCGCTCCTGATGTTGATAGAAGGACTAAAGCAGGTAAGGAACAGTGGGAAGAGTTTATGGCACAGGCAAATGGTAAAACGCTCATCAGCCAAGATGAAATGACAGAAGCTGTTTGCATATCAGATAGCATCCTGTCTAACTGGAAGGTAAGGAATACCATCATGGAGTGCCATAGCTTTGAGCAAGAGTTCAAGATTGACATTGCTGGACTTCCATTCAGAGGGTTTGTTGATGGAGTTAAGAACAAAGAGTATGTGCTTGAGATTAAGACAATCAATGATGCCTCACCAGCCAATGTTACTAGGGAATTCTATAACAGAAAGTATCACATACAAGCAGGCCTTTATAATCTTGCTCATGGTCTACCTGTAAAGTACTTGATTGTTGAGACTAAGGCTCCATATAACTATATGCTAGTTGATGTAGCTGACCAATACCTCAAGAAAGGACAGGAAGAGCTGTATGAGCTAGCTGACAAGTTTACTACTTGCATGGACTTGGATGCATTCAACGCAGGGTATGGATTTATGGAAGAAAGTGAGTTCATATTAGATTTACCTTCTTGGGTAAAATAGTTTTGTAATTGTAAAATATCTTGTATCTTCGCAATGTATATGTGGGGTTTGCATATAGGGAGCAGTTTAGATGTTTTCTGCTCCCACTTTTTAAATATGACTAGATACGATTACATAAAGATAAGTGATGGACTTCTTCCGGTTAACGGGCTGCAGAGACTTGACTTATCTGGATTAGAGTTCCAGACTAAAGATTTGGATAGAGAGTATCTTGACTATACAATAGATGAAAGTGGCAACCTTTCCTACATGGATTACGAGTATGAGCTAGTAGAAACACCTGATAACTTCTTTAGATTCAGCATGAATAGGGTTAATAAAGGGGTTATCAACAGTGATTACAGTGGATATGTTAAGTTCTACGGCAAACCATACGAGATATTCTATATATTCAAAGCTAAGTTTACCAATGGTAAGCTTGATACCATCGAGAGAGTATTATGAGCAACACGAAATACATAAATAAGGAGAAACTTCAGCAGAAGTTCCCGCAGGTAGCTACTATATTAGATAGTATACACGAGAATAATAGCCAAAATAACTACTGGTTCTTTGTGAACTACGTGGGTAAGTACAAGGGTAAGAACGGAAAGCCTAGGACTGTTTCTATGTCAGCTATAATAGATGTACTAGAACAGCATGGGTATGACGTAGACCTTCTTGTTACCCCAAAGATGCTAATCAACAAACCATAACAGACAACCCCAGGGCTATCTCGGCCTTGGGGAAATTTACACAATTTTAAACTACACAATATGTCAGAGAAAATCTACTTCAACGGAGTAAATGGAAAGAAAACTATGTACGGAACAAGAATCTCTATTAACGTAGAGAAGTTCATTGAGGAACTAAAGAAGTACAAGAACGAAGCAGGATACTGCAACATCAATGTAAATGATAGAAAGTCTCCGGATAAGTACGGCAACAACGTGTACGTTACACTCGATACATGGAAGCCTGATGGGTCTAAGAAAGCATCTCAGCCTGCTCCAGCAGCAAAGGTTGATGACCTTGATCTACCATTCTAAGAAACCCTAAGTTAACACGACAATAGCCCCGTTCAATAAAATGTTCGGGGCAATTTTAACCCCACAACATGCATACAGTAACTATATTTGAAAATATAGTATCAATTGACAGTCCTAAGATTGTTAGGATAGAGGCTGTACTTGATGCTATAAGAAACGGAAGATACAGGTCAAAGATAGAAGCTATACGCTTGTGCGAGAATGAAGACACCAAGCGTTCACTAAAAGCTAATCTTCCTTGCGTACTATTTACAGGAGAGTTTAACAAGCCAATTACAAAGATTAATGCATCCGGAAAGGAATATGTTTCATACAGGGATGACAAAAGTATTACTAAGCACAGCGGATTAGTTCCAATTGATATTGATAATGTAGAAGACCTTGATTCAGTTGTTAGTGAGCTCATCAATGATGATATTATATATGCGCTATGGAGGTCATCATCCGGTAAGGGACTACATGGTTTAGTCAAGATTGGAGATGGTAACAAGCACGCAGAGCATTACAGAGCACTGATAAAAAGAATAAAGGGACTAGACACTACAGCTCAAAACGTAGCAAGGGTATTGTACCTTTCATACGACCCGAACATATACGTAAACACATCATCATCGGTATTCTATGACATTGATGTTGAGGAGGAGAAGCAACCTTCAAGACTGATGTATGGAGATGGACATACCGACTATAAGAAGGTTGACATAGCATCTAGGATGATTAGGTCTGCGCCCGATGGAGAAAAGCATCATGCGCTCCTGAGAGCCGCTAATCTCCTTGGAGGCTATGTAGCAACAAAAAATATAGAGTATGACATAGCTTTTAATATCTTGTCTCACGAGATTAGGAAGCGCCACATTGATGACCCTAAGTTAGCAGATAAGACTATTGAGGATGGACTTAGGCACGGTATGGCAAGACCTATATCACAGGTTGAGCAAGAGTTCAAGGAAGCTGTTAGAGAACTTGGTGCGATAGAAGAAGAGTTGTCATTCCTTACATCAAACACAAGTGATGATGACTTTATCTACAAGTTTAGGAAGGGTCTCATCCCAATGGGATTGCCTCTTGGATATCACGACTTAGACCAACACTTCCTGTTGAAGGAAGGTGAGTTCTATGCATCACTAGCACACAGCCATATTGGTAAGACTACAATAAACCTTTGGCTATTGTTCCTATCAGCTATCAAGTACGATTGGAACTGGATGGTGTACACAGGAGAAAATAGGGCAGCATCTGTTAAGATGAAGATGATGGAGTTCTTTGTTGGCAAAAAGATAATACACATGGATGATAGAGAGCATGCTGTATCTCTTAAATTTGTAGACGAACACTTCTTCATGCTGTCAACTGATAACCTTTATACCTATAAGGATATAATGGACCACTCTAAAGTTATGATGGGTTACAAGTCCCTGAAAGGACTGTTCATTGATCCTTATAACTCCTTAAAGCTAGAGTTAACAGCTTCCAAGAATAAGTACAATTATGACTACGAAGCGTATGGTGATATGTTGAACTACACAAAGAGGTACAACACAACCCTGTTCTTATCTGTCCATACTACTACAGCTTCTCAAAGAGATAGAGATAGTAGTGGTAGTCAGAAGATGCCACACGCATCCGATACTGAAGGTGGTGCTGCTCTTTATAATAAGTCTGACAACTTTCTTACACTACACAGGAAGATTAAAGACCCTAATGAGTGGATGTTTACTGAGGTGTCAGTGGATAAGGTAAGGAACAGGGAGACGGGTGGCAAACCTACTCCATACGGCGCTAGCGTAAGGCTTAAGATGGTTAATGGTATTGAGTTTGTAGATGATTACGATAACCTTCCTTTTAATAGAGAGCAATTACTAACTAAATATAAGATACTATAACATGGGGTACGAGTTTATTACAGAGTCAAGGGTAGGGATTATCGCATATGATATATCCATAGAAGACATGGAAGAAAGAAAGGAGAAGGCTATTGTATATCCTAGTATCAAAAATGCACAACAAAAGCTTGGATTAAACTTTGGAGTAATCAAGCATGCAGCGGAGAACAGAGGAAGAGTATATAGTCCTAACTATGAAAAGGAATTAGCAATTAGGTACGCAAAAAAATAAATAACATGAAACAAGTATTTACAGACCAAAGCCTTCAGTCAGCATTTGAGAGAACCGTTGAGCAATATGAAGTATTCAGAAAGGTAGTAACAGAAAAGGTTGATTGCTCTGATGCTCCAAGTATTGTAAAACATATGTCAGACCTTACATCCGTTATGGTTATTGGGGTTACATGCAAGGCTCAGTTCCAGTTCCTTACAGAGAAGCTTTCATTTCAGAAGATGATGAATCTTAATAATGATGACATGGGAGCAACAGAGAAGAAGATTGTTATAGCGTATGAGATAGGCGACTGCTCATTCTATAACAACATATGTGAGATGGTGATAAAAGAGAGCCACTACAAAATGGAATTGTTGAGGTCTTCGCTATCATTTGCTAAACAAGAAATGAACATGATGTAAGTATGAAGCAAATAAAAAAAGTAGAGAAGTACGGGCTCAAGTTTGATTCCAGGCTTGAGCTCTTCTTCTACGAGCTGTTAAAGAAGAATGGTATGGAGTTTGAGTTTCAGGTTCCCTATCAGTTATGTCCTGGCTTTAGGTATGATGGTAAAGCTGTTCGACCTATGACCCTTACTGTAGACTTTGACTTCACTTCCAATGGAAGAAACATAATCGTAGACACAAAAGGATTCCAAAGGAATGATAACATTCTAAAATGGAAATGGTTCAGATATGTGATGCACACAGAGTGGGGTAAGCAACCTAAACTATTTTTCCCCAAAAGCCAAAAAGAATGTTTAGAAGTTGTTGAAATTATAAAGTCTTTGTAATTTAGCAATAACCAAACATATTTTATGCCTGAATCAAGAGACACCATACGCATGAGACTAAAAGCCGATGAGGCTGAATTAGTCAACGAGTATAGAGGCAGTAAGATTAAGCATATTGCGCTTAATGGGGAGTGTGAAGCTCAAGGAATACCAATTGAAAATGTAAACTATTATTGGTTTAAGAGCGAGAAGTTTAGTATCAATGTAAAAGGCAGCCCTGTTAGTATACAGGAAATGATGGATGAGTTTCTTGTAGCTATAAAAGAATATGCACCAGTATACCCGACAATAGAATATAACCCATCATCTGATGGGCATTTGTTTGTTATAGACCCTGCTGATATACACATAGGAAAGCTGTCAAGCATAGTAGAGTCAGGTGATGAATATAACCATGACATAGCTGTTAAAAGGGTTAAGGAAGGTGTAATAGGGTTGGTTTCTAAGTGCAACTTCAATGTAGAAAAGATTCTATTTATTGTTGGGAATGACATCCTTCATGTTGATAATGCTAAGAACAGCACAACAGCAGGTACTCATCAAGATACAAGTGCCATGTGGTTTGATAACTTCAAGACAGCACAGAGACTTCTTACAGACTGTATAGAGATACTAATGCAGATTGCTCCTGTTCACGTGCAATATGACCCCTCTAATCACGATTACACAAATGGTTTCTTCTTGGCGCAAACTATAGAAGCTTGGTTCAGGAACTGTGAATCAGTTACGTTTAACGTTAGTATAGCTCACAGGAAGTATTTTGTATACGGAACAAATATTATAGGTACAACTCACGGTGACGGTGCTAAGGAATCTGATTTACCATTACTGATGGCGCATGAGGCTAGTGAATCTTGGGGAGAATGTAAGCATAGGTATTTCTATATACACCATATACACCACAAGAAAAGCAAAGACTACATGAGTGTAAATGTTGAAGCTCTTAGGTCTCCTTCTGGAACAGATTCATGGCATCACAGAAATGGATATGTCCATGCTCCTAAAGCTGTTGAAGGGTTTGTTCACCATCCTGTACATGGTCAAGTAGCTAGGCTTACGCACATATTCTAATTAAAGAATATCTTCTTGAGTTTGAATGGGTCTAGCATATCTATGCCGGGCTCTCCTTCCTCATGTATTATCTCACCCAAGTCTATATCTTCCATCATCTCAAGTAGATACATTGGGTCTTTTGTAGAGCACAGGAATATAGCGTTAAAGTATTTTTGCTCTTCGTCATCAGGCATTTTTACTACCATTATCATATAAC
>Ga0247723_1001969_pt1 | contig 11446 bp, 13 predicted proteins | sample MSEWelMarce5H_FC_FD_189079 | JGI IMG/M metagenome (GOLD analysis project Ga0247723, IMG submission 189079) | Subsurface sediment microbial communities from gas well in West Virginia, United States - MSEEL Well Study Marcellus 5H_FC | ecosystem: Environmental > Terrestrial > Deep subsurface >...
GTTTCAGACGATTCAAGATACATCAATAGTCCTGGGCAGAAAAAATGGGGATTTGGAGCCCCTAAAGTTGGCAATATAGATTGGCGATCAATCTAACTTAAGAGCAAAGCAAAAAAACAAATGAACTTTAGCTCTTCTTTTTCATAAATGAGGAGAAGTGCTATGAATAAAAAGTTTATTAAGACACTATTAATTACGTTTGTTTTGATTATTTTTATGGTAATCAATCCATATAAAATTATAGTAGTGAGGGGAGAATCTATGTTTCCTACCTATAAAAATGGCGACATTTTATTAGGTACCAAAGACAGAAATTATCAAAAGGGAGATATTGTAGTTTTAAAAAATGATTTTGATGAAACTATAATTAAAAGAATTTCTTATATGCCAAGAGAAACATATTACACTGTTTCAAGAATTGTTGCACATGATTGTATTTCAGAAATGGTAGATAAAACTACTTATGAAAATATAAAACATAATAGCAATTCAAAATATGTTATCGCAATGAAAGATAAAGTTCCATTGAATCAATATTTCATAACTGGCGACAATAAAAATAACTCTGATGACAGTAGAAGATTTGGCTCTATTGAAAAGGAAAAGATTCTTTATAAAATAATAAAATGATAGATGTAAATTATTTAGAGAAGCTTGTAAAAACTTCTCAAACTCGCAAGAAGATTGAAGACCCAATGAAAGAAATTACTCAAATTGGGCTGCAATCTTCTTGCACCATTTATGTTAAACATGGCAAGGGCGGACAAAATCAATGGTCCGGAAGTGGTTTTCATATTGGTAACGGTATGATTGTTACTGCAAGCCATGTTGTACCACCTGAAATTCAAAATTTAGCAATAGATGTTACTTTTGATGACCAAAGTTATTATTCAGCAACAGTTTATAAATCTGAGCCTAATTTTGACGCTGCAATAGTTCAATGTCCAGATATTGCTAACAAAATACCAGCTCTTCAGTTAGGTGATTCGGAGTCATTGGAAGTAGGAGATTTGGTAATTGTGATTAGTGCTCCAGAGGGTTTTCACGATACAGCTACATTTGGAAGAGTAAGTAATACACATATGTCCCTTGGAGAAAACGCACCTTCAGCAGCTTGGCAAGATTTTATTTTTATAGACGCTGATATAATGGAAGGTTCGTCAGGCGGTATGGTTTTGGGAACTGATGGACTTGTTTACGGCTTAGTTATGGGTGTTACAGGCCAACATGCTGAAAGTGGATTGGGTGAAAATTCTATTTCTCCATCAAACAAGATAAAACAGTTACTTTCTTAGTATAAAAGATTTATGTCAGATCCTTATTCAATTTTGGGTGTTGCACCTAATGCAACTAACGATGAAGTAAAATCAGCATACAGAAAATTAGCTAAAAAGTACCATCCCGATGTAAACAAAGATCCTGGTGCGGAATCTAAGTTTAAAGAAGTTACAAAAGCATACGAGGATATATTAAACCCACCACCATCTCCTCCTCAACAAGATTATTCTGGTGGATTTGACCCTTGGGATTTTTTAAGACAGCAATCACACCATAGATCTTTAAATACACCAGTAAGCATATCTGTTTCTTTGACAATGAAAGAAGCATTTATAGAAGTGATAAAAACCATCAATTTTACAAGAAGTGTTTTTTGTCAAGTTTGTGATGGAAAAGGTGGAATTGGCCCTGTAAATGCATGTACTAAATGTATGGGTTCAGGACAAAATAAAATTACCATGCAACAGGGATTTTTTTTCTTTGAACAAATTTTAGGACCATGTCAAGTTTGTTCAGGAAGAGGATCAGTTTTTACAACTCCATGTAATTCTTGTGGAAGTTCAGGATGCAAAAACAAAGAAGAATCATTCACTATGAAGATTCCTAAAGGTTCGTTGTTTAAAACCACGATGATCAATGATTTAGGTAATCATATTGACAAAGGACAGAAGCCAGGAGCTTTGATTGTAGAAATCAATTTAATTCAAGAACCTGGCATTAACATAGATAGAGAATATAATATCTATATTGATAAACACATAGATCCAATTGCGGCATTGACAGGATTTGAAACAAAATTAAGTCACCCAGATGGGACAAGTTTAAATCTAAAACTTAAAAATAAAATATCGAATGGCTATGTACATAAAGTCTCAAAAAGAGGTTTACCAAAATCTGAGAGTGAATATGGTGATCTAAATATTAGATTTTTGTATAATATACCTGAAGATTTATCTGAAGAAGAAATAAAGATGTTGGAATCTTATGTAGAATCCAGAAGGAAGAGAGAATTGTTATGAGCATGATTAAGAGAGCCAATGGTCAAGTGGAAAGTTTTACAGACGAGCAAGGTAAGGAAGTTAAGGCTGAAAATCTTGTTTGGGCTGATGAGAAAGATAAGCAGCCAGAAATTAAGGATGCACTTGATGTTCAAGTTGTAGAAGATTTGACATTAGATGTTAACTCACCTGAAGATGAAGATGTAATAGCTAAGGATTGCTAAAATGCAAACTGTCTTGAATTTTTTATTACATTCTTTTGATGGATTAATACTTTATATTCTATTATTTTTAGTAGGGTCATTTGTTTTATATCATTTAGCAAGACTTAAAAATCAAAGAGCATATTTGTTTACTACCATCAAGATTATTTCATCAGTTCTTGGTAACAAGTTTGGATCTAAAGCTTCAGATTTATTAGAAATTTTTGTAGATGGACTTGATAAAATTCAAGACGGTGATTTCTCTAACGATGATGTGGTAGATTGGTTCCTGAGATATGTAAGGCTATCTGCTCAACAAAAAGGAATCACTTTGACTGATGAAGATATAAATAATCTTCATACATTAATATCATCTACTGTATTTATGTTTGTTGGAAAAAACCCCAAACAAATCAAACATGCAGTTAATCAATTCAATGCTTTTCAAGCAATGTCAAAAGATTAATTCAAATTTAGTTTGACTTACAATGCCCATGCAAAGCATGGGCATTGTTAATTTATGATATAATACATTTATGTTTTTCATTAACGTATATAATGACAAGTCTGTTGTTTACGATGACCAACATCCGCAAGGTAAGCTTGAACACATGTATCAAGAGGCTTTGCGAGTAGAACTGGCATACGATGTGCCTGATGCTGAGTGGAGTGCAAAGTTCAAGCAAGGACAATGGGATGGAAAAATTTCCATATACAATAAGCGTGAACAATCTTTTCCCACTGGTTTGACAAATAAAGTCAAGAAATTATTTGACTTATTGAACATCGAATACAAATTTGTTGATAAAAGAGAAAAACCACAACTAAATTTTCCAGTAGATGTTGATTTTGGTGGCAAAGAACTTCGAGACTATCAGCTAAGTTCAGGTGTTTTATCTAAGAAGTTTCAGAGAGGTATGTTAGCTCTTTGTACTGGCGCTGGAAAGACTATGACTTCATGCCAGATATTTAAAGAATTATCAGTGTCACCAGTTGTTTTTATTGTCCCAGCTATTGAGTTATTAAAACAAACGCAAAAAGAATTTGAAAAATACTTAAGATTAAATGGCCAACCGATAAAGGTAGGTATAGCTGGCGGTGGACTTTGTGAAATTAATCTTGAAGGTATCAATGTAATCACATATCAAACAGCTCTCAATTCTCACAATAAAAAATATGTAGAAAGCCAAAAGAAAGTAGTTGATGACAATATTGAAGGTTCAAAAACTTCAGTCCAACTACAAAATGAATGTGAAGCTGCTCACACTGCTTATAAAAAATCTGTTGATAAAGCTAATATTACACTCAATGATTTACGCCAAGAATATATTGACGCACAAGACAATCAACGCAAAGACGCTGAAACAATTCGTAAAAAATACGAACGATCTTTAAATTTAGCAACAAAATTAGAACTCGCAGCATATAAAAAAGCTAAAACTGCTTGGGATAATAGGCAGGATATATTATTTCAAAAAGCCCAAGTTAGAGAAGTGCTTTCAGAATGTCAAGCATTTATTGTTGACGAAGCTCATGTTGCTTCTGTAGTTATTGAAGAGTTAGGAAAATATGCCAAGAATGCATTTTATAAACTTGGATTATCTGGTACGCCTTGGAGAACAGACAATCAAGAAATCAGAATTGAAGGAGCTTTAGGTAGAAAAATCATTCAAGTTTCTGCATCTGACTTAATTGAAAGGGGATTTCTTGTTCCCCCTAAGATTTTTATATGTAAAGTCAACGAACAACATCATGCAAATACTTACCCTGAAATTTACACATCAAATATTGTAAACAATTGGGAAAGAAATTTTAGAATAAAACAATTTTCTGAAGAGTTTAAACAAAAAGGTAGACCTACTCTTATATTAGTTGAGAGAAGAGAGCATGGATCTATACTTGAAAGCATGATTGAAGATGCTGTATTTGTTCCTGGTGGTGACAAAGGTGAAGAAGATCCAACAGATGAGGAAAAGAACTACAGAAGAAGAATGCTTAATGCTGTTGAAAATAATGAAATTATCTTGATAGCAACACAATGGGCAAATGTAGGTGTAGATGCTCCAAGAATCAGTTGCTTAGTTTTAGCTGGATCAAATCAGTCTTCTGTGACAACATACCAGCAAGTTGGAAGAGTTTTAAGATGTGTTGGCAAAGATATTGAAGAGTCTATTAAAAACGGAAAGCCTGATGCAATCATTTTAGATTTTTCATCAGACCAGAAAAACTTGAAAACCCATATCAATATGAGAAAAAAAGTATATAAAAACGAGAGAGCTTGGACATTAACAGAGCTGAAATAAACTGCTTCATTGCAGTTTATTTTCATTTTAGTATTCAGCTTTGAATAATGTTACAAAAATAGTGTTAAATAAATTTTCAATATCTTTTAAAAAGTTCATTTTATTATCTCCTTGACAAAATTAAAACCGCTGATATAGTACCATCAGCGGTTTTACTAATATTATACATCATCATCAATTTAAAACCCTTTTATAGAATGTTTTTGTAGATGTTTGTTGAATAATATATTACAGCACAATCATGCTGTGGAGGTGAGTTATGTTCCACCAAACTATCGTTGGTAAGCCAAAACATTGTTTGAATAGAAATTGCAAAACTCCTTTCTTTAAGGAATCTCATTTAGGATGGATGCCAAAGTCTGAGGTAGAAGTCTATGCAATTATGAGATGCCCAAAGTGCAAGGATACTTTTGCAGTTGTTCAATTAATATCTATGGCTCATGATTACAAAACTGCTCTACCCAAAGATCCAAGTCAAGTTTCGCCTTCTGGTCCAATAACAAAAAAAGAACTTACAAATTTTAAGAAAAAACTTGATAACAAAGACTCGCTCAAAAGTTTATTAGAGGGATACAAGCCAGGAGGTTCTGTAATCTCTGAAGACGACACTGATATCTAATCCTGTACAATACTTTTATGAGTATTGCTGTTGGAATAGATTTAGGTAGCACATTTAGTGTAGTTTCTTATGTTAAAGCAGATGGAAGTGTTGAGGTAATTCCTAATTCAGAAGGAAACCGTATTACTCCATCTGTTTTTGCAATTGATGACTATGGACAAATAATGGTCGGTGATTTAGCTGCTGATTATGAGTCTGTCAATCCAAGAAGAGTTGTCAGGTTAGTGAAAAGAAAAATGTCTGATGGTTTCTCTAAACTATATGACTTTAAAAATTCACAAATGTCACCATGCGAAATATCAACAGAAATTATTAAAAAATTAAAAAAAGATTCAGAAGACTATTTAGGCGAAACAATTTCTGAAGCAGTAATTACTGTTCCAGCTTATTTTAATAACAGCGAAAGAGAAGCAACAAAATCTGCTGGTGAAAAAGCAGGACTAAAGGTACTAAGAATAATTAATGAACCTACTGCAGCATCTTTAGCTTATGGTCTTGATAAAAATAATGATTCGACGATTTTGGTTTACGATCTTGGTGGCGGTACTTTTGACGTCACTTTACTTAAGCTATCTGATGGCTGTGATTTTCATGTTCTATCCACAGCAGGAGACACAAAACTTGGAGGAGCAGATTTCGATACCGCTATAAGTGAATTAATTTGCTCTAAATCTTCCAAAACATCATTAGACCCTGTAGAGCTTCGCAATATTTCTGAAAAAACTAAAAAAATGTTATCTCAATTGAAGGTAGCTAATATCAGAGTTGAGAGTGAACCAATTTCAATTACAAGAGAAGAATTTGAAATGTCAATCGACTCTTATTTATTGAAAACAAAAGATTGCATAGAACAGGCTTTGTCTGATGCAAATTTGACCGTAAATGACGTGAATGAAGTGGTTTTTGTAGGTGGATCAACAAGAATACCGTATGTTGCTTTAAAAGTAGAGGAATGGCTAAATAAGAGGCCAAATAAATCAATCAATCCAGATGAAGCTGTTTCTGTTGGTGCAGCAATTCAAGCTTCAGTACTTTCTGGTAATTCAAATAAAGAAGTTTATCTTTTGGACGTAACGCCTTTATCTTTAGGTATAGAAACTCAAGGTGGTTTTATGACTATTATGATCAAAAGAAATACCCAAGTACCATCTGAGTTTAAAGAAGTATTTACTACTGCTTTTGATGATCAGACAGAAGTAGATGTAAAGGTATTTCAAGGTGAAAGACCAAGAGTGTCCAATAATCATTTCTTGGGAGAATTTAAACTGAAAAGTATAAAACCAGCTCCTCGTGGCATCCCTAAGATTGATGTTGTTTTTGATGTAGACGCTAATGGCATTGTAACTGTGAAGGCTATTGACGAGAATACTAATGAAGAAAAGTCAATGGTTCTAAGCGGTGCAAAAAGTTTATCAAGCGAAGATATCAACAAAATGCTCATGGATGCTGAAGACAATAAAGCTAAAGATGAAAGAGACAGAACAATTAAGAAATTAACAGATTATTTAATTGATTGTAAGATTCAAATTACTCATCTATTGAATTCAAAAGCATTGGATAAATCTGATATAAATGAATTGCTTGATTTAAAAAAATCTATTGAAAATGACATAAATTCAGAAAATACAGAATTTTTATCTTCTTTATCAGAGTCTGCTAAAGAAATATTAGAGACATTATCTGACAAAATACATGAAGAAGCTGCTAAAATGTTGCCATGAACAAACTTGATAAAATAGGTGCGATAGCTTCCATGATTTGTGCTTTTCATTGCACAGTCATGCCTTTTTTAGTTGTTGTTTTGCCAGTGTTGAGTTTATCTCTCTTTGTGTCAGAAACTTTTGAATGGGTGTTTCTTTCAGCTTCTTTGTTACTTGGAATTGCAAGTTTGTGCTTTGGATATAAAAAACACAAATCTTTAAAAGCTTTTCCATTTCTTGCATCCGGTCTTGCATTGATTGTTATAGGAAGAATTATGCACCAACATGCAATTCATCAGAAAGAGATGCACATTGATTTATATAATATTATTTTGTTTAGTGGTGGAATTCTTGTAGCTCTATCTCACAAAATAAATAGCCTTCTGTGCAATACTTGCACGAAATGTAATATAAAATGACAAATAAGAAAAATTTTGATCTTTCTGGGCTTGATGATTCTATGGATTTAGAACTTCTGCCGGTTGAAATAGATCATATAGTGGTAAATCCTGACAAAAGAGTGTATGTGGTCTTAACTGATGAAGAAAGACAAAATGGAGTGGAGTTAAATCCTTTTGAAGCAAGTCATTTATCTTTTGTTCATAAAGGCTTGCATAAAAATTCTCACATTCAAACATTGCACCAATTATATGTAAAAACTTTAGATCAAATCAATTCAAAGATAGAAAGTGTTGTAATTGAATCTAAAGTCGGAGATGTCATTTACTGCTCAATTAAGATTGTAGATAAAAATCATAATAGATTTTTTACTATTGTGTCTTTAGCTGACGGATTGATATTATCTAAAATATCAGAAAGTCCCATCCATGTAGTTTCCAATGTTTGGGCAGACATGGATCCTATTGATGAATGGGACTATGAAGATTATATTTTAGATTTTGACGAAGATGATGATGAAGACGAATAATTACTTGATCCAAGTAATGAAGTTAAAGTCTACAGTCATCAGTCCTGGTGTTAGAGAAAAGTTAGAAGTATGAACAATTGCTCTGGATGTATCAATATCTGAAGAAAGCAATGAAGTCCATCCAAAACCTGCAGACGGATTTAAGCTTCCAGCAATTTGTGCTGCATGCCAAATAGGATCGTAAATTTCAACTCTGAAATCAGCATTTTCATATCTTACAACACCAGGGTCTTGTAATGTCATATCTGTAGTGCCAGATTGCAAGCTTAAGTTTATTGCTTCATTTGAATCTAAGAAATTACTTGTCCCTGTTCCACCACTATCCGTTAAGTTTTCAAGAAGAACTGCAGCTTTTCCATTTCCAGAAATTTTCAAACCAGAAATTCCTATGAAAGGGAATTGTGTGCCTGGTTGAAAAGTAATTCCAGTCCCTGATCTTGGAGATCCATCTGCATTTCTAATTGTGAGGTTGGTACTACCTACACCGGTTGCAACATCATATCCAGTTGCTCCGCCAAGTGTTCCCCAGCCTCTGTAGTCATTCCAGTCACCAGGAATAAAAAAGTATTTTTTGTCAGTAGTAGCAGCAACATTGATTGTTGCTGACATGACAAAGTATTTTCTTGAACCAATTTGTACTCTAATATCATAAAACTTTGCCAATCTGGTAGGAGTTCCAAGTGGATTCAAAGCTTCAATAGAGCTACTACTAATTTCAAATGCAGTGGTATTGTTTGGATCACCATCTGATTCTAAAGTCAAACTTACACTTGAAGCATCTTGTCCTATACTGAAGTTAGCACCTGTCAAAATAGGAAGTACTGCAGTTTGAGGATTGAGAATTTCTCTTATTTTTTGATTGGCGATATTTCTACCATCAACTGTTGAACCAGCGCCAACAAATATAGGAGCTTCTATTGAAATTGTTTCATCAACAGTGCCTATATCCATAACTCTGGCTTTGGGTGTACCTTGAACATAGTTGATGGAGCTTGCTTGCATATTCCTGTTTCTGGAAAAGCTTGATGCAACAACTTCTCTACCACCTAATTTTACTGACTTATATACACCAAAAAGGTTATTGTTTATAGGCATTCAATTTTCCTCAAACTTAATTTAATCTTAGTTATATATTTTTCGAATTTTCAAGATTAAACCTTTTTTATACTGTTGTAAATAGACCATTAGGAGTTGATGGTCTGTTAGGTCTCATCAAAGTAGACCATTCGGTAGTTCTTGTTAAAACGCTTGAAGTTAAAGGCAATTGTGATATTTTAAATAATGGAGTGATATAATTTGCTGTAATTGGACCAATTTTGAACGTAAGATTCTCACCTTGCATCCAGCCACCATGGATAAATGTATTTAATTCTACTCCACTTCTTAGTAATTCTGTCATAGTTCCAGTCCATTTGACGCCTTTAATTCCAAGAAGTTGAATTTGATCATTTCTTGTTGAAGCAAATCCTGATTGTTCTGTTTGATACGGGATTAAAAATACTGGAGTTTCTATTTGATTTGTAATTGATAATGTAAAAGAAGTTATAGTTCTCATTGAAGATTCTTCTCTTGAAGCATTGCAGTCACCCCAAGATAAAGCTCTACCCAAAACATCAAAATTTGCCGGTACTGCATAATCTGAATTTTGCTCTGAATCAATCATTCCTTCAAAATTAACTGTCATACTTGCGTTCTCATTTTGAGAACAAGTTATGCTCAATGAACTAACAACCATTGAATTTATCTTAAGTAGTTGGTTACTGTCAGTTCCTCCGTATTCTGCTGTTAATTGAGTATGCACAAGTAAATGATTAGTGTCCATAGTCAAAACTTCAACAGGATTTTGAGCATGATTCAGAATTTCTTTAATCGCAGGCTCTAATTGGTATTGATCATTCACTCTAATAGGAAAACTTAAGGAACCAGTTATTTTTTTTGATTGAATGTTAGAAATTGAAGATCCTGGACCGCCTTGAATAAAATTGTTATCAGTATCTATTTCTTGAGTTTGATTTATATTGCACTGATCTACAAGAAGATAATTTCCATTGATCTTAATGCTTCTTGTTACAAGGCCTGTTGCAAATTCAGCTCTTGTTAAAATTCCAGGATAAGCCATTATACATACCTGGCATCTTCAACTTGAAAAAAACCTTTCCAAGAAGCAGTTACGTTTCCATATGTAAACCAAGAATATTTCCATTTTCCAACCATATCTACATCAATATCAATATAAAATATTCCTGTACCTTCAGTCTGTACAGGAGGTGAACTTGTAATGCCATAACTGCTATAACTTGATTCACCTGGTTTTTCAAGATCAAATTGAATTGATTGAGGATTTGTCAATGTGCCATCAATGTCTCTAACCCTCGCTTTGATTCTAATTGTTTGATTTGTGTAAATAACATCAGCTTTCATTAACTTGTGCTCCTAAAATTTAATTCGCTTTCAATAGTTTGTACTTTAGAAATAGTGCTATCAATACCCTTTAACACTTGTAACTCAACTTCAATGGTTTGAAGTTTTTCATGCCATCCAACAAGAGGTACATGTATGATAGTTAGTTCACTTTCAATAGTTTGTTTTTTCTCAAACCATGCGTGAATATGTCCCGGGAATTGAGGCAGCTTTAATCTATGTTTACCAAGTACTTGTGTTGTCCTTATTCCAAAAGGCCTAATATAGCTTTGAGTATAAAGCTTGTGTAGTGTGAAGGTTTTCGATTTATAAAGATTGACAACAACAGTATCTGTTGGAGCAATTGGAGTGTCAAATACTACTTTGCCTTCTAATGGATAAAGAGTATATCCAGTAGATAAGATATTTGAATTTACTATAACTTTAGCACTTTGGTAAACATCAGTATCCCAATAATTTATATTAGTACCGTCTGAAGTAAGGAATATTTCAGTTGACGAACCATATCCAGTAAGCTTGTAGAGAGAAAGATCAAGCGCTCCATTTTGCACTCTTTCCTCAGACAATATGCTCCAAGGATAAATTCTATCTCCTCTTCTTAATTGATGGTATCCAATAACTTCAAGTGATTTAATTGAGTAAGGATTAATTCTTGAAATAGGTTTTAGTTCATGTAAGCCCAATCTTTCATCAGACAAAATTGGGTATTGATTAATTTTTGTAGATTTTGTTAGATTATGTAATCCATTCTTTTCCTCGCTTAAAATACTGAAAGGAATTATTGGATGCATGTATTGCAATCTGTGATCAGATGCTTTTTCTACAGTCTCCACAGTAAATGGCTGTATGTTGACATTCCCAGCAACAATGGCCAGATTTCTTGGATATAAATCTGAAGGCGATGGAACGATAGGACCGTATCCAGGTAAACTTGACCATGAGCTGTTGAGATAGATATATTGACCATATCTCAATGTCATCACACCACCTGTTCTT
>Ga0247723_1001970_pt1 | contig 11444 bp, 18 predicted proteins | sample MSEWelMarce5H_FC_FD_189079 | JGI IMG/M metagenome (GOLD analysis project Ga0247723, IMG submission 189079) | Subsurface sediment microbial communities from gas well in West Virginia, United States - MSEEL Well Study Marcellus 5H_FC | ecosystem: Environmental > Terrestrial > Deep subsurface >...
CCCCGCCAAGATTATCCTGCAACCTACGCAAAGCCTGAGCACACCTACGATCTGCGGTAGAGATAGCGCACTCTAGTACCTGTGCTATCTGTTGCAGGGTAAAGCTCTCGTGATGGCGCATACGCAATAGAGCCTGGTCCTCTTGGTCTAGTTTAAGAAAACCTTTCTTGATGTCAATGAGGTTAGCAAGTAGGTTGCCACCTTCTGCCGGTGATGATGAACCTTTAGGTTGCCCATCTCTAATCATCTCTTGCGCTTGCTCTAATACTGTGCCATCTATAACTGATGCAATAACAAAGGGTAGCAACTGACCAAGAGTTGCTGACTCGTAGTAGGCTTCGTCATTAGTCTGATAGCCAGACTTAGCTGCCTTCTCCTTGCGTGCATAGCGTTCACCTGCACGCTTCATCTGCCAGGCAATGCGCTGTTCGTTATGTCTGCGTCGCTCTTCGATAGGTTCCATTAGGTCAATGGTGTGATCTTCTACTCTAGTCATAGCCCACGCCATCAGTTCTTGCTTGATGTCATCCTTCTCAACGTGCTTGTTATACCTACGATGAATAGTATTAGCAACGCTAGGTACTAGGTCATAGATTATTGGGTGCAGTTCAGTCACAGTCTGGTTCCTGTACTTCAGGCCATACGCCATCTAGTACCATCATTGCAATAGCTGAGTAGTTGAGTAAATCTACGAATGAATCACGCAATGACTCATTGCTTGGCTTAACGCCTGAGTCTAGTAAGTTATTGATGCGTGCTATCTTGTCCCACATACGTACACGCAGACCATTAAGTGGTCCACCTGGTGAGTGAGCAATGTTCTTTGGGCCGTAGTCGTGATGCTTACGCACCAATAGATTGCCTGCTTGGTCCATAATACGCCAGACATCTGCAATGAAAGCCGCATCTACCTTGTCGGCATAGGCCGAAGGAGTATAGTCTCGGTTTCCATATTGATCTCTAGGATCTGGAAGCCCATATGCTGCAAAGTCTGTACCATCGTGTCCCACTCGCTTCTTGTCATCGTCATACATTTGACTCCCCTATCAGTAACTTTCTTGTAGCATCAATTCCATTAGCCAAGTAGTAATCATTGATGTCCATACCTGGGGGTAGTGTAACAATTTGTGAGTTCATTACCTCGTTCGCCACGCGCTTAGCAAACTCAGCTCCTGGGTTAGACCCATCCTCTTTGATGTCATTGTCACCAACAACAAAGATAGTTTCGTACCCCGCAAATAGTTTTGGAAAGTGTGGCTTCCAGGCTGCAACACCAGGTACACCCACGGCAGGGATACCAAGCTCACCGCTAGTAACTATCGCATCTAGTTCACCTTCACATACAACGATGTGTGGTGAGTCAACAGTGATGTCACAAACGTTATACAGGTGTGCCTTCTGCCCAGTAGGTGAACCATACTTAGGCTTGGCATCATCTAATCTTCTAAACTTAAAGCCAACACAACCACCGGATGCTGTGATGTACGGGATGGATAGCCACCCTTCATACATCTCGTGACCATTGATTGGATTAGTAATAGTCCCTAACTGAAACAGTCCTGCTGTCTCTTCAGAGATCCCACGTGCGTTTAGTACGGCCAGTGCTTCGGGACTTATTGCTTGAGCGTATTGTTGCGCCGCTTCCAGCAGCAATTTCGACTGCACGTTTGAGGCCATCGTTAAACTCCAAGTTCTCTAGTATGCACACTAAGTTAGCTGCGTTGCCACCCTTACCGCAGGTATGGCAGAAATATAAATTGTCATAAGTATTGATAACTGCTGAACGTCTACTGTCACTATGTAAACAGCAACGAACCGAAGCACTCTTGCCTTCACGTACTTCACCTCCATAGTGGGAAACGATTGCCCCTATGGGGATTGAGTTTGCATCAACGGCACCTTTGAACCGGCTCGCTTTACGTACCCTGGACCAGTCTTGTGCTGGCATACACACCCCTTGTCATCACACTTATCGTGCCATTGAGATGAACGTTTGTAGTGAGCAAGAGTGTTCTCTTCTCCTGCCTTATGACAGTTCTGACAGATCATTTTTTTCCTTCGCTGCTTCAAAAGCTATTTGATTCTTCATATACTCTATGCCTGCATCAAAGCCTGCGTTGTATCCTGCATCAAATGATGCGCTTCTAGCGTGCTCTATACCCGCACCCTTTAATCGGTTGCGGTTTTCAGGCAAACCTATCTTAGTTGTCATCTGTTTCTTCTACTTCTTCGGTAGTTGAAGTTTCAACTACTTCTTCTACTGGCTTTAGTATCTCTGATGTTGTGATTTCTCCACCTGGTACTGGCATTTGTTTCTCCTTTATCCATTGGGCTAGGTCCTGAATGACCCAGGCTTGATCTATTGATGCGTTGCGACGCTTAACTATTACATAAGAAAGAGGGACTTCCCCAAGACCTCTAGCCTTAGCATAGTTAAGCGCCTCAACTTGTGCTTCTCTCCAGAACTCAGGCAAGGAAAGGGTTGCCCTGTTCTTGAGTTCAAGGATATAGGTTTCTCCTGCGATAACAGTTACGATGTCGCCCTCATCCTTTGCCCCAGCTTTAGTCAGACGTTCTGCAATGACTCCGCTTTTACGAAGCCACTTCATTACATCTGTCTCAAACTGAGAACCTTTAGTCTTGTTGTACTGACTCATCTACCAATACAACCTTGTTGATTTTGTAGATGATGTTGCCTTCTTCATCCTTAACTAATTCGACAATGCCAGATTGCAGTAAGGCACCAACGAAGTTGGTAAGGTCTACCTTGAGTGCGTTAACATCATCACGCAGTGCATCAATCTTTAGATTGTCTCGATATTTATTTGATAACTGTTCAGACATTGTATCCTCCTTGGTATCCTGCGATTGCATCTTTCCTTAACATCCAACCAAACTCATCTTGGTCGCCTATCTGTACTGCTGCATAGTTTACTAGAAGCTGTGCATATTTACTGCCGTCAGCACTGTGTGGACCAAAACGATTCTTTACCGGTGCTACCTTAAGAATTGCTTGTGTTGGGTCGTAGCCTAAAGTCAAGATCAGACTAGGCAATTGACTCACTTTCCCGTGAATTGCTCTGCGATGAGGTGGGTTACTAGGTGACCCATACTCTGACTGTTCTGATACGTGGTGGAGCACCATCACACAGGCCTCAGTCTTGCGTGCCATATCGTGAAGCTCCATCATAATTGCTCTAAGTCCTGCCCATTCGTTGTCCGTCTCAGCGGTGATGTTCATTAGGTTATCAATGACTATCAACTCAGGTGGTTGTCCATAGAGTTCAACGTAGGCCCTGATCTCTAACTCCAAGTCATCAATGTTTGGAGATGAATCAAAGACCCACTTGACGTGTGAAAGTTTGTCTAAGTGTGCATTGTAATACTTACTATCGTTAGACAGGTTTGCTTCGACTGTCACTTGTGAGTGACCAGATAGATGCGATACAGACCTCATCATTACAGTAGTGGTATCAGTATCTGCGGAGAAGAAAAGTGTAGGAACCTTGGCTTTGATTGCATAGATCAAGGAAAACATAGACTTACCAGCATTAGGTGCAGCAGCTACCATACATACCTGGCCTCTGCGAAACTTAATACCTTCTGTTGCTAACCCTTTCCACACATCAGGAAGTGGTGTTGCTTTGGTAAGCACTCCACTCCAAGCGCGGGAAAGATTAAGCAACGCCGTCCTCCTGATTTAATCTAATGCCTCGTTGTTGGCGAATACGGAAGCGTTCTCTTGGAGAGAGTCCACCCCATATGCCAAAGTTCTCTTTGCGTATTCCCCACTCAGCACATTCTCTGCGGTGGGGGCAACGCATACAAATTGATTTTGCATACTGGGCCTCGGCAAGACTTACTGATTCCTGTTCTTTATCAGGAAACCAGAAGTCACCACCGATTGTTGCACAACTAGGAGCTTCGTATTGACTTGGCTCCCGCATTAGTTATCGGACCCAGATGGTGTCGCACTTATCTGGCGCACCCTTGGGTGCTGCACACATATAGCCTGACCACGGACCCTTTTGTCCTACACCTGAACGTAGTGTCATTGCACCGTGACGGCAGGTATTACCGCCACCTGATGGTGCTGTTCCAACTGGTGTTGCATTGAACTGCTGTGCTACTGCTGCAACTGTTGGTGCTGGTGCTTGACCACCTGATAGTTCTGCTCCAGTTGCACGGATGTTCATTGCGTTCATTGCAAGATCTGCAAGACCTGATTCTAATTCTGTAACTGTTGATGCGTACAAGTTGATAAGTGTTCCATCATTTAACTTGTAATTGATTTGGAACTTTGTTCCTTCTGTAGCCATTTACTTGCCTCCACTTTGCTTGATTGATAGTCGCTGGCTTTCAGCTCCTACCTTCTTAGGGACAAACCCTAATAGTTTTTCTACCTCTGTACTGTCAACTGTCTCACGACCTTTAACAGTTGTCCAACTGACTTCGATACCTGAATTAGTAATACCCAGTAATCCTTCAAAGGATGCCTTCAAAGAATCTTGTTGTGTTTCTAACTCTTTGATCTGTGCTGCTAACTGTAAGTACAGCAGTGCGTTCTTGTCAACATCTTCATCAGCAATGATTACATCACTGACTGGTGTACGTTCTTTTTTTAGACCAACGCATCCCATCTGCCCACTTGCGTCATAGAACTTGCAGTAGTGTTGGCAGTAGCTTGCATCTTTTTCTGGTGCTGGTGCTTCCTTTGCTTCCTTAACAGCCGCTAGCCAACCGAGTGCTTCTAGTGCAATGGACTCATTGTAGTCTTCGGTGTGAACCTTGACATCTCTTTCGTCCCCGTCCCTGGCAATTGCTACCAGAGACACTCGGTTGACCGCATAGCCGTTGTTAGCTAGGAGGTAGCCGTATAGCTGCACCTGCCACCGTTGTTGATTGGTTGGAAAGTAAGAAAGGTTCCGGACCTTGCTTGTCTTCCAGTCAATCACATCACCAGTACCAGGAACAAAACAGTCAATGTGTGCTTTCATTCCGTTGTATTCAACTTGGGTTTCAATCAGCACATCTGGATTATCTGCCAGTGCTCGTTCAATCTCTGCGTGGATAGCAGTACCCATAATCGCAGCGAGTTTTAATTCATTGTCATTAGTTTCAGGTTGATCGTTTAGTCGGTACCACACCTTACGGCGACAGCCACCTACCTCTGATGGACCAATCTGTACTTGTGTAGATCGTGAACGCTTAGCATCGCCTGCACGTAGTGCAGTGAGCAGTAGTTCTTTTGGGTCAGTCATTTGTTTGTCCTCTTTCGTGTAACAAGAAAGCAAGTCTACACGCCTTCCACCCTTGGTCAAACCAATAGTGTGCAGCGTATTCACCTGTTGCTATTACATCTTTGAACTCTGCTTCTACATAATCGTATGTATTAAACTCCATAGCTACATCCTCTCCTGTACCACCAACTGTAAAGGCTTACCAGTATTAGCGTCAAGGACCGACGCAATCTCTACGGCTTTACGGGCGTGTCTTTTGGCGTAGGCTAACTCCATATCAGGTTTGCAGATTGAATACAGGTAGCCAAGAGCAAGCTGACCCCCACTACCAATGCCGTACGCTCCGTGATTTGCTTGGAAAAAAGAGAGATCACAAGCAATACGAAAGATATTGCCGTTAAAAGCAATGAGATAATCGAAGCCACCATCTTTGTCCACCTTGTTGTAGTCGTAGTTGTTGTCGTTAAATGCTGTGAGAATACTTGGGATAATCTTCTTACCCATAAATTGTGCTGGGTCCTCACCTTTGTAAACAGGTGGCTTCCAGTTGTACGCAAGGATGTCACCAGGTCGCGTATCACCTGAGATACCGATGAGATACTTACCCACCTCAAGAATCTTTGGCGTACTTGTTGCTAACGTTACTAGGTTGTCCTCGGTAATCTGTGAGTCAGCTACTAGAACAGCGTAATCAATACCTTCAAGTGCCGCGATTGTTGTCATACTGGGCATCCTACCAGTCCTCGGCGTGTCGTCGCGTAGCGACACCTACTAGTCACTACAATATGAGCCGTGAGGCGAATTAAACAGACGGGCGCCCTCAAAGGGCGCAGCAGTACCAACCGTACAGTAACCCTGCGGTTCCGTCTACCAACCCTGCCATCGTTTAGATGGCGCAGGAATACCCTTCCTAAGCCTTTTGGGACCGATCTGCGGGGTTTAGGACCACTTCACGTGTGTCCGTGTGGCTCTCAAGTCTTTAGCGTTATGGCCTCTTTTGAAGACTACGAGCTGGTCTGGTACTTCTTAGATGCAACCTGTGTTAACTGCGGAAACCTAGTAGTTGTACCCTGTCCAATAGATAAAGATGCACCACAAACTCACTGACCATAACGAGCAAGAACGCACTGCCACGTGCTCTATTTGTGGCCCCACTAAGATCAAGCTACGAGATAAAACTAATCCACTCTCTAGTAGGTACCGATGCAAGGCTGTCTATAAACGCAACGTCATCAACTACCAGTATCCATACGCTAGACATAAAGGTACAGAATGTCAACAGTGTGGGTTCATACCAGTACACATCAGTCAGCTCGATGTAGACCACAAAGACGGTGACCGGTGGAACAATGACCCATCTAACCTACAAACTCTTTGCGCTAACTGTCACAGATTAAAGACTCATCTATCAGATGATTCAAACTCTGGCATATTTTAGGGACAAAAAAAAGAAGCCGCCCCGAAGGGCGGCCTCTCTCTGCCTCGCGCTAATGGGTTACTTAGACCCACGACCAAACTCTGGTGAAGATGCGTCTAGCCACTTGAGTACTGGACCTGCTGCACCTGATAGTGCTGCAAGGCCTAGTGTCTTTAGGTCAGTCTCACCAACAAGGTAAAGTGCTACCGCAGCTGACGCTGCTGCACGGAACCAAGATAGTGCGATTTGCTTGAATTGTTCCATTACGGACTCCTTTGCTTTTACTTTGCACCGTGCACTTTGCAACAGGTACAAACTTCTTCCTTAGCCAACTTCTTTGTTGGTGTAGGTATTGCTTTGGCTTTAATCTGATTGATGATCTTTGGTTGATTCATCCACCAGAACCAAGGGCTAGTGTCATTGCCCATATCGTCATTGATTGAAATATGTAAATGCTTATTGTGCTTATTGCTTCCGGTGTAAACTCTGTTACCTTGCTTAGCCTTTTCTGCAGACCAGATCTTTCCCTTGAATATCAGGTACTTAACTCTCTTGTCTTCCTTTAGCTTCTCAAAGATATCAGTGCAATCAATCCCATTCTTAGGATCATCTGTTAGATCTACTGCATAACCTGTGTTGTGGTCTGAGTTAGGATTCTGATTGATGTGCGCTGCTGATGGTAGTAATCCATCTGAGGCTTTCTTCCGAGAAGGTGATATCGCTGTGGCTTGTCGAAGGACAGCAATAGCGGCAGGCGTGGCTTTCTTTACAACAGGTTTCATCTTGATTCATCATCCTTCTTCTTACTCTTGAGTCCATTGGCAGATACAATTCCAGCTAGAGTTCCAGTAAGGAACACAGTCAGGGTAGAAACTAAATCAATAAAGGCTGCATCGTTAGGTGCTTGCTTCATTGGTTGAGTTACAAAAACTAAAGCCCAGAGTAATGAGAACACTGAGCCAGCAAATACGATTGCTAAGATGATGCCAATGCTGACAATCAATCTAGCGTGGAGTTCTTCAGGTGTATATCTTTCAGGGCGCTTCATCAAATACCTCTGGTAGTAGATCAATAGTGCAGTTGCCTGTTACCTCGCATTGTGGAGGGTTACACTCAGGCTTTTCCCAATTCTCAAACTCCTGGCACGGGTATCTAACCCAGCCCTGATAACCGCAACCGCTAAGAGTTATTGCGAGTAAGAAGGATGCGATAAATCTCTTCAACTTGTCGCTCCAATCTATTTACCGAATCTTTAACACTTGATCCACCATTAGGCTTGAGTTCATTGAGGTAATGCTTAACCATCCAACGTACTGAGGCAGCAAAGCCACCGATGATTGTGCATACTGCAACAGCTACTGTTGCGTAGTCTTGTGCCTGCATTAGACCGTCCTAATGGTTACTAAGAGCAATCCGCCGTAACCGGAGAATCGTTTATCTGATGGTGTGTTGTTTCTAAAATCCATTTCCTCAATGATGCCAAGGTATGACTCACCAGTTCTAAAGTCTTGAATCTGGATGGTGTCACCATTGTTTTCTATTAACTCTAGTTGTGACATACGATCATAGGCTGCGCCTTCAAAGCCAACCTCGACTCCGAAGTGGTCTGTCTCGTGGTCAAAGCAAGACAATGGATACTGGATGAGTCGCTGACGTGGTGTTGCAGGTAACGAACGCAACTGGTAACCAGTAAATAATGGTCCCTTAGTTGAATCAGTACTAGAGCGAGTCAGTGTAAACTTAAAGCCAAGATACTCTTGAGCAGTTTGTGGATAGTTAATATTGATCTGAGGTACAGCAGACTCTTGACCAAAGACACCGATAGTGTAGAAGTTGTTAGAAGCATCTACTGATTGGATAGTAACGCCACCATTGGTAGTATCTACACGAGCCTGCATCAACTTAAAGATCTTAGCCTCTAGTGTGTTGTATCGGATGTAACCAGTACGCAAGTAGCCACTTGGTACAAGGTTGGTTGTAGATTCTGCCCAGGTATTATTACCATTAGTAAATGCAATCCTGTCTGAGTTACCAAAGAAAGCAATCTGGCTGGCAGTGGTGGTAGTTCCAGTTGCAACCAAGTCCCAAGCCCAAGGAAAAATCAAAGCATTAGCAAGGACTACTGTAGATAGATCTACTCGTACAAGTCCTGCTGCACCATCTACTAAAGTTGTAAGGTATGCAAAGCGGTCTTTGAAAGCAATAGCATTACACGGTGCATCATCAAAGAGCACTGGTCCATACTGGATATCTCCATTGTTATCTGATACACCTACGCGAAATCCAGCACTTGTTGCAAGGACTGCATAGACACCAAGGTATACATCAAAGTCATTGATGCGCTCACCATTAGGCATATCAATAATAACTGTAGGAGTATTAAGCGTTGGGAAACCAAGAGTATTAGGAACTGCGGCATCTAAGGTAATCTTAAAGACTGCAGATGATGTACCGTTTGGATCATAGCCTGAGACATAGATAGCCTGTGGTCCTTCTGCAATAGATGACCAGACCCAGTTAGTGTTTGGGTGTGTGTACAAAGCTGTAGGCAAAGCTGCAGCACCAGTAGCGTTAGCGTTTAATTCATACAAAACATTTTCTTTAGCCAGGATAAGGCGCTGCTTAACAAAGCGAATAGTTGCCCTTGTTGTAGCCGCTGCTGCATAGATCTCAGCATCGGCAGGAGATGCACCTACTGAACCCTTATGAACGTGTGTGCCATTGACAAAGTAATAGTTAGAGCCATCAGTTGTAAGGCTTAAGATAGTCGAAGCCGTACCAGCCTGAGAGATAGTTGTGTTGGTACCACCACTTGTAATCTTCTTGAGTGCAGTGCCATCTGTCACAAAGATGCAGTCATTGGTACCATCATTGACACCGATCAACTGGGCAGGTGCAGCTCCAGCATAGAAACTGGCTGTGTCATAGAGCAGGGTAGCCTGTCCTCTAGTCCAGACATCTAAGCCTTTAGACTCTGTGTACTGGAAGCGTAGCGACTCTTCCTGCTGTGGTTCAAAGAACTTAATACCAGCGCCAAGGTGGAATGATGACTGGCTGCGTAGCCACCAACCAGTCAGAGTCTGTTCTCCAGCCTCACGTGTCTGGTCAATCTGTTGCTTGCGATACTGGGCAGTTACGCGACGATAAGGAGCATCATCAGAGTTGAGTAAGAAGAACGGTAGACCTGCAATAGCCACATCGTATGCCTCAGTGGTGCCTGCATAGGTAGTAGCACCTGAAGGATTGGATAGTACGTAGGGTATTCCCTCGGTTATATCGTCACCGTATGGCATCTATTCTCCTTATTCTAAAAGGTTCACCAGCGATCTAGTGCGTCCTTGGGCTAACTGTGTATAAATCTGAGTTGTAGCCACACTTGTGTGGCGCATAAGTTCTTTAACAGCAATCAGATCTCCGCCTGATTTCTCAAGCATCGTCGTTGCAAAGTAATGTCGAAGGCTGTGGAAATGCTTAGCGTCTTCACCAAGGATGCGACGCATCTCATTGGCTGCTCTACTAGATAACTTATTAGGCGTTACCTGCCATAGTCTGCCAAGAGTTCCGTATGACATAATCATATCTGAGACTATTGGAGATACTGGGACAATCAGGTCTGTTCCACCTTTGCCCTGTACTCGTAAAGAGTACCCGTCCTCGTGCTCTATTAGGTCTGAGCCTTTGATGTTGGCTACTTCCATAGCACGAAGCCCTGCTGTGCCACCCAAGATAAACCAGTTACGTAGCGTTGGGTTCTTGGCTTCTGCCAAGAGCTTCTGATACTCACCCTTAGTTACAGGCTTAGGCACACCACGCCCTGGCTTGACCTGTGGCAGTTGTTCAGCAGGGTTGTGACCATTGACAAGGTTCATCTTGTTCAAGGACTTGTAGATACTCCTCAGACGGGCTACGTAGGTAGCCTTGGTAGACTGCCTGGTAGCTTGGAGTATCACCCGCTCTAGGTCCTCGTAAGTTGCTAGAGCAGGGTGAACACCCAATCGTCTAATGATCTGCATATCCTGCTTGAATAGCTGCTCAGAATACCCACTTGTGCGGTATCTGTTGTGAAGCTGCTCGGCTATCTGCTCTAAGGGTATAAGTTCCATAGGCAGATCCTAGCACTACGGAGCTAGGTTCGGTGTGGATTGTTCCGCTTGCTGGCGGTCGTATTCTGACTTAGGCATTGAAGTGAACTCACCATTGCCGCGGTCAATTATGGCGTGAGTTTCTACTCCGCTTAAGCCTTCGATTTCTACAAAAGTTACATTGTGCATTTTACAACTCCGCGCTAAAGGCTAAATAGCCAGTTGATGAATTATTTGAAAGTATGTTGTACGCTCTTTGAGCAGTTAATCCTGTACCAGTAAAGCCAGCCATACCAGCAAACTCTGTACTGTCTGCACCAAGCGTCACAGATGTTGTTGTAGATACAAACCCACCACCATAAGCGGTGTTATTTGCATACTCTAAAGATGTTGGTTTGACTCTCATTGTTACGGGGAACACAACAGGGCAGGATACAAAAGTAGTGTTATCCGCCGCTGCTGCTGTGGAAAATCTTGCATAAGGACTAGAAGCAGTTGCAGACATTCGATAGTAATACCTCTGGCAAGCGGCTAATTCTCCTTGGATTGTTCCTGTTGCCGTTTGGAAAGCGGTAGCGACTGAACCTGCTTCTACCTGCACGCCCCAGATGTTAAAGGTATTGGATTGAATACCCAGCGAACCAGTACGCGCGTTAAAGTTAGAACCAGCAGATACATAAATACCCAGAACCAATGATGAATTAT
>Ga0247723_1001971_pt1 | contig 11444 bp, 29 predicted proteins | sample MSEWelMarce5H_FC_FD_189079 | JGI IMG/M metagenome (GOLD analysis project Ga0247723, IMG submission 189079) | Subsurface sediment microbial communities from gas well in West Virginia, United States - MSEEL Well Study Marcellus 5H_FC | ecosystem: Environmental > Terrestrial > Deep subsurface >...
TAGTAGTCCATACCACGATACAAACTGTCTCTATATCGTTCCATTTCTTTCAAATTCTTAGCATACTCCGCTAATTCTTGTTCCAAACGTTTCTTCTTCATCTGTTCGTAGTAGATACGAACACTGCGTGGCATCATTCTTTTTTTGCTCATTCATACTTCCTTTTTGTTTGTTGGACTTTTTCTTGGAAGTATTGGGTTTCACGGAGGTTTTCTTAACATTCACACTCCTTGTTGGTGGTAAAAATAAAGCGGGAATTTGTGACATTACCATTCTCTCTGCATCTTAGTCTTATGACCACCCATAGTGTTTCCTGGAATGGTATCTTTCATCCTTTGAATGACATACTTTTCAAAAGCCGAGTCTGCCTTACCAGTTCCTGGTGTGTCCATGCGCATACCATCACCGAAACCAGGAAGGCCAGTTGGTGAGTGATATCGTTCTAAATGTGGATTGTTGGCAACGAAATCGTCATACTCTGATAGGCGCATAGTATGTTCTTCGATTTGTTCGGTTTGTTTATTGTAAAAATCGTATATCATGTCAATATTTATCCTTGGAACCATTGTGGAACTGGTCGTTTCTTCCAGTCTGCCAGATGTGTTTTGTTCTTGTTATAGTAGTTACGATAGGATGCCAACGAATTACCTGGTACTTTTACGTCATCAGGCATTGCTGGTGTTGGTGCAGTAAATGGACCTATTGGTATATTTGCTGGTAGATTAGTTCGTAATACTTTCAACAAACCATCACGTTCAACTTTGTGAGTCTTTTCATAACGATATGTGTATTCACAACACAATTCTTCAAGCAATTCGGTTAGCCAAATATAATTTTGGTGTGTCTTTCTTACCCAAATTGCCGATGGGTGATTGATATGAGTAGCAGAGTAAAGAGCGGACTCACGGTTATCGGCAAGTACATATGCTTTTTGTTTACGACCAGAAGCACTGAGGCGGTCGATAAGAGTGCCGTCAAGAACACGATGAGCAGTTGAGAGTAATTGTGCATATTCAAGGATCATTTTCACGCAATGTTTGTTATTGTGCATCTCAGCACAAATCTGTGGATCAGGATCAAGATAGAAGATATTCATAGGAACAGGTGTTTAAAGAAAGCAAACAATAAGCCAAAAATCATGGTTGGTACTATTATACTCCAAATAAAGATGATTGGCAACCATAGAGGCAAAAGCAGGATATACTTGAGTATTCTAACTAATGTTCGGTAAACTGACCGGTAATTGTACCCGTTCAACATCTTTCCATGCCTGTATGACTGAACCAACACCACCATAACTAGAATGTTCCCAAACTCTTACCTGTAATCCTACCTTAGCAATATTACCTTCAGCATCAAGAAATTCCGCCACACGGAATTCATATGATAATGGTTTTGCCACAATCACCGATGATTGTGGTATTTCCATTTTGTGTGGACCGCCACTATGGTTATATGCAGTTGTTGATGTTGAATTAAAAGTTGTTGTAAGTGTTTCTATATTTAATTGCATAACATTCTCACCAAACCAATAAAATCAATTGTAACTAATAACATATAGTTGGCTAGCATACCAAAAGACTTACGAGAAAAAGCAGCCCAAGCATACAAAGCACAGCCAGTGATCCAAATAGGATAAAGTAAAAGAAGAGGGGGATTAGGTACAGTAAGAGCCATAGTGATAGAACAACCAATGCTAATAGCCCAAGCAAGACACTCAACCACAAAACGATTTGCATTAGAGCGCCAGTCATCTCTTATCCAATCAAAGGTTGGTTTCAGAGAATCCATCATCTTCATCTACAAATTCTAAAACACCATTGAAGTAGTAACCACAACCACGCAAGAAGGTTTGAAATTCTTCAATTACTTCAGGTAAATGATGAGCATCAGTTTGCACAATTGTGGTACGACTGGCACCTACACCAGTTTCTTGGATGCATTTGAATTCAAATTTTGTCATAGTTTAGGAATATCATATTCAGGCATAGAAGCCTTTTTAGATTTAACTTGTTTTTCTGGTGTTTCTGGTGTTTCTTCTTCACGCTTCACAAACGTGCGTTCAACTTTAGGAAATCTAGCAGCAATATCATCAGCACTTACGGGTTGAATTGCAAATTGTTTAAACTGTTCATACGAATCAGTCACTTTCATTGCAGTCTTACCACCAACGGCAGCAGAATCAGGAAAGAACAAAGCACAACCACCTGCAGCTAACGGTGCAATCTCAAGCACAGATTCAAGATTAACAATAACTGGACAACCTTTATCAATAGAATTGACTTCAATAAACAAACTCATACTAACTCCTTATTTTTTATCACAATCAGGTACACGCACAAGATATACAGTTACCTCATCATTAGGTCGTACAAAAAAACATTCACCTTTGATTGACCAAGTCAGGTGATTTTGGATTCCATCTTTAAAATCTTTTAGTTTATCATTCGTTTTACTTGACCAAAACATTGGTGTAACAAAGAACCAATAAATCAATAAAATTAATATAGTATATTCAAGAACCTTTGGTGTATATATTTTAACTTTTTCCCACATAATTAACCCCTTGTTGCAACATCATAAAAAATATAAACCACAAAACTAATGAATGCTGCCATACCAGAATAGAATAATATAGCGGCAACTCTTTCACCATAGTATTCTTTTTCTAGTGCAATCATATCACGCTGAGCACGTACCATTTCTGGTGCCTCACGTTCACCACCTAGCATCATTACAGTTTTCTTGGATTCTTCCAATCGTCTGCTTGCTGAAATGTAATGTATAAGACTAATCATACCAATGTCTAATGACCCCCGCAATAATAAAACAGTTTGTTACTATGTATGATAACACAATTATGGTTCTAAGGCAAGCGATGATGTTTGCCTCACGGTCGGTGGATCCTGCCTTCTCACCTAGTGCCTTAGCCCACAGTCTCCACATTAGTGTATCGCTTCAACAACCTTTGATTTAACATCTGGTATATTTAACATTAACTTTCTGAAATCATCACCAGAACCGAAATACTGATTCGCCAGCATTAATCTGGCCATCATAACTGAACCTAGTGTTAGTGGATCCAATCGGTGTTTGGTGACCATCAACGAAATGAAATCATCTACTTGATAGGCTATTTTTTCTACTGTATCGTCTGTCATAAAAACCCTTGTTCATTTTGTTTAGGTGCTGGTGGTTCTGCATCAGAATATCTATACTCATAGATTGGTTTATCAGGCACAACATAGGGGAAGGTTACAGGTACACGGGATTCACGGCAAGTGTAGTATGTTTTAACTGCTTCACCTTCTTCATTACGATACCATTCCCAAAACACCTTGCCATCAATGTCATAACATTCACCATCACCGTCTTTGAATACGGAAGAACGGCGTTTGTTTTGATACGTTACATCATTGACCCCATAATCATGTTTTACCCACTCATCATCCTCACCGGTTAATGGCGACAATGGCTTGAAGTCCATTAGTTTAGTTAGAATGCTAATTGCATATGATGCCGAGAAACCAGAATGACCTTCATTGGCAAACTCCTGCATCATATGTAGAATATGCTTACGCATAGATTTAGTCATTTCATCAGGAGAGTCCTCCGTCATTCCAATGCGGTCTAATTCATCCATTGCGTGTGATAATAGATTACTCATTTATTGTCCTTCACATTCAGGTGTTACATGTCTACGAGCACGTTTAGCCATATAACGTGAACCTTGCCGGCATTCTTTAACAACTTCATCCCAATCATTGTATTTGGTTGCAACTGGTCCTGCAGGTAATGCTTTCATACATTCATTAAACAATTCACGTTGCAGACAAGCGTTCACAACAATCACATCATTCTCATCAGAAGCAAAGGCTGTTGTATCGCTTGCGTGTTTACCACATGCAGTTAATGTAACTGCCAACATTAAAATAATATACTTCATTGTCCATCCCATTTTTTATACCAACGCCAGAAGGCATCTCGCATATCTTCATCTTCTTTCCATTCACATGACCATCCAATCATACCACCCTTCCAAGAACCTGCACGAGGACCAAGTTCGGTGTCTGAATTACAATCAACAACTCTACTGATTTTCCTAAAGATAGGTAACCAACGAGTACACTTTGGTCGCCATTCTCTTTCTTCGCCTGCCATTCTAATCTTTGCTTTTTGATTTTTACCATCTTTAGTCCAATGGTCCAACTCAACAAATTTAGCAACTTGGGATTCTACTCTATTTTTATCTTCCTGTCTAGGCCAATCAAATACTTCATACCAATGTAGGTGTGGTTCACCTTTAACATGAGGCCATGTATTTCTGTGATATACGTCACCATTGGGATACAATAGGTCGTGGCGAACAATCGTTAGTTGCCATGGGTACCAAAACACCTTTGTGTGGTCTGAGTTTTCTGGATCATCACGTGACCAATTGCCTGGTTGAATACCATAATATACATGTAGACCATCAGGTGTAAATGTGAAACCGTATTCTTTACGAATTTCTTCCATGAATCCGTGTGGACCTTCTTTGTCTTTGTTCCATGACATATCAGTTGTATCAATCCATTTTTCTTTTGGTTTGAATAACTCAGGAATTTTCCACCACCATGAATGTTTGAACAATTGAATGTTTAGTGTGCAATATGGTTTCTCATGTCGTTCACGTTCATATGGACTACGCACGGCAATACCGAATGACCAGTAATCACGTTTATAGTATTCGTAAGGTTTTCTCATTTTTCCAACCTTTTCAATTCTTTTTGACCAAATGTAAAAACGTGTTTATTACGTGGCACTCTTTGCTCGCCTTTATCATCTATCCATGTTTCATTATCAAATTCAATTTCATAACGATACTTACCTTTGTGATAATCAATAGATTTAATAGTAGCAGGTGAACCATTTTTTAGAAAATGTTTACAATGTTGCCAACCAACATCATTATTCCAATCTTCTTTCAATGTAACACGGTCACCTTCTTGGAACTTGGCAGCTTTCATACAGCCCTCATAGTAACCCATGATTTTCTCAAAATAAAAACTGGCAGGACCACCAGATACAGTTGAATTGAATTTCTTGAACGCAGTATCAAGATTCTTCATATCTTCAACAACTTGTTCCAACTTATTCTTATACATTATTCTTTATCCCATTCAATTGCATCAGAACGGCCAGTCAATACTCGCCATGCAGCAGCCAATCTATAACGAAAGAAAGTATTTTCCATGGTCATAGGTCGTGGTGAATACCATGTTAGGCCATCATCACTCGCTTGTGTATTATGACAATGTTCCAGGAGTTCGCTTATTTTCATGTTTCTTCCTCACCTCTAAGATATATCCACTATTGACTGAACCAAGGTCGGTCTTAACATCAAAACCAGATTGGACAGGAGTATCATAAGAAGATAATGTTGGTATTCTTTCTTTCATAACATACTCAACTTGGCCAATAACCAATTTACCATTATTATAAAATCTAACCCAATCGCCTGCTTCTATTTGATACACTTTCTTCTCCTCAATTCCATATCTACTTCCTGGTTGTCCTGGTTCATTTGAATTGGTGCATGTGAATCTATGGTCGGTTGCTCTCGGACACCGTTTGTTACCACATGTTGGACATACAATCATGTGCCATGCATTTGGATTACATTTAGAACACCAACATTCATATTTTTGCACTATCAATCCCACAATGCTTCAAAGTATTTACCAAACAAACGATATCCATTTGTGATTCGTTTTTGTACCTTTTCTATGCCTTCATAATCACATTTGTATGTGTGGTTAGGTCCTTCTTCAAAAGTATACAATTTTGGTTTGCCGTCAGCGTCCCATTCACATGGTACACTTTTCATATCAGAAACACCTGAATAAAACTTTTCTTGCCAGCCATCATTTACTTTAGATTCAAAAGCAAAAATCATTTCATTAAGTACCCAATCCCAACGAGCAAAGTGATTACCATCAACATCATATTCATCTTTAGCTGGTGAAGTCCAAGATTGTAATTCCATTGGTACATCTTCATCATCAACATTCGGTGCACCATGTTTCTCAGTATTCAACTGTTTCAACATAGGTAGAATGATATCAGCTAAGGTATGATCCATTGACCATGTATCGTAATGGTCAATCTTCACATAACTAATTCGAGGATGAATGAAATCCATAACAGCCTGATATGCCTTAGAAAAAGGCAATAAACGGTCAGACCATTTTTCAATGATAGGTTCATCATAATCAATCTCACGCCAAAAGAATACCTTCTCCAGTATTTTGTACGGAGAAAGCCAGTGGTGGCGGTAATTCGACTTATAAACTTTCATTTTTAAACCTTTAACATTTCTTCTATCGGAATATATTGTGTTGGCATATATGCTGATATGTCGTTTAATATTGTTTTTGCAACATCACCTTCACGCCGTGGCATAATCTTTATCTCAAAATCACAATTGTTTACCTCTTTGAATATCTTCACCATTTCTAACACAGAATGTCCTTTACCGTGTCCTAAATTTTCAATCAAAGAATCTGATACTGGTGTATCAACAGCATTTTTAATTGCTTGACATACTTCCATCACATGAAGATAATCTCTAATTGCAGTACCATCATACATGTTATAATCATTACCGTAAAGGTGGAATACACCAGTCTCTTTGGATTTGATTAGATTATACATTAGACCATCTACATTTGTTGGTTGGTAACCAGCAGTGCCAATGACATTGTAGAATCGGAATATCGTACACTTTTTATTATTCAATGTGCAATACTGGCGAACCAAACCTTCAGTAACAAGTTTTGACATACCATATGGACTGTATGGATTGGTTGCAGCGCCAGTAGAAGCAAATATGAAATGTTCATATTGTGTTCGTTCCAACATATTCAAAGTACCAATAACATTGGTACGATAATAGTCCATTGGTGCTTGCATTGACACACTAACATTGACTAGACCAGCCAAATGAACTACTGTATCGAATTCACCGGGAATATCCATATTCTCCAGTATATTCTGTTCAATGAATTCAGAATTTACCGGTTGTGGACGATATACACGGTCAAGGCCTGTTGTTTCATATTCATCATAAGCATACAACAAGGACGCCAAATGGCGACCAATGTAACCAGAACTACCCGTTATTAGTATCTTCTTCATCTTTAGTATAATCTATTTTGTTGATAAAATCTCGTTGCTGTTCGTTTTTCCAGCTCTTGAGATATTGATTATCTCTCATAAACAACTCATGGTATTGTTCCAATGTAATCTCACGGGAATCAAAGATGTTTGTGCCAAGATGTTCCTGTGAAAACTCTTTAAATTCCGTTTCACTTTCACGACACACAACCTCATCCAATGCATGAGATTCATCTTTGGCTTCTACAACATAACGCAAGCGAAATGAGGAGAGAACATCAACAACATACAACTTTTTATCACTCATAATAAACTCCAAATTAAAGGATTTCGTAATCTTCTTTACCTACACCACACTCAGGACATTCAAAGGTATCAGGCAGGTCTTCCCACTTGCCTTCTGTTTCTTCATCGTGGACATGGCCACATACAATACAAATATGATCCATTATAAATTCTCCAATGTTTGTTGATACGCTTCAGCATGACGCTTTTCAACTTTACCCAAGGCAGCAAATCGTTTCTCTGCCTTTGCCAAAACTTCCATGAACTGTTCAGCATGTTCCATGCTTTCTTCAATCTGTTCTTTGGCAATTTGTGCTGCATGCATATTACCTTCTAATTCAGCAGCACGCTTGAAATCAGGATACATGTAAGTGAATTCATATGTTTCACCTTCGATTGCTTTCTCTAAACATTCTTTTGTAGATGGTTTACCAATCAACAACTCAAGGTGACCCCACGCATGTAGAATTTCTTGGTCTGCTGTGTGTTCAAAGTGTTTTGCAACATCTTCGAAACCTTCTTCACGAGCAATCTTAGCGAAATAACGATACTTGATATGTGCCATTGACTCACCAGCCAAAGCAGACTCAAGGTTTTTAATAGTAACTGCCATATTAACCTTTCTTTTTAAACTTCAAAAAAACACAATTCAAATTGATCCGCACGGTCTTCGTATGCATCATAACCACGTGGATTACATAGAATACGGGTGCCGCCAATCATATAATCAAACACATCATGTGTATGTCCGTGTGTCCATACTTTAATCTGTGGATGATCCAGAATAAACTCCGACAAATCGGAACTATAAGCACCATTCACCATAACATCTTTTTGATATTTTGGTTTGGTACTTAGTTTGCTTGGTGCATGATGACCAATGACCACATACTTGCAATCAGGATTAGATTCAACAGTTGCCTTGATTGTATCCAACATTAGTTTGTGTTCAACAACAGATAATTCTGGTGTGAATTTACCTGGTCGTGTATCCATTTCATAATGGTCAACAATCGTTGTGTTGACTTCACCAACTTTTTCAGTTATGTAATTACCTTCTTCATCTTTTTTGTAGATAGCTTTCTTGTAATGCACAACTTCGTTGCTGTTATCAATAATACGATAATCATTCATGTAACCTTTGATACCATACAATGTTTGTGGATCTTCCCTGTTCATATCAGTCCACAATGTACCTGCAATAAAGGTAACATCTTCAATCACCATAGTCTGGCGTTCCATCACAAACACATTTTCCAAGTAAGCCAAACGCTCACGGATGATATCTAAACCTGTAGCAAAATCACCATGATAGTATTCATGGTTACCCATAATATAGATAACATTAGGAAAACGAGCAGAACATTCTTGGAAGAAGGTGTGATACATTTCAGATTTATTATAACTGTCCATAATAGCATACTCATCACGAGCACGCAGGTCCTTAGCGACCAGAATGTCACCGGACAGGATTAACACTTCGGCATTCTCTGTATTTTGTAGAGAGATGGGGCCAAATTCTAAATGTAGGTCAGAGCAGAGAGCGATTTTCATAATAGTATTATATCATAGGTGGTTATGTTTGTCAAGTGGTGTTGTTTTTATCCAACAGTTCTTTGACGATTCTAACTTGGTCGTTTGGTGTAGCAAATATCCTAGCACGGAAACATCTTTCAAGTGTTAAATTATCTTGTTGTGAAGTAAAGGATATACAGGTATGTTTCATTAGTTCTTTAATCAACTCATCTAACAATTCTTCTTTGATGATATTTGGCAAATCCATTTGATATTTAGATTCCAATTCAAAATAATCTAGGTCACTATACACCTTCTGAACAGTTATCATTTCACCTTGAATCAGATGTTCTTTTACATTAACGGTGGTATTATCATACGTAATCCAAGATGGTGGTAATACTGACATTAATCCTCCAGTTTTTCAAACTCAGGGTCACAATCAATAATCATCTCCGCATCAGTTTGAGTCCAACCTTCATCTTCTAGGTCAAGATATGAACCACCTTCTTCAAAGAAATTCTCCAACCATTCGGTTGTTTCTTCGTCACAATCATCCATATCATGTTCTTCCCAACATCCATCGGACAATTCAATCATTTCAACAGTATAATCACAATTCCACAGGTCTGTACCTGCTTCAATACAAGGTTCATTGTCATCATCAGTTTCTACGGTGAATTCACCCCAACGCCAACCAGTTTCGGCCATGAATGTATTATCACCTTTGATATAATAGATTCGCTCAATTAGAGATTTCTTCCATGTTGGTTCAAGTTTCCATAATGCCATTATTTTTTCTCCAACTTAGGTTCTTGTTTAACTGGTTCTTCAATGATAGCAGGTTCAAATGCTGCACGATGGTTAATCATCATCATAATGCCTTGCCAAATTCCATACAAGGGGAATGAAATGATTGCCAATACACCAACTGTAACCAAACCAAACAAGAATACAGTTTTAGTAAACAATACAAATACAATCTCAAGCATTAGATTCCAGAATCCTCTGGTGCCAACTGTACCATCTTCAATCACAGCAGGCGTATCACTACGCACGTGCTTGACAAATTCTTGTTCCTGAACCAACGACTGTTTGATAAAGATATCAACCAAGCCACGATATAACTTTAACATCATAATGCACCTTTATAACTAATTAATGATATTTTACATGGCGGACTTGCCGTTGCTTATGGTTAACATCCATAAACTTAGGTTCATCAGCCAATTCTTTTTCTGCTATCAGGCGTTCAGCCCATAGCTTCTCACACTTCGCTTTGGGGTAGTCAGCAACCACCACACAATCTTCCATAAATGCCATCTTATCTTCATCTATGGGTGTCACCTTTGCTTCTTCAACCTTAGTTGGTGTATCCACCTTAGCAACAGTAGCAGGTTCTATGAATAGAAATGCAACAGTTAACATGACGGCACCAGGAACAATAATATGCCAATACATACCGAGTATAACTGCTACGATAACGAACAGCACACCAAGTAACAACATTGAATGTGTAATACCTACGCTCGAGAGAGCAGACATTGCGGGAGACATACTTATCCTTATTTTAAAGTTGCTTCATAAACATCACATTGCACAGCGACAGGCACAATGATAGTACCGTGATCCGTTGGTTGTGGAACTCTCTGAATGATTGGTTTCATACGAGCATTTACACATTCACGGGCTGCCATGATTACCTCAGTCCTATCCATTTGTTTTACCTTGTCATTTCCAGGTAACACCACAACAGATGGAATTTTAGATAAACCATGACAACCTGTCAACAGGAGTAACGGCACAATTAAATACACGGATTTCATAATATAATTACCTTTTGGTAAATTGTTTCAAAAGTTGTTTAGCATCATAGGTGTGTGGAACAGCATCAATAAAATCATAGTGTTGTTCAAGCATTTCTGCCTTAGCAATACGAATCAATTTCAATGCATAGTCCAAATCATCGGTTGATGCCTGTTCCATCCAGTCCTCAAATTCTTTTTGGTCTCCATGTAGGAAGAATTCGAGGTTGTCACGGTCAAAATCATTCATTATGCATTCACGGTTTCAGTTGTTTCTGTAGGAGAAACAGTTGTTTCTTTTGAAGCAACAGTCTTGCCAACATAACGACCATTAGCATCAAACTCGGTGTGGTTAACCAATTGATATGCTTTGACCTTACGACCTTCTTTGATGACCTTCACAATACCACCATCTTTACGAATGTTATAGATGTTGGTTGATAAGCGATACAGAACTGCTTCTTGGTCTGTACCAGCAAATACGGATTTAATCTCATCAGGAGATACTGGTTTGCCTGAAAGCAATGTTACGGTGATTTTCTCATGGCGATTTGGTTTGCCTTTACGAACTGTGTTTGACATATAATGTCCTTTCAAAAATTAATAATAAGATACCAACATATGGATTATAACACAAATATGGCATGTTGGCAACCATACCTGTGTAGGATTTTAGAACGG
>Ga0247723_1001973_pt1 | contig 11428 bp, 12 predicted proteins | sample MSEWelMarce5H_FC_FD_189079 | JGI IMG/M metagenome (GOLD analysis project Ga0247723, IMG submission 189079) | Subsurface sediment microbial communities from gas well in West Virginia, United States - MSEEL Well Study Marcellus 5H_FC | ecosystem: Environmental > Terrestrial > Deep subsurface >...
TTGATCTTCTCTTTATCTGGAGAGATTGCAGCAGTCATATCGAAGATAGAAACAGATTCTGTTTTATTAACCCAGTTATCTTCCCATCCCGGAGGAACTGCTAGAATGTTATTCTTTGAGTTATTGTTCCAGATAACTGTCCAACCTCTGTCGTTATGACGAGCAAGCTGGTGCATATCTTTATCCCCACTGATGATAATACAATTCTCTCCAATAGAGTTAAAGTAGTCTGACCAGTAATAAAGAAGGTCATCACCCTCCGCACCTTTTACCTTCGAGAAGACAAATCCCTGGTTTTCCAACTGATGTCCAAACTCGGTCATTAGGTCAAAGAAGATTGTCCAGTCTACAGTTTCATCTTTCACACGATTAGACTTATAACCACCATCTTCTATTTCAACGTCTTTTCTCCAGGATCTGCTATCGGAGGTGAAGACCAATCTACCACCTTGGGGAAGTAGTTTAAGTCCAGCACACAAGTCCGTAGCAACCTTACGGATGAACATTGCTTGTTCTCCGGATGTTCCGAGAACTTTAGAAGGATCTTTCAATCCGAATCCACCAAAGACCCCGAAGGTCTTGTGGAAAATATAGTTTCCGTCTACAAGTATATTAATCATTTTTTCTTATATAAAAATATACGTTCCCAATGTCCCCGATGTCAGTAAAATTTGGATCTTTTATCTCACAGTCAAAGTCATCAAAATTCAAAAAATCTACATAGTCTGCTTCAAGCCTTCTTTTAACATCGTCTGCATCTCTTCTTCCCTCCAGTCTCGTTCTTCTAGTCTCTTCGTCAATGTTTAGATAAACAATCGTAGATTCTTCCCTGTCCTTCTTATTGAGCTTGGCTACTCCTCCTGGAGTCATAATAAAAAGATTAGATTTATTAAACTCATCCATCGAAGTACCATAAAACCAACTATTAAAGAAAACTCCCTCATAGAAAGATTCAGCCATCTCGGTAAGTTTAGAGCTTTCTATAAACCAATAATCTTTTCCATTTTCTTCTCCTTCTCTTATTGGACGGGTTGTGTGAGACACACAATATTTAAATCCCTTTCCTACTAGAATTTTTCTGAGGTGATCTTTCCCAGATCCACCCTTTCCTACTATAATTAATCTTTTTTTCATTTTTTACTTCCAAAAGGCCTGTATTAAAATAATCAGAACGGATAGGCCTATACAAACTCCATTCTTGATTGAAATGTTCTCTCCTAGAAAAATGTGGGTCAAATAAGTAAAAACAAATATTCCGACAGAAAACTGAATTAACCTATAAGACCAAGCACTACCAAAAGACTCTATCCCGTATTTTGCTGCAAAGACAAAAGCGAAAGAAACGAAAGAACCAAAGATTAGAATATTAACCCAAAGATTATTTCTCATCCATTCGAACCTAGCCTGTGCAAACTGCTGGAACCAAGCTCCGGCTTGTCCTAAAATGATTAAAATGACAGACAGAATTGCTGTCTTATTCATCATCTTCTCCTTCTGAAGTCTCTTCAAAAACTTCTTCACTTGGTCCTTCCTCAACTAGATTCTCAAGATATTGGAATTTTTTCTCCGCTCTTTCTCGTGAAGGAAGAGTCCAAGCCCATTTACCAAAGTCTTCGTTAGCAGGAAATACTTCCCTCTCGTTTAACTGAATTCCAAATACCACTTTGGGTTGATCTACTTTGATCTTAAAAACCTCATATGCAGCCACAAATCCATCTTCTGCATCAGTTTGTTTGTAAATAAGAGCTTTAGTTCCTCTTTTTTCTAGATCATAGAAAAATCCTTTTCTTCTGATTCTTTCCGGTAGTAGTTCCATTAGTCGACTAGTTTTTGAATTTGGAAAAATAGAGAAAGCAGGGAGACCACAGGGTCAATTACTGCAGTTCTCTGGGCTTGATGCGAAGCAACCAATACAATGGTAGCTGGAATAATCTTAGCCTTGTCGGGGTGATTCTTTACTATCCAGTCGATAAATTCACCTCCTAGAGAAGTCATAACGTCATCTACTTTAGTAGAATACTGCCCAACAAGAACTTGATAGTTGTTTACTGGATCTTTGGAGGTCATAATCATCTTGTAAAGGTCTTCATAAGACCAGTTTGCTTCTTTAACCTTAGCAAGATCCAGCTGAGTTACCCCTTCAATAGACCAGGACTGAATTCTATTCAAAGCAGATCTAAAGTCTGGAAAATAAGACTTTTCAAATGCAGTCAAAGAATCATCATCGATAGTGATTCCCAACTTACCTAGAATTAGTCTTACCCTAGATCTCCATTCTTCCTTGATTAGTTCCTCTTCTTCTGAAGTAGAAGGATCAAAGTTAATAACTTCAAATCTACTTTGGATTGCATCTGGAACCTTATTGATATAATTGCACGTAGCAACGAATCTCGTGTTGCCTGCGAACTTTTCGATTGTTCCCCTTAGTGCTTTATAGAATTGATCTGAAGCTCCGTCAAACTCGTCTAAAATGACTACCTTCTTGGAGGATTTTCCATCCAATACGGAGATGTTAGAACAAAAGTCATTGATCTTGTTTCTGATTGTATCCACCGAGCTTTCGTCGGACACGTTGATAAACATGTGGGGAAGATCTTTTGCTAGAATCTTTGCAAGAGTTGTCTTTCCACATCCTGGAGAACCTGCCAAAAGAACGTTTTGGTTTAGCCCTTTGTCTTCAAATAGGACACGAATTCTCGGAGGGAGAATCATATGTCTTATTTCTTTTGGTCTTAATTTTTCTGTTAATAGATCTTGGATCATAGATGTTAATTATAGTGGTATGGGGATCGTTAGTTTCTGATTTTTAAAACATCTTAGTCATATCATCCGCCTGATCTTTATCGTTTCGAATCTCTATGAAGCGGGGTAAGAATAAACTACGTCCGCCAAACTTATCAGTGATAGGCTCATTATACTGGATGGCTGCAATCTTTCCAATTAGAGAGTCTGGATTTTGACTTAGCTCTTGAAGATCTTTATCGGTAAAGCCAGATCCGATCCTAACCTCTAAGGTTCCACTAGAGTCTTTACAAATAAATCCACCAATGAATCCTTCTCTCTTTCCTTCTCCGGGGAACCAGCCAGTGATTTCTAGATCACAGTCTTGAATCTGTTTTAGCTTTACCCAGTTTCTGCTTCTCTTACACTCGTAGACGTGGTCTTCTGGTTTTAGGATTACGCCTTCACCTCCCATCGAAACTATCAATTTATAGATTTCTTGTGTTTCTTCCATCGATTCTACAACCCATTGTCGAGCTAATTTTACAGGACTTTCATCAGATAAGAATGATGTTAGAAGTTGAAGTTCTTGTCTTCTTTTAATAAAGGTAGTATTTCCTTTTCCTGTCTTTAGAACATCGGATTTTTCAATATCAAAAACATTAAAGATAAATTCCTTATCGATGTCATTTGGAGCAGTTCCCTTAAGGATCTGTGTTACTTTTCCAGAAACCGATTTTCTGTTAAGATCAGTAAGTTCTCCGTCAAAAAATACATCTGAGATTACGTTAGCACCATGAAGCATTTTAATCAATTCAGATTCTATTCTAGAAAGTTTAACTTTGTCCAGCTCATTAAAAGCTCGGGTGTAGAATTGAAATCCAGTTTCTCTGTTTCCGACTGCAATTACCCTAACTCCATCATACTTTTCTTCGCAGTAGATCTTTTTCCATCCAGCTACTTCTTTCTGGTCATCCGAAGCTAACATTACAGAAGGATCGGGAATTAGCTCTCTTCCAACTGCTTTATTAATTAGTTTAGCACCAATTCCAATGTTCATTCTCTTAGTTAGAATCTTCATTAGAATATCTCTAAGAGCAAGATCCATTTTAGGATCTTCGTCAATCACTGTGTTTATTAGAAAATTAGCTCTCTGTCTCAAAGAATCGTTTGCAGCAGGAGCCTTTTTAAGATCTTCTATTAGATCTCTAAAAACTTGAAACCCCGGAAACGAAGAAGGAGGAATAATTCCTCTAGTTTTTTCCATCTCCAACTTATGGAGTTTTGTAGTAATAAATGGGTTAAAGCAAACATCTATGATGTATAGCATTTCTTCGGACAGATTTTCCGAAATAAGTCTTTGTTTTTCTTTTTGAGATCCGTTACCGGTTAAAAGCTCAACTTCTAAGAGGACTGCTAATTCTTTCTTCATGTAGATTATTATTATCTACATGAATATACGGTCTCTTTTATAAAGTGAATGATTCCCCTTCTGCTCCACCCTCTGCACCTCCGCCTTCCTTCTTAGCTTTCTCCGCCTCCTTAGCTTCTGCTTCCTTATAGACTTTATTCTTATCAAACTCATCTTTGGAAAGAGGTACAAATCTTCTAATTAAGAAGTCCTTATCAAAGTAAGGCTTTTCTTCCTCGCCAACCTTCATCTTCATTTCACCTAATGCAGTAACAAAATCGGTTGCTTTGGTCAAGTGTGCTAGATCTAGAAGTTTTGAGAATTGATTCTCGCTATAGTAATCTAAACCAAGATTTGCCTTGAAACTTCTGTCTTTAGAAAGTTCAGGGAAATCTAGACACATTTGGATATAAAGAGGCTTAACGACTATCTCCTGGAAGATAGATCTAAGTCTAGTTAAGAATTTTTCAAATCTAATTTCGTCTCTTTCCAGCTGGTCGATCGAAATTTGATAGTTAGCAGGAGTTGCTCCTCTACCAGCAAATCTAGCATATGGAATCTTAGAATCCAATTTCAATTTATTGTAGAAATAAATTACATTTTCCATTACGTTAAAATCCGGTCCATTCGCGTTTAGAACGTCAATCTGAGGAGACTGACCATCTTTTTCTGGGAATAGATAGTTCTTGTAGAACTGGATCTTAGGAGTTCCATTCACTAGAAGTTCTCCTGAGGTATCGTTAATAGAAACTTCTTCCTTATAAGAAGACATCAACTGTCCAAGAGTTTGCATTGCTTTTTGTTGGGACTGTGTTCCAACAGGAATGACAAACTTTAATCTATAAGAGGCATTCATAACGTTCCAGATAACTCTGGTGTTCTCCATAACTCTTAGAATGTTGTAGGATCTAATTAGTCTTTCAACATAGCTAACTCTAGAAATAGAATTACCCTTAGCATAAGAAATGTAGATGATCTGCTCAGATTTTAATTTTCTAGAGAGCTGAGAATCCTTAGGATACTGAATCCAAATTTGTTCAAATGATCCATCTGGAGCTTTCTCTGTGTGAGGCTGAAGTGAAGTTGGATCAAGTTCTTTGAATCCCACTATCTTCTTTCCATCTGTTGAATATACAATCTCAAAAGCTAAGAATCCGTCAATCAAGAATTGCTTAAATAGCTGCCAAGCCAGATTGTTCTGTTGGAATGCATATAGCATGTAGATGGTCTTAAAGTTCTCGTGAACTTTGTCCAGAATTTTATCCTTTAGATCGATGTTATTTAAAAGAGGTTGGCAAAAGAAATTTTTATCGTCATAGTTAACTGCTTCGTCAGAAACTGTTTCTAAGATAAAATCAATCTCTCCATTAAGTGCAAATTTTCTAAGAAAATCTCTCTTTCCTAAATAATCTTTATCAAAGTAAGCAATGTATTTTCTGATTCTGGTGTCCTGATAACCAAGAGTCCAGTAGAAAGCACTATCATTTGTAAATCCATTTCCCTCTTCCGAGAACATTTGGGATTCGGTTTGCCCAATAGTCTGGGAATTACGAATAACCATGTCTTCGTATTGCATTCCGAATTTACCAATTCTACTCAAATTTTTGTAGAGCTGGGTAACGAATCTATTCTGAGGGTTTGAATCTAAAAATCCTGCCATTTATCTTTTTTATGCTGGTGGTGCTGCTGGTTCTGCTGGTGCTGCTGGTGCTGCTCCTGCCGCTGGTGCTGCTGGTGCTGCTCCTGCCGCTGGTGCTGCTCCTTCTTTCTTTTTCTCCTCTGCCTTCTTTTTGGCTTCGGCATTTGCCCTTATATCGTCGGAAGTAAGTCCTAAATAATTTTCAACCAAGTAAGGTACAGAGAAAAATCCTCCCCCCGTATCATCGGTCAGAGCAATCAACTTGTCTACGGATTCTTTCTTCTTCAAGATAATCTCCATTTCTTGGTTTCTCTTGAACGGGTTATCCGAAACATAATCTAAACCAAGTTGGCTCTTGAACATGTAATCCTTTTCCAATTCAGGAAAATCTTTACACATTTGGATCCAAAGGGGTTTAATTAGAATATCCTGGAATGCAGTTCTAAGTCTATTGATAAACTTAGCAAATCTAATCTCCTGCTTATCAAGTCCTTCTGCAGAGTTTGCATACTTACCCATAGATCCTCCGTCCGGACCATTAAATCTAGAGTTTGGAACTTTAGACTCGTTAATTAACTTATCAAAGAAATATGCTAATGGAGCAGGATCATTCAAATTTGGACCAACATTATTTAGAGGTTCAATAGTGGGAGTACCATTAACTCCAGAAGGCATTAAGTAGTTTTTAAAGAATTGTATCTTCGGTGCTCCGTTAACATAAAGCTCCCCACTCTGGTCGTTTAAGCTAATGTCTTCTTTATAGATGCTCATTAGTTCACCAAGTGTTTGCATCCCTTTTTGTTGAGATCTAGTTCCAATCGGAACTGTCATCTTCATTCTAAAAGAAGCATTCATTACCGACCAGATCACTCGGGTATATTCTATAATCCTGAGTATATTATACGGTCTAATTAATCTCTCGGTGTAACTTACTCTCGAAACTGTATTTCCCTTAGCATAAGAAATATAGATAATCTGAGAGTCATACAACATTCTCTTCCTTCTAGGGTCTTTAAAATACTGCCACCAAACATTAAGATATGTCCCATCATTCTGCTTTTCAACAGAAGGCATAAGAGTCATAGCATCAATCTCTTTAAATCCTATAATGTTTTTCCCCTTGTCGTCATAGATAATTTCAAATGCAACATAACCATCGACTAAGAATTGTCTAAAATATTGCCAAGCACTGATGTCATCAGTAAATCCGAACATATCATAGAGTTTCTTGTAATTCTCGTTAATCTTATCAATAACTTTTTCTTTTAACCCTGTTAAATTCAGGAAAGCTGGATAAGCAAAGAAGTTATGGGAATCATATGAAATTGCTTCGTCGTTGACTACATCCAAGATAAATTCAATCTCGGGGTTCAGAGAAAATTTTCTGAGATAATCTCTTTTCCCTTTATAATCTTTATCGAAATAGGAAACATATTGCTTTGACGTAGTATCTTGCCTAGCCAAAGCATATAACATGGTCTCGTCCTCGATTAGACCCTTCTTAAGAAATGCTGCTTCCGTTTGACCTATGGCTTGGGAGTTTTTAACCACCATGTCACCATAATTTAGCCCAAAGTTACTTAGATTCTTTACAGAATCTCTAATTCTTTGGAAGATAGGACTACCTTGTGGATTTTCTAAAAAACCTGCCATTTATGCTTTTTGTCTTTAATTTATAGACCAATTTATTTATTTAATTTCGATCTATAGTTAGTATATATCTCGTTAATGGATAACCCCTGTATGGAAGAATATTTCAGGAAAGGAAGCTTATACCAGTCAGAGTAGTCGATCCATCTTATGTTTTTCATAAACCTATATTTAAATCCAACGGAAGAGGAGGAATATCCAGTTCCGCTAAATAGTCGGGAAATACTTTTAGAATCAATTCTGATTGGATTTGGGGCATTTCCGGTCTCTGTTTTTTTAATTCCTTCCTCAATCGAAGGCTGGAATTGATCCCAAAATTTCTGGAGAATCTCCAATCTTTGCTCCGGAGGGGTCGTTGTTAAATCAATAGACTTAACGACTATATCTTCTCCTATTTTCTCAGAAGAAATATAAAGAATGAGTGGGTTCCTGTTTATAAAAGGAGATTTGTCGCTTAACTCCGAATTCGTTTCATATGAAAAGAAATAGATACTTCCTGGAATTAAAGTGCCATCAAATTTATATTCAGCTCCCTTACCATCAACCCCGTACTTTTCCAGAAAATATAGATCTGTGCTAGTGGAGAGGGACGAAACTGATGTGGCAGACTTTCTGTATTCTATTATTTGTTCTCTAAAATCCATTTATTTTTATGGGCTTTTGAATAGGAAATTTTCATCAATTACACCGAAATTATAATCTCTTCTTGCTGCCCAATCTTTGGCTGCTTTGAATTTGGCCTGATTAGTGATCCATATCTGCATTTTTTGATTGTAAGCTTTCAGCTTTGCAAGAGTTTCTGGCGGTGTTATTACTGGCTTTTTATATTGGGATTCTGGTTTAATCTCCACGATCCATTCTGCTTCAGTTCCGTCATCTTTCAGAACTTTCATATAAAAGTCCACATTATAAATGTGTTCTTTCTTGTCTAGAGGATTATAATAAGGAATTTGAAGTGGCTCGGAAGACCACTTTAGAATTTTTTCATTAGTGTCACAATATTTACAGAATCTAAATTCCCAGGAGGATCTAAAGATAATATTATGATGATCACCGATGTATTTGTCAGGATAAAGAGGTTCGTAAAGGCCTGACTTATATAATCCATTCGGCTTTACTTTCTTGATCGACATATCTTAAACGTTGTAAGAATTTTCTTCCCCGGTAATATGGGAAAAGGGAATAGTTTTTGGAGACTTTGGCGGATGAATCTTCTTCCATCCTTTTGCAAATCCATTTTTCGCAATCTGAGTATAATATGCAAAAGGATTATTGGATTTTGCTGGATCAAATCTATTCCAATATTTACAGAGATCCTCCATAGCAAAAGCCATGCAGTCTTCCTTGTCCTCCGGATCTTTATATGCCATCTTTTTTGATATACCATTTATCATAAGATAGAACATACTTATAGTTTCTGGAGTCAAGGTTCCTTTTTCCTTGGACTCCAAAATTGCTCTCATTAATTCTGAGTTTTTAACGTAGTCTGCCATTTTTAATATTTCTTAGCGTAAAAAATAAATCCGCACTTAATGTATTATATCATTTAGTGCGGATTTGGTTTCGGGAAGTATCCCTCAATTATTCCATATCAAACCAGCTCTTTTCTCCAGGTTCTGGAGCCTTTACTGCTGGTCTATAAGCTCTATCTGTTGTTCCAGTTAGAATTTTATTGATACTTCTATCAATTGCATCATAATCAACCTGTTGAGATCCTGCAGGTTCTTTAACTACTCTTCTCATTAGCTGATTGTTAGCACCAAGAAGTCTAGTTTTGATTAGAGTTCTAAGATTACCATAGATTTGACCATCAGTCAAATTAGGCTTATCTACACTCTTGTGCCAGTCTTGAAGTACATCCTTAAGAGTTGTAGCTATTACTTCGTCGAATTGTTCGTCACTTAGATTTGACCATCTTCTTCTAAATTCTCCATAAGCTACAGAATTGATCAATTCAACAAGCATTTTAGCAAGTTTGTGTGTTACAGTTCTAACAGGTCTACGAGGATTTCCTAAAACTTTGATGTAAACGGTTTCTCCTTCGGCAAGAGATTTTTTAACCTCGTCTGCTAATTCTTTTTGATCGATGAATTTTTTAGCTTCGAAGATAATACCTTCGAAATAATTATCGGGTTGAACGTCGATGAAGATATTTTCTCCTAAAAAGATTTCTCCCTCTAGAACAAAGTCTCCAAAAGATTTAAGATTCTTCATTATTTTTTAATTGCTTTTTTTGCTTGCTTTCTAGCTTCGTCTCCAATTTTATTTAGAAACTTAACATAGTCTACGGATTTAGTTTTAGTCAAAGGATAATCACCAATAAGATCGGATTTAATCCCCGAATCCTTTACCATGATTGTAGATTTTATTCCTTCAATGTCTCTAGAAAGATTTTCACCACTTTCCTTGTATCCATAAGCTTTGGTAGCCATGTCAATGAAGTTCTTTTTGAATAGAGGATTTACAGCTGATTTTCCTGCTGGGCCTTTTCCAAATGCTTCAAATAATTCAGATTCGTTAATTTCTGAGTAAGATTTTAGATTTTTCATAGTGATCTATATATCAATTTTATTCTTTGTCTTCTCCCTCTTCATCTTCATGAGAAATGAGTGCATCTTCAGACTTTTTGGGCTTTCCGTCTGGAGCTACACTCATCTTTCCTTCTGAGCTTTCTATGTCAGGATTGGATTTTTTACCTTCTGCTTCCTCGTTTTCTGGAGCAAAAGACCAAACCTTACTAAGAGCCGACTTTAATTTTTTTTTAATTCCGGAGAAGGTCTTTCAAATCCTTCGTTTAGATCTTTAAGCATCTTTTGGATCTCTTCAGAATCTTTATTCTTTAAGATATAATCTTTAACATTTTCTAGAGTTAAATTCTCTACGCTTTCACCAAGATTGTATCCCATCTCTGCATTAAGTTCATAATCAACTTCACCATCTGCACCTTTTGAAGGCGTTTCTGCTAGATCTGCAGTATCTAAATTATCGATGTCTGCATTATTAGAAGCTTTAGGATCAAGATACTCAACTTCGTATCCTGCATCTCCTTCTACTTTACCTGGTGATGTAGCAAAATTTGGATCTGTTGTATCTTTAGAAGGAACTTTTGAACCTTTTTCTGGAGCTACTACCAATTCTGCAGTGTCCAAGTTATCAATTTCTGGGCTGCTAGCTTTTGGAAGGTTAATCTTAATTGCATATCCTGCATCTCCAACTTGAGATCCTGGAGCAGTAGCAAGCTCTGGATTTAATTTAGAAAGATCTGACTCGTCCATTTTAGATTTTCCCGATCCTGGTGCAACTGCTAAGTTAGCATTTCCAACGATTTCAGGTTTCTTAGAAGCTTTAGGATCTGGATATTCTACTTTGTAGTCTGCATCTCCTTCTTCTTTACCTGGTGTAGTAGCCAGATTCATAGCCTTTAAACCGGACTTTTCCCATTCTGTAGCCATGTTAGTTCCTTTAGGTTTTCCTTGTGGAGCTGTAGCTAGAGAAGGTTGGTTAGACTCTTCTAAGTTATATCCGATTTCATCGTTAACTTCGTAGTCGGTTGGTTTGTTTTTGCTATCTGGTGCTTCTTCTAGATTTGCATCTTTAAGATTCTCGACGTCTTTTTTTCCGTCTTGCTCTTGTGTCTTAGCAGATGGAGCTGCTGATGTGCTAGCCTTTAAAACCTGAGCTGGAGTTTTACCATGAACAAGTTTACCGGTAGATGGTGCTTTTGCCAAAGGTGTACTAGATTCTTTTACACCTTCTCCCTCTTCTGCATTTTCGTCAGAAGATTTTTGGAAAGCATCTTCAAGATCTACGATATCTTCTACTCCAAAATCACCAGTTTTTCCGCTGTCTAAAAGAACAGTATAAGAACCTGATGTTGTATCTACTGAAATGATCTTTCCAGTATTTCCATTTTCTTTAACTTTAACATAGTCACCAACTGTGAATTTAGAATCTTCCATTAGATTTTCAATCTCTGTTGGATTGTTCTCGATAGAATCTAGTTCTGC
>Ga0247723_1001974_pt1 | contig 11423 bp, 14 predicted proteins | sample MSEWelMarce5H_FC_FD_189079 | JGI IMG/M metagenome (GOLD analysis project Ga0247723, IMG submission 189079) | Subsurface sediment microbial communities from gas well in West Virginia, United States - MSEEL Well Study Marcellus 5H_FC | ecosystem: Environmental > Terrestrial > Deep subsurface >...
ATAGTATATGACCATCGAAGAACGCTTCAAGGCCGCCGAGGCCGCTGTCGTCTCCCTCACCGCTGAACGCGACGACCTCCGCAAGACGGTCGAAGCCTCTGTCGTCAACGTCTCCGCCGAACTCGACCAGGCTAAGGTCGAAGCCGCCGCCCAGTCCCAGAAGGTTCAGGAGCTGGAAGCCGCCCTCGCCGAAGCCAACGCCAAGGTCGCCGAACTCGAAGCCTCCAAGGCCACCGCCTCGGTCGAAGCCGCGAACATCCTCGCCGCCTCCGGTGTCGAGCCTGTCGCCGCCCCTGTCGCTCAGGCCGCCGCCCTCTCCATCGCCGAGCAGTACGCCGCGATGCCTGCGGGTCCCGAGCGCCGTGCCTTCCTCAAGAAGCACAAGGCCGTCCTCTTCTCCAAATAATTTCCTCACCCCTCACCCAATAAAACATACCTATGGCTAACACCATCAACAGCGCTCTGATCGTCGATACCGTCGCCGAGCTCAGCCTCACCGCCCTCTCGAACCGCCTCGCCGGCCTCTCGAACTTCGCCTCCGACTTCTCCTCGGACGTGAAGCGCCCGAAGGACGTCGTCCAGGTGGCTCTCTCCACCGCTGGCAGCACCACGCTGACCAACCCCACCGCGTTCAATAACATCGGTGACAGCACGCTGGGCGCGACCGCCGTGTCCTTGAATCACCTGTATCAGCCCTTCGGCCTGTCCTACGCTGACATCCAGAACGGCATCAAGCTCGAGAAGATTCTCGAGGTGAACATGGACAAGCTGGCCGACTCCATCTGGGCCGCCGCTACCGCTCCGATCACCGTCGCCAACTTCGGCGCCGCCACTGTCACCGCCGCCGACTCCGCTGTCGTCCCTGGCTCTGCTCAGCTGAAGGCTCTCTGGGCCGGTGTCTCGAAGGCTGGTCGCAAGACCCTGATCGTCAACCCGGGCATCTACAGCCAGCTCATCCCGACCGCCACGACCTCCCTCCCGCTCTCCGCTGGTGCGTATGGTTTCGACGGTGGCATCTTCTACGCCAACCTCTTCCCCTCCGAGGCTAAGCTCGCTGGTTTCGCGGTTTCCTCGGAAGCCATCGCGATGGCCGCCGCCGCCCCGGACCTCGACTCCGTCGGCAACGACTTCCTCGTCCGCGAAGTGGTCCCGATCGAAGGTCTCGGCATCTCGGTCTACTACAACGTCTGGGCTGACAAGAGCACCCGCAACCTCGTCGGTTCCATGGAACTGATGTTCGGCGCGAACAAGGCGATCACGACCGGCACGCTCGCCTCGGTCTACAACCCCTAATCGGGGCTGAGCCTCAGAACAGCCCCCAGCGATGGGGGCTTTTTTGTATCCCTAAATCCCAACTCACCCCACCCTCATGAGCATCTACGGTTCCTTCCTGTCGGACTATCAATCCATCCTGGCTGACATCGGCGTCCCGGCTACGGTCGGGGGCAACCTGTTCCTGGTCGGCCTGTCCAATCCGATGACTACCCCCCGCTTTGACGCTGGGGGCTTCACTGAGGAGAAGATGTGGACGGTGCGTTTCGCCGCCGCTACGGCCCCTTGGACGGCTTCTGATGGGCGGGTAGGGGGTCAGGTCGCCACCTTGGCCTCGGGGGCTCCTATCGCCTCCCTAGCCCCGGGCAAGAAACTGACGGTCAACGGCCAAGTCCTGCGGGTCAAGGGTCAGTCCTACAAGCAGGCTTCGGCGGTCATCGAACTGCAGTGCATCGACGATAACCAGTAATGGCGAAGAAGACAGCCATCGAGCCTGCCAGCCTCGCGGACTTCAACGCGGCGCTCAAGCACTTTGCCGAAGAGGTCAAGGGCGACATGGAGATGATTACCCGGGGGCAGATCAGGCTGATGTGCCGCGACGCCATGATCTTCACCCCTCCACTGCCCAAGGGCGGGGGCCGTGGCCTGAGTGACGCCGCCCATAAGGCGGGCATGAACAAGACCGGGAATGACATCAAACGAATCTTTATCCCGCAGGACCAGCCCATCAAGGGCAGGACAGTCTTCCTTCGCAACGTCATCAACTCGGTCAAGGGCAACGATACGCAGTCTTTTTACGAGCTGCATTCCAACGTGACCGAGTCGAAGATTGAAAGCCTGTCCCCGGTCATGCGCAAGATCATGGAGGACACCAACTGGCAGCGGGCCATGACGAAGGCCAAGAACTACCTGAGCAAGACAAGCATCATCGGACGAGGAAACAAGGTCGTCGGCCTAGCCACCGACCTGCGCTCAATCCACGACAAGGCCAAGTCCGCAGTCGGCGGCAGGTGGCCCAAGTTCAGCCGATACATCGGCCCGCAATATTTCGCCGAATCCACCGATGTGCTGAACGCCTACATCGCCAAACGCCAATATAAGGTCGGTCGCGTCAAGGCCGGATGGGCCGCCGCGATGGAGCAGGTCCCTAAGCCTGTGAACAAGAAAGGCGTCGAGCGTAACTTCGGAACCTACAACGCCCCTTGGGTCGATGCTAACAAGCGGTCTTCGCAGGGCGTGTTCAGCGCAAGCCGAGGCTCGGGCCGTGTTGCCATGACGGTCATGAACCTGATTGGAAACGTCAACAACGTCGCCGCCGAATCAGGAACCGAGAACATCGTCTACGGAAACCGCGTGAAACAAATGCGCGCCGCCGTGCTGGCAAGGCTTGAGAAAACCATCAAGCAGGCCAACAATCGTAAGAAATAACTTTATGGGAACCAAATCCGCACGCCATATCGTGGAGGCCGCTCTGGCTTCCTACCTCTCCGCCCAGGTCGAACTGGCCGGGGTCAACATCTACACCGGGGACGGCACGGATACCAACGTGCTGCCGAAGGCCATCGTCCTTTGCGACTCGGCCCGCCTGCCTAATGACTTCCCTGACGGCCTCGGGAACTACTCCTGCTCGGTCCGCGTGACCCTGTTCGACTCCGCCGACGACGTGACCCTCACGGATCACCGCGCCCGATGCGCCGCCATCGCCGGGGCAATGCAGGACGTGGAGGCCATTCAGGCCGCCTTCACCGCGCAAGGGGACGCCCACTGCTATGACGTCACCCCCCTGTCGGAAGACGAGGGGGTCAACGAGCGCTCCTGGGCGTCCGTCATGGTCTACGATGTCCTGGTCGTGGTGAACCCGGGAGGCTAACCTTCCCTCGGAAACAATAGGTATATGTGCGCAGCCATCGTCAAGGGGGTCCAGGCAATCTATGCGATTGCGAATACCCAAGTAGATAACGCCATCGTCCAGTCCTACACCAACGACGGTGAGTTCTCCAGCGAGGCCACCATCGTCGATGAGAACGGCCTCACTGTCGCTTGGCGCGGTGATGACCGCAAGACGCAGATCAGCCTCGAAATCATCGCGAAGACCACGGCCATCCCGGTGCTCGGCTCCGAAATCACCGTGACGGTCAACACCGCTTCTTCCTACTCCGCAGGTCAGGCTTCCAGCACCTTCTCGGGCTGGGTCACCAAGGTCAGCGACAAGGGCTCGAACCGCGGCTACTCCGCCGTGACCGTCACCGCCGTCGGCTACGAGGGTATCGTCTAACCACATGGACAAGCGGTTCACATCCGCTTTCACGGACCCAGGGATGACCAAGCTCCTGGGCCGTTTTGTTTCCCCTTTCTGCCTGCTTCACCGTGTGCAGCTGGAAGCAGCCGAAAGCCCCCTGCTGCGTTCCGATGCTGGCATCCGCCCGCTTGACCTGTTGCTGGCCGTCAAGGTCTGCTCCGGTGAGCGCATCGACAAGATCACGTGGAAGGACTCTTGGTATCTCGGAAAGATGACCAGCAACGAAGACTACTTCGCCGAGCAGATTGACCGCTTCTCTCAGTTCGTCCTCGTCACCGCTTGGCCTAAGTTCTGGGAGAAGAAGGCCAAAGCCTCCGAGTCTTCCGGTATGCCTTGGCCTCTCGCAGTCGTGGCGAACCTCATCGCCAACGGCATCCCAGAGGAGCGTGCTTGGATGATGCCGGAGTGTCAGGCCATCTGGCTTAACTCCGCCTTCGCGATCAGCAAGGGCGCCGAGCTGAAAGTCCTCACCACCGAGGACGAAGACCTAATCGAAAAACTCGAAAAGCAACCATGAGCGAAGTCGTCAAGTTCAGCATCAACGGCGACACCAACGCCGACCAGGTCACGGACAAGGTCAAGAAGTCCGTGAGCAATCTTGAGAAGAACCTCGAGGGAATCGAAAACCGATTCAAGTCCTTCGGCAAGGACCTGTTCCTATCCTTCGCGGCCCCGATGGTCCTGCTCAATTCGGCCATCAACATGGTGTCGGCCTCCATCGAGAAGGCCCGCCAAGAGACGCGTGACGCCATCGCCGACGCCGAGAAGGGCGAGAACAAGTACCTGCGAGCAGGCACGGTCACTTCCGCCCGGGAAGTAGCCGCCCGCAAAAAGGACGCACTTGACCGCAAGAACGCCAAGCTGGCAGCCGAAGAACTCGCAAGGGAGCAAGGCGAAGAAGGCGGCGTGCTTGGATTCGGCGGCGAGGCGGACAAGGCTTTGATTCAGTACGCGAAAGAGGGAGAAGGAGTCATGGGCAAGATTGGTCGAGGAGCCAACGCGGCGCTCATGTTCCTTGGCATCAACAGCGCATACAAGGATGAGGAAATCCAGAAGATCCTAGAGCGCCGTGCTTCAGGCCGCGTAGCCGAAAGCCCTGAAGCCAAGGCCGCCGCAGAGGCCGCCGCCGTCGCCGCAAAGCAGAAGGAGGTCGCCGACATGACCCTCGCCAAGCAGAAGGAACTCGATTCCAAGCCGACCACCTTCAAAGGACCTGATGGCTTCTCCAACGTCATCGGCGTGGGGGCTAACCCGGTCATGGAGGCCATGACCCTCCAGCTCGAAGAGCAGCGCAAGCAGACAGCCCTGCTCCAAATCCTAGCATCGTCAGGCATCACCCCATCGGACGGATGGCTGACCGAAACCGCCCGCGCCGTGTTGCGCGAAGGCCGATAACCTTATGGCACGTCAAGACTACGGAGACGAACTAACCACCCCGGTCCAACAGCCCGGTGGCAAACTCAGCAACGACGGCTACGGCCTGCTGACCGCCACGGTGGTCTGGAAGGCTGACAAGAGCAACGACCTGTCGATTGGCAACCGAGGTTCTACCTGCCCGCTTAATCCTGCACTGACGGCCCATAAGTTCGGCGTTACCTATGACGCCCTTGGCGTCGCCACAATCACGGTCGATTACATCGGCATCGACCCGACCGTGAACGGCGGAGAATATACGAACCCGCAGGTTAGCGCCGCCAACGGCCTGACCTCCGAGAACATCACGTCTCACCCTAACTTCTTCACGCAGGCATCTGGGTACGGACCCATCATCGCTGGGTCGGTGTACGTCCAGGACCCGACTGGTCCTCTTGTCGAAATCAAGAACCCTGCCGACTTCGTCTCTGTGGTTATCGGGATGAACTCGGACGGCACGCCGATCACCGGCCTGTTCAACAAGAAGTATTCCTACGTAGGCTTCAACGGCGCTTGCTTCGAGAGCATCGACGGCGGACGCTTCATCGGCTTCATCAAGCCGACCTACAAGCACTTCTACGGCAAGACGAACTACCTCGCGAACCAGACCGCCTTCTCTGGTCACTTCTACACCAGCGACGCCGCAAAAGTTCAAAAGGCCATCTCGCTCCTCAACGTATCGTCGAGCACCAACAACTGGAACAACAACCTTCCGAACATCGTCCCGATTTACGCCGGGACTGAATGGAACTCGCCCCAGCCTAATCCGTTTTCCAAGCTCCTTCTTTCTCAGGTCAACGTGGAAGACTTCGGCAGTCTCTACAAGGTCAACTACGAGGTCCGCTACGCGGCAGAAGGCTGGCACAATTCGGTCTACAGGAACACCGCTTCGATTCCCTCCTGATGAACACGATTCAGCCAGGGGATGGCTATACGTTCAGGGACTCGTCAAGCGGGGTCACGCTGAGCATCAACAAGCCGTGGATGCCGACGACCGACGCTGGCTCGGGACTGATGACAGGCATCAACCTGCCGAAGTTCCCGAATCCGCCGGCCCCGCCGACCGGGCTGATGCCTTCGCAGGCGCGGCCCCTGCAGTTCCAGTGCAACATCTTCGTGGCTCCGTTGTCCGGCGTTCCCACGTCGATGCTCCAGATCGCCATGGGGTCGGTGACCTATACGCAGTCCCTGATGCCCTACATCAAGACCGGGGCCTTCTCGGACTACCGCCAAGCCTTCATCAACTTCGCGGCGGTCATGTCGGACGGCGTCATCCCTGTCCCTATCGTGCAGCCGAACTCGCCCTATATGCTGGGCGGCGGCGGCTATGCGCTGACCGGGCAGGGTCGCTGGTACGTGACGCTGACCAAGTGGGACGTGTCAGCCCCTACCGCGCTCGGCGGCCTCATCGACCTCGAGCTCCCCTGGTTGTCCATCGTGAAGGACGACTCGCCTATCTTCTCGACCCTGTTCGTGGACCAAGGTCCTTCGCTGTATATGAACACGACCAACGTCCAGAAGATGGAAGGCTACGCCGAAGTGGGCGGAGGCGACCTCGACTGGGGCCACTGTCACACGACCTACTTTAACCCCAAGTTCTTCGGCAACCAGACCCGCATCCTCGCCGTCGTGGACTCCGTGCCAGCCACCCCCTCCACCGCCGCGATCGCCGTGGTCCGTGAAGGCGGCCCGGGCATCGGGAATGAAATCCAGACGCTGACCTTCCTCGGTCAGTATAACTCGGGAACCGTGTCCCTGACGTATGTAATCGGTGGTATTCCGACGCAGACCACGACCCAGTTCAACCCCTCGACGCAGACGGCCTACGACCTGCAGGCTTGCCTTGAAACCATCCCGGCGCTGACCGGAAACGTCTTCGTCCAGCTCATCGCCCCTGGCGTCTACCAGATCGAGTTCACCAACGTCCTGCGCAATACCAACGTGCCGACGCTCGGGGTCGTCTCAAGCCTCACGTCCTTCACGAACTGGTACGCGGTGACCCAGATGCACGTCGGCTCGCAGACCATGGACATCCCCTGCGAGCTCAACGCCACGTTCCTGATGAACAAGGAAGGCGTGACCGAGGCCGAGGACCCCTACTACCTGAACGAGAACGCCATCCCTCCGTGGTCCAAGGTGGTCAACCTAGCCGACGCCACCGCCGCCGCCGCGCTGGCCTTCGTGCCGGGCTTCGCGACCCCTCTCGTCAACGACCTCGTCCCCCGGGTCATCACCACCGTCCCGCTGGAATACGCGGAGGAAGACGGATGCTCTCCCGAAGGCGGCGTCTGCAAGCATCCGTTCTACGTCCACAAGGTGGGCGAAGTGGAAGGCGTGGCCAAGTGGAAGGTCTGCAGCGGAACGGTCAACAATATCATCCCCTACGATATCGAGGTGCAGGAGTTCGACGTGGATACAGGGTACATCTACCTGCAGATCAACTACGACCCGATTACCAAAAAGTTCCCCTCGGCGGCTGGCGTCCAAATCTTCTCTGGAACGTCCATCCCTCCTGAGACTACCACCTACGGCATCGTTGTCCTGGCTCATATTACCAGCAACGTCTCCAATCAGCTCGTCACCGGCTCCCTATGGGGTGACCGCATCCAGATCGGCAATGGGGCGACGCAGAACGCCCATTACTACTACGCCCGCGTCTGATGGTAACGACCAACACCATCGGAACACAGCCGAAGGCTTACCCGTCTGAGCCTCCAAAGGGAACGACATGGGCTACCGTCCGTGCGCCTGTCTTCAAGGGTGACGGCTTCTACATCGACAACAGCACGTTTCCGATGACCGTTTATTCCGAGAGCTGGGCGAAGAACAAGGACGCCGGATACCCCTATGCGCTGACCGATATCAGGAAGGCTTTCTCCTACATGGACAGCGGAACGCCTGGCGTTTATGACTCATACACCGGGAACGCTTCAACTGCCATAGGCTGCAACAGCCTATACCAAGAAGGCGGCGGTGAGAATTATTACCTTACCCTTGGCATGGGGGTTCGCATTACGACAACCGCCGACTCGTCCTTGGTCTATAACGGCTACAGGTCTGGCTTTATTAACTTCTCTGGCCCACTGATTGGATATGACTACGAAAGCACCAAGTCACGGATGCTCGGCGGCACGGTCAATCTGACTTACTACTCTTGGGACGGCGTCCCGGTCACCACGGACGTCACGATCACGGAGGACTTGTTCCCTGATGACGTGTTTCCAACAGACTATGAACAATGCCGCGTCGGGGTGTTCATAGCCTCAATCCCTCCATTTCCTGGAGGCGGTGCTCCTTACCTCCGCCCTGAGCCCTGGTGGACCATCAACTCGGTCACCCTCCCCTGATTCCCCGGCTTACCTTCCGCACAATAGTATATGAGCAACACGGTCATGATGAAGCAGGGCGACTCCTTCGCCATCAACTGGACTTGGGCTCCCGGCGACACCGGACAGGCCAACCTCATCGGGGCCACGATCACGTGCGCCATCAAGGTCTGCCGCGAAACCATCCCGGTCCCTGTGGTCATCGCCCCTGACGGCCTGACCTTCACCAGCATCTACGCTGGCTCGACCCGCGAATGGGGGGTCGGCACTTGGCCCTTCGACTTCTACTTCACCTTCCCCTCGGGCAAGACGCATTCCGAAACCTTCCGCGCTCAGGTCGAAGAATCCATCTCCTGATGCCCATCGAAGCCTCCATCACCGGGACGCCCCTCGGCGTCATCACCGGCTCGGTCGTCAACGCCGACGACGGAACCATCCAAGGCACTATCGGCGCTGTGGCCGTCGGGACCATCAGCTCGAACATGGCAGTCCCTGGACCGCAGGGGCCGCAAGGGCCTCAGGGTATCCAAGGCCCTCAAGGTATCCAAGGCATCAAGGGAGACAAAGGAGATAAGGGCGACAAGGGCGACCAAGGCGAACAGGGCATCCAAGGGGTGCAAGGTCCGCAGGGTCCGCAAGGCGCTCAAGGCATCCAGGGCGACCAAGGCATCGCTGGCCCTCAGGGCATTCAAGGCGAGATTGGCCCGCAAGGCCCGCAAGGCGCGACTGGTCCCCAAGGCCCGCAAGGAGTCCAAGGCCCGCAGGGTGACACCGGGGCGACTGGTGCTACTGGCCCGCAGGGTCCGCAAGGCCCTATGGGCGAACAAGGCCCGCAAGGCATTCAGGGACCGCAAGGCCCCATCGGCCCTCAAGGCGAACAGGGCATCAACGGCGACAAGTACGCGACGACCTCGACCACGACGCTGACCCTCGGCAACGTGATCCAGACGCTGACGGTCGCGACTGGGCTCGCCTACACGACCCAGCAGTCCGTCATCGTGGCGTATGACAACGCCAACCATATGCACGGCGACGTCACCAGCTACAACGCGGTGACCGGGGTCATGGTCGTGGACATCAAGAACCACACCGGGGCGGGAACCTACTCCTCCTGGACGGTCAATCTGGAAGGCGCTGCTGGCATCCAAGGTCCGCAAGGCCCGATGGGTCCGCAGGGACCGCAGGGCGAACAGGGACCGCAGGGTATCCAAGGTATCCAAGGTATCCAAGGCGAGACAGGTGCGACCGGCCCCGCTGGTCCGACTGGTCCGCAGGGTATCCAAGGCGAGACTGGTGCGACCGGGGCGACAGGCCCGCAAGGCCCGCAGGGTGAGACTGGCGCTCAAGGTCCGCAGGGGCCTCAGGGCATTCAGGGCATCCAAGGCCCGCAGGGCGAGCAGGGTGTTCCCGGCCCTGCTGGGGTCGTCTCGGCTTCGGCTCCGCTGTCGCTGGTGTCCCAGAACCTGAGCATCGACCTGTCGGCCTACGCGACTCAGTCCTTCGTCACGTCCCAGGGGTATATCACCAGCGCGGCGCTGACGCCGTACGCCCAGCTTGCGGCTAACGTCAACTTCACCGGCTCGGACGTCCACTTTGGTAGTTCGACCGCAAACAACGCCAACATCTTCATCGGCTCTGGCGTGACAGTCGCTGGAGGGACAAAGAACATCACGATTGGTGGAGGCAGTTTCTCGGTCACAAACTCAACGACCAACATCGTCATCGGCAACCTATACGCCCCGACGAACACCATCCTCCAGGGGACGGTCACGGCGACGACTCAGACCCTCTCCGACAACTCGACCAAGTTGGCGACCACCGCCTTCGTAAAGGGGCAGGGCTACCTCACCTCCGCCCCTGTCACGTCGGTGGCCGGAAAGACCGGGGCTGTCACGCTCTCGACCTCCGACATCTCGGGACTCGGGACTGCGGCGACCTTCGCCGACACGGCCTTCCTCAAGACGGCGAACAACCTTTCGGAACTGACGGCTACGGCTTCCACGGCTCGGACTAACCTCGGGCTGGGAACTGCCGCCGTCGAACCCGCCACTAAGCTCGTCCCTGCTGGCGGCACGACCGGGCAGGTGCTGGTCAAGAACAGCAACACGGATTGGGATGACGCGTGGGTGACCCCTACGCCTGTCCCCGCGTTCGCCACCGTCGCCGAGTCTCGGGCAGGAGCATCGACGACGACCATCATCCACCCTCGCGACTTGGCGTGGGCACGTCTCTCCAACTCTTTCCGTTCGATGACCCCGAGCATCGGGGCTTGGACATTCACGACCACAGGAACCGGCGGCGGCAGTCAGATTGGTATTCATCAACGACAGTTGTTCGCAACAGGAGTTGGAACCATCTCGCTTTGCACGAAGGTGGGTAGTGCTCATTTCAACCAATGTGCTTACATCGGCACGTTCGGCTCAAGCGCCGCATTTACACTAAATTATTCCAGCCTTATCTGGTTGTCTGGTCGCTGGTATCTAGACATGGCTACGGCGAACAACACCGTCCGTTTCAAGTTTGGTCATGGATATGGATCAGCGGTAACGGGAGACTTGAACGGACGCGGCTTCGGCCTTCGTGTCGTCAATCGTGGTGGCGTGCTTCAACTACTGACCCACAACGGAACCACCCAAGCCGTCACGACTTCATCCTTCACCCCTGCTCAATATCAGGTCTTCGACTGGGACATCATCAGCGAAGGCGGAACCGTGACGCTATTCGTAAACGGAACATCGGTTGCCTCTACTACCTCCAACGTCCCGAGCGGTCTTTTTGCCGCAGAATGGGGATGGCAGACCGAGAACGTGACCGTCACCTCAAACACCTACGCATCCGTTATTAACGAAGCCGCCGGTGGTTACTTTGTCGCCCCATAATCCTATGCCTCCCTATCTCTACCGCGTGACCGTCGCCTGGGGTTCCCCTAATTGGAAACTTCTTTTGGGCCTCATTTTCGGCGAAGCCCAGCACGTGTACTCGCAGACGGACGACCAATCGGCTTCGGCGGTCTTCGGCTTCGACACCCCGCAGACCCCCGCCGACCTCGGCCCCCTCGTCCGCGTCGAACTCATTTCCGAATAACCCATGATCACCGCCATCCTCATCTCCCT
>Ga0247723_1001975_pt1 | contig 11421 bp, 12 predicted proteins | sample MSEWelMarce5H_FC_FD_189079 | JGI IMG/M metagenome (GOLD analysis project Ga0247723, IMG submission 189079) | Subsurface sediment microbial communities from gas well in West Virginia, United States - MSEEL Well Study Marcellus 5H_FC | ecosystem: Environmental > Terrestrial > Deep subsurface >...
GCTGGCGGTGCGCGTCAATCTCTTGAGCAGCAGCAACTGGATGCGGCAAGAAACATTGGCCTGCAAAAACTTGCTGTGCAGCAGTCTGCACTTGGTGCGCAGCCGGCCAATCTTGGCATGATCACCCAGACCCCATACACCCAGAATGTAGGCGCTGGCCTGCTTGGTGGTGCATTGGCAGGCTCTCAATTGGCCGGTATTGGTGGGCTTTCAGCAGGCGCAGGCGCTGGTCTTGGTGCATTGCTTGCCTTGATCTGACATGCGCAACACTCCAACGCCAGAGCCAAAACGCTACGCTGACGCGCAGCTCATGGCGCTGCTTGACCCATCAAGCAAACGAGACACCATCTTGATCACGCCTGGATCGCCAATGCCCTCTCGAATCCCTGATGGGCTGACAGTGGCACGCACCAGCAGAGGTGTGGTGATCACCAGTAACCCATCCAAGGTCAAGATCATTGACCAGGGTTCTGAGCGTGATGTTGGCATGGCTTTGTTTGGCTATGCGCATGACCAGTCAAAGGGCTTTGACAATGTGGCTGTGGCCATGGACAGGGCTGGTACACCGGTGGCCGAGCTGGCCATCAAGCCTGGTGAAGAAAGAGGCGCTATGCGTGCGGCATCATTGCTTGCACCAGACAGCGGATCAATTAACATGATGAGCAGAGGCGATGTGGTCAAGAATCGTCTTAAAAGTTTATTGGAATAAGGTGAGAATATGGCTACTCAATTTGACTTCAGCAATTTAGGCAGTATGTTTGGCGGTGGCATGGGTGCAAAGCCATCAGGCATTGAGGCTTTGCTGTCTGAAGACCAGCGCAAACTGCTTGGCCGCAATGCTGCACTGTCAGCAGCCGGTGCATTGCTCCAGGCCAGTGGCCGAAGCACAACCCCCATCAGCATGGGCCAAGCGCTTGGTGGAGCTTTGCAGGCTGGCCAACAAGGCTATCAGCAGGCAAGAGCTGGGTCACTGCAAGATTTGCTTTTGGAGCAAAAGTTAAAAGAGATGCAAGCAGAGGCTACTGGCAATGAGGCTTGGAGAAATTTGATTGGTGGCCAAGGTCCAACAGCGCCTGCATTGACACCAGCTCAAGCGGCTTTGGCGGCTCCAGTGTCTGTGGCCGGCCAAGTTGGTCCGACAATGGCTCGCGCTCAATTGGCCCAGCAGATGCCTGCACAAGCGCCAACTTCTACAGACCCTTTGGCATTCCTTAACACAACGCAAAGAGCTTTGTTGGCTGCAATGCCACGCAAAGAAGGCTTACCAGAGGTTTTGAAAGCAGCATCAGCCCAGGCTGAATTTGGAAAGCCCGAGCCAATGGTGATAAATGGCAAGACTGTCATGGTTCAGTACAACAAACTGGGCCAGTCAAGAATTGCCGAAGGTGCGATGCCATACGAGGCTCAGTCACCTGACATTCGAGCTGTGGAATACATCAGCGGCAAACCATTGGCTGGAACTGGCCAAGAAGGCATTGGCGCTGTTGGCCAGTATCGTCAGCAGATTGCACCAAAGACAAGTGTCACTGTGCCTGTGGACATGACTGGTGGCCAAAAGGGCTTTGAGAATGAGATGAGCTTGGCCAAGGCATTCAAGGCCGAGCCGATTTACAAAGACTACAGCGACATGAAGTCTGCCTTTGGCCAGGTTGTTTCATCTTTGAGCCAAGGCACACCAATTGGTGATGTTGCTGGTGCAACCAAGGTTATGAAATTGCTTGACCCAGGCTCTGTGGTGCGTGAATCTGAGCTTGGCATTGCCATGGCAGCGTCTGGCCGTATGGACCGATTGAACAACTATTTCAGCAACATGATGAGTGGCCAAAAGCTCACGCCCACACAGCGTGAAGACTTCAAGGCTTTGTCCAATGAGCTGTATGCAGCTGCCGGTCAAGCGTATAACCAAAAGCGCAGAGAGTATGAAACATTTGGCCAAGCATATGGCTTTAAGAATCTCATGCCAGCTCTTGGCGCTCCAGCAGAAATTCCATCACTCATGCGCGGTGGTGGAGCTGGCGGTGGCGGTGCAGCACGGCCATCTCTTGGTAATATCTTTGGAACACCAGGAGTCTGATCATGGATGGCATTAAAGAAAAAATCAAAGAAGCTCAAAAGGCTGGCTATGGAGATGACGAGATTGTCAAGTTTCTGGCACAGATGCCAGCTGTCAGCAATCAAATCAATACAGCTTTGCAGAATGAATACAAGCCAAGCGAAATCCTTAAATTTTTGGCAGAGTCCAAATCGAAGGCATATGAAGCTGGCGCAAAACTAGGCACGACAACACGCGCATTGGCCAGTGCTGCCGGTGGCCCAACATTTGGCTTTTCTGATGAGCTGGCCGGAGTCATTGGCGCTCCAATGCTTGCGATGCAAAAGGGCATTCCACTGTCCGATGCCTACACCATGGGCCGTGACATCTTCCGAGGCGCTGCCGAGTCTTATCAGAAAGAATCACCATACTATGCAGCCGGTGGCCAATTGGTGGCCAGCGTGCCAATGATGGTGGCCGGCATTCCCAGCAAAATAGTGCAAGAGGCTGGCAAGCGAGTCATGCCTGCCATTGAAGCTGTTGCCCCACGCATTGCCCCTGCTGTGCAGAAAGTTGGCCAGTATGTGGCAGGCGCTCCAGCTGCTGGCCAGATCATGGGCATGGGACAACGCGCAGTCCAGGCCGGTGCTTCTGGTGCAGGCTATGGTTTATTGGGCGGCATTGGTGAATCGACTGGCCAAAGTGCTGAAGAAATTCTAAAAGACGCTGCCAAAAGCACATTGATCGGTGGCAGTCTTGGTGCAGTCTCTCAGCCAGTCATGGGTATTCTTGGAGCTGGTGGCCGTCAAGCCATGGCACGCATGTCGCCAACAGCTGCTGGCACTTATGCTCAGCAAAAGGTGGCTGAGTCTTTGATTCGTGATGTGCCAGAGGCATTGGCTCCAAGTGCATTGACCATGGCTCAAGCCCGTTTGGCAAAGTTAGGCCCAGAGGCTCGCATTGCTGATGTGGGTGGCAAGTCCACACGCAATTTGCTTGATGTGCAGGCCACATTACCTGGCACAACGACTGAGGCTGTTGAGCGTGCAATCAGAGAACGCCAAGCAACCCGAGCAGGCCGTTTGATGACTGCGGCTGATGAAAGCCTTGGCACTCAAGGCGCTCAGTTTATGCAGAAGTTGGATGACTTTAGCGCACAGCGTTTTGCTGAGTCTCGCCCATACTATGCGGCCATTGATAAGGCAGCCTTGAAGGTTGACGCATCATTGGCTGATGCATTGAATAAGTCTCAGGCGGTCCAAGGGTCTGCTGAGTTGTTGTTTAAAACAAAGACTGGTCAGACCATTGACTTGGCCAAGCTCAAGGTTGGTGATCCAGTGCCAATGAATGTTTTGGATACGCTCAAGCAATCTTTGTATGACACTTCACAGGCTTTGCGCAAGACTGGCAACAATGCCCAGGCCAATGCATACGATGATGTGCGCAAGCAATTGGTTGGCGTGCTTGAGACTCAATCACCTAAAGTTGGCGGCCAGTCTGCATACACCATGGCCATGAAGACATGGGCCGGTCCATCTCAAATGATGGATGCAGCCGAAGTTGGCCGCAAAGCCATGACGCAAGAAGCTCTTGATCTTGGCCAAGCTATGAGAGGTTTCACGCCATCAGAAGTCGATGCATTCAGAATTGGTGCTTTGCAGGCTTTGCGCCAGAAGACTGGAACAGAAGCTGGCCAGACATCATTGCTCAAGATGTGGAAGGAGCCGGCAACGCAAGACAGGCTCAAAGCTGTCTTTGACAATGATTACAGATCGTTTGCGTCTGCCGTGGCCAAAGAGGCCAGACTGAAGGGCTTGGAGTCTGTTGGCCGTGGATCACAAACTGCTGCACGCCTTGCCGGTACAGCTGACCTTGAGGTCGCACCATTGGCCCAGACTGCCATGGCAGCGTCTTCTGGCAATGTGCCTGGCATTGTTGCAGCAGCCACAAATCTGATGAATCAGACACGCACGCCAGAGGCTGTGCGCAATGAGATTGGAAAGATTTTGCTTTCGCGTGATCCACAGCAATTGGCTCAATTGTCTGAGGTGATCAGAAGGCTGAACGAGTCTCGCGGCAGAGCTGCTGCTATTGGTGGCAGACCGGCTGGCCAGATTGGGTCAATGATCAGTGGCTATGAAGGCCAGTAACTAAGACCCAAAAAAAGCAGCCACAAGAGGGTCGCGTTTGACGACCCGTCTTTTTTGTCTGCGTCTGGCTAGGCCAAAGTCTTTGTCATCGGCTGACATCTTTTCTCTGTATTTCCTGATGCGCTCTGAGCCTGGCACTGGACCAGGTGCAATTGCATCTTCAGCCTCGCCCCATGACCAAAGTGGCCGCCACTGGCCATTGGCGCTCACTCTGGTGTACCCAGAGATGTGGACCATGTCTTTGAGGTGCAACTCGAAAAGAATCCTGGCAGCACTGCGCCTGGCACAGAAACAAATCTTGGCCAGGTCAAGGTCAGATAGATTGCCTTTCTTTTGTAGTGCTGCCTCAATGGCAGGCTCTACACGGGGTTTCAACCCTCTGGTCATGCCTGCGCATCCATTCGGGCTTTCAAGCGCTCCAACATTGATTTGACAACGAATGCGCGTGCTTTAAGCTCATCAGAGATGGCATGGCCATACTCTTCTGGGTGAAGCATGTCATTGACCAGGTCAAGGCAGGCATCGATAGCGGGTGGTAATTCATTGTTCATTAAAGTTGGTCCTTAATTCGTTTGCCAATCCATGCTACAACTGGCACAGCCCAACTGTTGCCAAGCGCTTTATATCTTGGACCATCAGGTGATTCAGCTGCTTTGCGCCAAGGGATATTAGTGTATCCATCAGGGAAGCCTTGCAAGCGCTCGCATTCTGTAGGTGTTAGTCTTCGAACGGACATAGATTGAAAGACAGCATGACTGTCACCCTTGGTCAATGTGTTCATTGGATCACCAGGTTGGCCAATACCAAGGCCATTGCCTTTGCCTATGGTTTTGTCACCATTCTTGCCTGCATGGCGTGTGGCTTGGTCATGGATAGGGATGGGCTGCAAAACAGCTTGGAAATTTGCTTTGTCAGGCATATCTTGGTCAGCGGATCGTGTTGTGATTGTTGAGGCTATTTGCCCACCATTCCACCATGTGGCTTCAGCAGATTTATTGACGGGGAATATGTGGCCACTAGCAATGGTTTGATGGTTCATCTTAGTGCCGCCACATTCAGTGTCTAAAGCACCAATGACCATTGCCTCTGCCTCTGCCTCTACGCGCTCATTTCCTGTGCGACTGAAAGGAGGGCCGTTCGTAACGCAGGGGGCAATTCTTTCCCCCTCTTTTCGGCTCTGCGGAGTATCCCTGCGCACGCCCTCGAACTCAAAAAGAATCTCTGCGGGATTGATGTCGTCTCTAGCACTTGCGACAACGAACACACGCCTCCTGCGTTGGGCCACTCCGAAATGTTGGGCATCGAGGACTCGCCACGCGACTGTTCTTTGGGGACCAAACACACAACCAGCGTTTGACCATCTTTCCCCTGGCGCTGTGATCGGATCGCTTTCACCGGCAAGCGCTCCAAGAAAGCAGCCGAAGGCATTGTCTTTGGTATTGAGGACTCCTGGGACATTTTCCCAGAAGATGATTGCTGGAGCATTTCCTCGAACAGATCGAACATGGTCAATTGCATTTGCGATACCTACGAATGTGAGTGAAAGATTGCCTCTGGCATCATCCAGAGAATTGCGAAGACCAGCCACAGAAAAGGCTTGGCATGGAGTGCCGCCACAGAACAAGTCTGGCGCTTCAACTTCACCCGACAAAATCTTTTCGGGCAAAAGCGACATGTCACCATGGTTGGGGACATCAGGGTAATGGTGCTTTAAGACGGCACAGGGGAATGGCTCAATCTCAGACAGCCATGCAGCTGTCCATCCAAGTGGATGCCAAGCCACAGAGGCCGCTTCAATGCCAGAGCAAACAGAGCCGAATTTCATACAGCCCCCACAAATGCTGCATCCACAATGGCGCGGATTCGTTGATTGGTTTTTCTGACCATCTCAGCTCGGACCATCATTGGCCAAACAAACCAGATGTATTTTTTATCGGCCTTGATCCTGGCCAATGTAAGGTGTTTTCGTTTGCGCGTTTTCATTTTTTCCCTTGCAGTGAAATTGGCATGTAGATGCACGCCCTGTCTTTTGAATTCTTCACCACCACCCCGTAAGTCTTATGCCGCTTGCAATTCATGCACTTGGCATCAGGCTTTTGAGGCTGGCAGCCTAAATAGTTTAAGAAGTCCACCACGCCACCAATAAGCAGGCCATGCCAACTCCAATGGCCAAGGCAGTCAAATAATCAAGAAGGGTTTCGGTTGAGGGTTTCATCGTTTTCTTTCGTTTAAGTTGAATAGGTGTAACGATTATGGACATAAAACAATTATGTTGCAACAATTATTTTTATGTGTTGTTTTTATACATAAACCGCAATTAGAATGCGCCCATGGAATCAATTCACACAATCAGGGCAAGGGCCAAGGCTCACAAGATCACCATGGCTGCGGTGTGCAATGAGGCTGGCATCCAGCAGTCCCAAGTCAGCCGGTGGCTGTCTGGAACTGTGGAGCCTCTGTGGACATCAGTTAATCAATTGAACATTGCGCTCAATAAACTGATTGAGCAATCACCAGTCACTGTCGACTGATTCAGCAGCTACTGGCGCTGCTTTGCTGGCGCTGATGCCAAAGTCACTTGCAGCACTTGGCTTTGCACCACCCAACGAATCACCCTTGGCCAACAGCATGATGTTGTTGAGGCCAAAGCTCACACCCTTGTTGCCTGCCTGGTCATATGCATAAGCATTCAAGCTCACTCGGCCATAGTCGCCAGAGACGATGTCCTGGCTGCCAATGATGTCGTGGCCATGCATGTCTACAGCGCCAGGCTTTGCCGTTGACTTGGTGTTGAAGAAATAGTGACCCGCATACTCTGGACCCAATGGTGATCCATCAGACTTTGTCTCGGTGTCGCCATCACGCAAGGGATTGCGCACAGTCTTTGGAATCTTGTCACCAAACTTGGCGGTCAATGCGGCCTTGGCTGCCGCTTTCAATTGGTTCACAGTCTCGGTATCAGTCTTTGGGACCAACACCTGGGTTGAGAACTCTTCTTTTCCGTTCATCTCATTCTTGCGTGCTGTCAATGCTGAGAAATAAGAGAAACGAACTTTGCCGGTTACGACTCTGGTCATGGTTTTTTCCTTTTAAGGTTTACTCGGTTTTAACTTTTACAAGTTTTCTGCGTTTGCAGAAATTGCACTTTAGCACAAATCCATATATGATCACAACAACTTAAAACGAAGGAAACGATCATGCAGTTATTCCCGCATCAGCAAGAGGCCAAGCTCTTCTTGCTGTCTAGGCGCAGGGCCATACTGGCCGACCAGCCCCGTGTTGGTAAGACGCTACCCACAGCAGCAGCAGCTCTGGAAAACCTCCCAGCTCTCATCGTCTGCCCAGCCATTGCCAAGACAGTCTGGGAGGCTGCTTTCAACAAACTCGCCCCCAGTGTCTCAGTGCATGTGGTCAATGGAAAGAAGGGCGCGTCAGAGGTAAATAGTGCAGACATCACCATCATCAACTACGATGTGTTGCAGTATGGTGTAACCAATGTGGACAAATATAAGACCCTAGTATTGGACGAGTGCCACAGAATTAAGAATCCAAAGGCTGCCAGGACAAAGGCTGCCATGCTGGCCATGAAAAAGATTGGCCATGTCTATGCCTTGAGTGGCACGCCCATCCCAAACAGGCCCATCGAGCTGTGGCCGATTCTCCACGGCCTTGGCGTATACAGAGGCGGCTGGTTTGACTTTGCTGCCAGGTACGCAAAGATGTGGTCTGCCCCATGGGGGCTGGATACATCAGGCGCGTCAAATCTGCCGGAACTCAAAGACCTAATGCGGCCATATGTCCTTAGACGCAAGAAAGAAAACATCTTCAAAGACTACAAAGACCCGCAAGTGTCATTGATCACATTTGATCTGGCCAATGACAAGCGTGAGCAGGCATTTGATGCCGATGCATTGGTGGCCAATCCCAACGCGCTCATGGCCTTTGAAGGCTTGGCAGAGATCATGCGCGAAGCCGGTATGCGCAAAGTGAAAGCCGCCAGTGAATTCATCAACGATTTGCTCCAGGCCAATGAGCCGGTGGTGGTCTTTGCGCACCACAAAGATGTGGTGGCTGCACTGCAAGAAGAACTTAAAGAACACAAGCCAGTCATTGTGGTGGGAGACACCACAAGGCTCAAACGCGACATGGCCATTGAGGCTTTCCAAGCCGGTAAGACCAAGTGCATCATCGGCAACATTGCAGCCATGTCTGAAGGTGTGGACCTCTCAGCTGCCGACACGATTGTCTTTGTCGAATGCACTTGGTCCACATCGGCACTGGAGCAGGCATCAAGCCGAGTGGAGAACATCAACAAGTCAGGCATTCCACCCGTCATCTACATCCTGACAATTAGGGCATCACTTGACCACAATGTGCTGGCCAAGGTTTTAAAGAAGCTCAATGTCGTCAACCAGATTATTTGAGGCCAAAGATGAAATCAGATATTCAGATCAGGATTGCAGAAAGCGAGCAAGACAAATTGATTGCCGACCAGATAGTCGAGCAGCACCACAGCTATGTGGCCAGCTCAAAGACTGTGGGCCGCTGCCTTAAATACATCATCAAACACCAAGGAAAAGACATTGGCACATTCTGGATTGGCAGTGGATTTAAGCCAACTCCAAAGGCAATACTGAATTACTTTTCCATGTCTCAAAGCCAGTTTGACAAGATTTTTAATGAAGTCGCTGACAACAAAAGATTCTGTATGCGTGAGCAAATCCCCAATGCTGGCACTCAAATACTGAGCAGTATCAGGAAGCGCGCCAAACTAGATTGGTTTGAGTATTACAACAATGACCTGAGAGCCATCATTACCACCATTGGTGGCAACAAGCCTGGCTCGGTTTATCTGGCCGACAACTGGACCAAGATCGGAGAGACATCAGGGCTGCCAGAAAACAGGGAGTCAGTCTCAATGAAATGGAATGATGCCAACGAAATCAATGACCGATTTGTCAAGCCAGATGGCGAGAACAAAAAGACAATTCTTATCACCAGCAATTTGCCTCTGTCAAGACACCATAAATACCTAATCAGTCTTGGCCCAAAGCAAGCAACACTTATTTAACCAGGAGAAAACCATGCAACATGTAACCCGAAAACACGCCAGGCTCTCAGCCTCACGCACCGACCGATTTATGCAATGCCCAGGCAGCTATCGGCTCGAATCCCTCATGCCCTACGAGCCAGCAGGCGAGGCCGCTGCCATTGGCACAGCAATCCATGAGCTGTCTGAGATCATTCTCAGCAATGGTCAGATACCAACAGGAACTGACCCCGACCACATTGCCATGGCCCAAAGCTATGCAGACTTTGTCAACACCCTGGTCGAGAATCCACGCAAGAAGCTCATTGAGGTCAACTTAGATGAAGGTCTCAAGTCCCTGCACCCAGCGCTTGGCGGCACAGCTGACGCTGTCCTAGTCGATGGCGACCACTTGCATGTCATTGATCTGAAGACTGGCCGTGTGGCCGTGGACGCTACAGACAACAAGCAGCTGCTGACCTATGCACTGGGAGCCATGAGGCAATTCAAAGCGCCCGAGCGCATCACTTGCACCATGCACATCTTCCAGCCCCGTGTTGGCCACAGCAAGTGGACAGTCACTGGCCAAGACCTGATCGAGCATGGCAACAAGCTCAAGTCAGCAGCCGAGCTGGCGCTCTCAAGCGATGCACCAACAAGCCCATCTCCCGATGCCTGCCGGTATTGCAAGGCCAAGACCATTTGTCCGTCCATGCGCGAGAAGGTCCAAGAGGCTGCCAGGAGCGACTTCAAGCCTGACACCACAGTAACCCCTGAGATGCTAGAGAACGCATCACTGGTGGCCGCATGGGCCGATGCTGTGCAGGCTGCTGCCAAAGATCAAATCACCAATGGCCAAACAATCACTGGCTGGACCATGCGTGCAGGCCGCAAGACAAAATTCTGGAAGGATGAGCAGCTGGTCATGGAAGCATTCAAAGACAACTTGAAAGTGTGGGAGCTGAAGTCACCCAGTGCTGTCTTAAAACTCGGAGTCGAAGTTTCCGAAGACCTAGTTGGCGAGAAGAGTGCTGCACCAAGTTTAGTGAGGGCAAAGGAATGAAAAAGCGCAGCAAGTACAGACCCAGAAAAATCTTGTCAGACCCAGTGGCCTGGGTGATCAATGGCTTCAAACCCATGAGCCAGTTTGGCGAGGCCATCAGTCTCAAGATCAAAAACCACTCAGCACTGGCTGACATCACCAAGGGCCTTGGCGACCGGCAAACTGTAGACATTCTGATTGCCGCCATGAACATGGCAGAAGCTCTGCACATCGTCAACCCAGCGCTTGGTAAGGAATACGCGCCAGAGATTAAGGTTGCCCAAGATGCCATCTACAGCATGGCCAAGCGTGGCGTGCAAAAAGGCTCATTCCTATTCACCGGCCCAGAGATGCAGGCCATGAATACCGGCATGGAAGTGCATGATGCACAACTCGATGTCTGCACCATTGGCGAGCTTGAAAACGCCATTAATTACATCCATGAGGCTATCAAGCACAAAAGAGCAAGACCCATTTTGGAGGTGACAGCATGACTAAAGACGAAGCATTACGCCTTGCATTGGAGGCATTGAAAGAAGCTAGGGCATGGCTTGAAACCGATGCGCCAATTGAAGTTTGGGAAAAGAACAATGAAGCCATCACCGCCATTAAAGCCGCACTAGAAGCGAAGGATGAGATTGACTGGAAGGACATGTACGAAAAGGAAAAACGCCGCAGTGAAATGTGGGTTGCTAAATACGAACAAGACATTGGGCCACTTGAGAAAGCAGTGCCACAGCAAGAAGCGAAGGATGAGGCTGTGGCGTGGATGTGGATGCCTACTGGTGAAGTAACAACAGACCCAGATAGAGCAGATGGGATGTGGGAGCCTTTATTCCTCACCCCACCACAGCGCACATGGGTAGGGTTGACTCACGCAGAAATCGATTATCAAGCCAAGAAAGATGACCACGCAGTTTATTTTGCTCTTGGAGCGTTATGGGCTGAAGCCAAACTCAAAGCCAAAAATACTTAAAGAATAGAATCCAAACCTCATGCCAAAAGAAAAGACCTGGCAGCGCGTTAACACTACCAGGTCTGAAGTCAACTTAAGGCAACTACATGAAACCCCAAACTAAAGGAATTTCAGTGTCAATCATAACTGAAACACCCCAAAACAATGTATTCCAGCAGTCCCAAAGTGTGGCCTGCAAGATAGGCTCTGTCG
>Ga0247723_1001976_pt1 | contig 11420 bp, 10 predicted proteins | sample MSEWelMarce5H_FC_FD_189079 | JGI IMG/M metagenome (GOLD analysis project Ga0247723, IMG submission 189079) | Subsurface sediment microbial communities from gas well in West Virginia, United States - MSEEL Well Study Marcellus 5H_FC | ecosystem: Environmental > Terrestrial > Deep subsurface >...
CTTCTTCTTCCTTATCACTTACCAGTCCTTGATAAATATTTGGAATTCCTCTTAATTTCATTTCATGAACTTTTTCTTCATTTCCTTCAATCCAAACAATATTTTGAGGACTTATTCCCTCTCTCATATAATCATTTAATTCCTCACACTCATGAGCACCTACATGAAGAATACCTTTCACTTTAATACCATATCTTCTTAAAATTTCACATACTTTACTATAATTGATTAACATTTTTTATATTTTAAACTTTATATCTAGTCTTTATACCACACCTAAACCTCATCCACTCCCTACACTATAAAGATGAACGCCTTATTGGCTCCACACCGACCACCCTCCATTTTCATTATAGGAGATGTGATTTTGGACCACACCATTCAAGGGTCCGTGACGAGGGTCGCCAATGAAGCACCCGTGCCCGTCCTCAGGAAATCCCAGAATCTGGAACGCGCAACACTCGGCGGAGCCGCTAATGTCGCGGCCAATGTCGCCGCCTGTGGAGCGGATACTTACCTATATTCCGTCGTCGGCGCGGACCTATACGCCGATTGCTTGTGTAAACTCATTCCGCCTGAAATACATAAAACTGTGCTGTACGCAGCCGACCACTCCACCGTTGTTAAACATCGCGGCTTCGTCCATAATAATCTCCTCTTTCGGTACGACGAAGGAGAAGCTGGCGTGCCGGCGGACTCCCTGAGAAAATTATACAAAATAATCCTCAAAGACATACGGCGCATTCAACCTGACGCCATCATATACTCTGACTATGGCTATGGCGTCTGTGCGGACCCCTATATACGCACTATTATATACGCAGCACGTGTTCTTGGCATCCCCACCATTGTAGACGCAAAAGGTGCCTACGAACGCTACAGCGGCGCCACCGTCATTAAACCAAATCGCGGTGAAGCCGCCGCCTATGTGGGCCTACCGAAGGATACCGACGTCGGCGCACTTCACCAGCGGCTCTACGAAAAAGCTGTGGCCGACTACACATGTATTACATTGAGCGAAGATGGCATTTCCTTATATGACCACGTCGTCGGCATACGCACTGAACAGGCCGTCCCACAAAAATACACGGTCAATGATGTCACTGGTGCCGGCGACGTAGCCACCGCCGTCCTAGCCTATTGCTTCGCCACTCGCACACCAACCCACCAGACCCTATATTGCGTCGTCAGCCTCGCCACCGCATCCGTCCAACATATGTGTACCTATGTTCTTCAACCCGCTGACTTCTGGCATGTTCGCCGTGGTCTTAGTAAAAGAATAAGAACTGATGAACTCGCACATATTCCACGAACCATCGGTCCTATAGTGTTTACTAACGGTTGCTTTGACCTTCTCCACGCCGGCCACATCAAACAACTCAAATACGCCAAAGAACAGGGCGCCACACTCGTCGTCGGCCTCAACAGCGACAAGTCCGTTGCCCTACTTAAAGGTCCCAGCCGGCCCATAATTCCACAGGAACAACGTGCCGCTCTCATAGAAGCCCTGGAATGCGTGGACTACTATTTCCTTTTTGACGAGCTGTCGCCGGCAACCTATGTCCAACAATTACAACCAGATGTCCTCGTAAAAGGCGCAGATTATACCGTCAGCCAACTCTCCAGCGCGCAATACGCGAAACGAGTAGAACTATGTCCCCTATATGACGATGTGAGCACATCACGCATTATAGAGAAAATTAGCAATCTAAATAGTTCCAGCCCATCACTATAGAGAATACACAATGACAACGAAAATATACTTTCTCGGCCACCTTGGCCTCGGCGACCACTTTGTCTATGCCGGCATGATGCTCTGGATGGCCGCCAATCCAGCCGTCCAAGAAGTCGCCATTGTATGTAAAGCCCCCAATCTACCCACACTCAAACATCTCTATAGTGATGTCAAAAAAATCACCTTTTACGCGGTCGGCAATGACAACGAGATTAGTCCCAATTATGGTGCGCCCCCTCACATTATAGAAGGTATTAGACAGGCCGGCTACACCGTCGTCGCCGTTGGCACACATGGACCAAGGGCCCACACCTACCTACAACTGGACCCGTGTTGGGCAAACACGTTCTATAAGGAAGTTGGCATTGACCCTGCGACCCGTTTTACAGGCTGGCGCTTGCCTAGCGCAATGAGCGGGGCCGAAAAGAAATGGCGAGCACTCCTCAGCGCACTCTGGTGCCAGGACTACATCATCGTCCACGACGACCCTAGTCGCGATTTCACCATTAACTATGACGATGTGAGAGACTCGCTCCGCAACAACGGCCAACCCCTCTCCCAACTTCCTATAGTGTATCTCGGCAAGGACCGTTATAAATGGCCACTAATTGGCGGTCTCAATAATCCCACCCACATTGCCCCACTTCTTGAATGTGAAAGTCTCCTTGACCTCGTCCTTATAATGCGCCACGCAAAGGCGGCCTATATGATGGACAGTTCTCTCGCAATTCTCCTGGACCTTTCTAGCCCGCTTGAAGAACAGATGCGAGTCAGCTATATGAAATACGATATATTCCCCACTTCCAATGGACTCTATCAGAGTAAATGGACTTATAGGGGCGCGAAAAATTGAAGTCGGTCGCCGTTGGCCTGACATGGCAACATAATCTCCTATAGTGAAAATGTCCATTTCCCCTGAGCAAACATTATACATGATGGTAGGCTTCCCAGCTTCTGGAAAGACTACTATTGCCAAAACATACAACCTCCCCATCCTCAGTCGCGATGTGGAAGGTGGGTCTTGTGCGGCCCTATTGCCGAAACTGGAGGCACTCTTCAAAGAAGGTAAATCCGTCGTCTTGGATAATACGAACCTGACGAAAGAAGCCCGTGCGCCCTTCATTAGCCTCGCCAAAAAATATGGCATCCAGGTCCATGCCGTCTACATTGAAAACACTATAGAGGATTGTCAGGTTAACGCACTCGTTCGTATGTGGCAGACACGAGGCCGACTCTATTTGAGTGCCGGCGGCGGTAATCCGCTCCCTATTAGTGCGCTCTTTGTCGCACGAAAGAACTTTGAAAAGCCGACCATGGGTGAGGGATTTGACCGCATCATCAAACCACTTCCCTATAATGCTTGTTTCATAGGTTCCAAAGCACTATTCCTGGACATTGATGGGACTATTCGTCGTAGCGAACATCTCCCCTACAAATATCCTACGAAACCTGAGGAAGTGGAGCTCATTAAGCCGGCTGAGGCCTTAAGACAGACAATTGATGCCTACAGAAGCCAAGGATACCGAATCATTGGCGTCAGTAATCAGAGTGGTATTGCGAAGGGTACACTCACGGAAGCCGATGCAGAAGCGTGCTTTGAACGGACCCGCTCACTGCTCGGCTACACAGCAGAAGATTTCCCTATAATGTATTGTCCACACAGGTCGGCGCCTATTACCTGCTATTGTCGTAAGCCACAGTCTGGCCTCTTCGTCAAAGCGGCTCTGGAATATGGGCTAGACATAGCCACATCTATAATGGTCGGCGACCTGAAGACGGATGAGACTGCCGCCCAACGTCTCGGCATGCGCTTCATACATGCTAAGGACTTTGTCTAGAGAGCTCTCGCTTACACTATCCCATAAATCCCAGTCAAATAGACGACGGATTTGAGAAAGTTTTTCCACGCCATAATGCGAACACCGCTCATTTTAATAGCACGCTCTAATGTTGGCGTCACCCCCTTTACCAAGGCACGAACCGAATTTCCACTATAGGTGGTATCTAGGTCGGCATAGGGGAAGACCGACTTACCGAGACGTTCATTGACAGTGTTGTGCCATGACCACCAGGTCGTCTTTATGAAGGGACCGAACTCGCCATAAGGCATAGTCTTCAATGAGGCCACATCTATACCCGAAAGCAGACCCTTATAGTGCTCGCGACATTCCTCACATGGAAGAGTATCGGATAATTCCACGAAAATTGCTGCCCAATGTTTGCGTTCATCGGCCTGGAGGACTGGACTATGTGCCGCGCGTCCCGCCGACTGCGCAAGTGTATGAAGAATTCCCCAAAAGGCCGGTCCCCATTCCAGATTGGTGGGATACTTTGGATCTGGTCTCGCACAATTACACGGCATATTTACCTATTAGGGCCGACTTTCTTTTCCGCGTTTTTTCCACGCCACACTATAGAGAATAATGCCACCAGCAAATAAAACCCGTAAATATAAGCCATCTTCCCTTACCGCTCTCGCTGCTCTTGAAAAGGGCGAAAATGTTTCCAAGGAACGTCTCAATGCCTATGTTCGCGAGGGCCGTATTACACGCCGGCAAGTGGACAAGGCCTATGCCGCAGGTATTTTGGAGAAACTCCGTCATGGTCAAATTGTCCCTGTTGAGACAATGGTGGCAGCAATGAACTCTGGTCATATTGAATGGGCCGCTATAATGGACGCCGAAGACGAAGGTAAGCGTGTGCGTGAAAAGAAGCACGCAACACATAAGGCAGTCATGGAAAACATGAAGCGCAACTTTACTATGCGCCGTTTCAAGAACTTACAACCAGCACTCCGTTCTGAATTATCTGCCGCCGTTTCCAAGAAGAACTACAAGTCCAGATTAATGACCAACATCTTATCCTTGCCATATGAACAATACAGCAAGTTCCAGACCTTCCGCAAGAACTTCACCAAGAAGGCAGAACGTACTGGTAAGACACAAGAGGAAGTCATGAAGAATGCCTACAAGATGGCTACAAGAACCGAGAAGCAAGCGGCAACTGAAAAACGTCTTAGTAAGCGCGAACGCAATGCCTTAAAGAAGGAGAAGGAAAATAAGAAGTAAAGATGGTTTCTTCCTAACACATATCCTATAATGCTTTTTGAAAACATAATAGGAGATTATTTAACTTGACTTTGCGCTGATGCTTGTGCTCGCGCTGAGCCATAGTAATATTCACGGACATAATTATACGAGCCGTCCTTTTTCAGGTAAAGCGTCTGCCCATGTCTGGCCCCGTGAAGATAGCGCACATAGCAGTGGACCGCGCCCCCACGATAATGGACGCCGGCCCCCTGTTTCAGACCGGCCTCATAAAATATGCGACTACGCAGGCGCCCATCTCTCTCATAGACTGTCATCCACCCATCTAAGACACCATTCCTATAGTGTGCTTCCATGTGTAGGCCTGATGTATCGGTCCAATATTCCTTATAGGGTCCATATAGACGGTTGTGTTGCTCTTTCATACATTCTACATTATAGGATGTGTTATGAACGGTTTTGACATAATGGACTAGGGTCGGCAAGAAGGCCCAGCGACGCTTACATATGGAACATGTTTCGTTACCGCGTTCCAGGAGTTTCTTGAAACAGGAGTTGTGGATGGAGTAGGATTTCTTCATACATTCACATTGGGGGGTGGCGACATATGGCTCGGCTTCTGATGGGGGGCAGTGACATATGTAGCATGACTCAGCAGCATCAGACATTCTAATCTCACATCCTATAGTGTTTCATGTTTAGACCAAGGCCCTAAACCATGCGCATTACATTCTTACCCATTCAAAGTTATCAAAGTAGACCTGTTTTAGAGCCGGTTTGACATCCGTCACCGTGTAGACGAAATAGGCCCACGGACCGTCCAGAACCATACCTATACAATATTCCGTTTGATGTGCCTCAAAACAGAATGGCAATGTGTGGCGGCGTGGCTCCATTGTGGCCACATCTAATTCCACGAGAACATGTAAGTAGACCCGCTTTCCTTCACGAAAGACAACATGATGTATGAGAACATATGCTGCACCCCTATAGTGAACGACCGTAGTAGACCCACGCCATTCTTTCATGTATCGTGGAGTGTCTTTCTTGAGGACAAGTGTCCCATCCGCATTATAGATGGTATATGGATGCCACTCGTATATGTATTTGGCAGGACCGCCACCTGGCACAAAGACCCAGTTCTTCTCACATCCGCGACCTTGGGGGGACTTAAAGGAACATATGTCATGTGCTGATGCCTGAGCTACATCTAGACGACCATGTGCGATTTCAATATTGGCACTCTCATTCAGGTTGGAACATGACCCATAGAAATGTACCTCACCGTCCTTCATGTAGAGTCGCACATCTTCAAAACCGTTAATTGCCACAGTCTTCCACTTGCTCTCATCCACCTTATAAGACACTTCCTGTAGTGCCGATGTAGGACGGAAATGTTTATTCAGCGTCATTATGAAATTGCGCGTGTCAATTCGTGAGCCCTGTTTCCAAATGTAGGCCCCATTCTCCACCTTGTAATCAATGTAGCGCACATTCATCAGGTAGCCGGTTGTGTTAGCACTGGCGTAAGGAATAATAGATGTGTTGGATGCCTCGTGCTGGCCCATGTCTGGGAAGTTGAAGTGCGTCTTTTCTCCCCCCACAGGACGGACATAGAAGAGCATGTTCTCAAATGTATTTTTGACATGCGCCGGCCAGCGATTGACATATTCTATAAGTGGTCGCGCGCCCTTCTCCCTGTTGTCTGGGAAAATGTAGTAGTACATGACCGTATACTCAAAGTCAAATGCCCCCTCATAGACCGCCGTCTCAATAAAGAGACTATCCCCTTGCGGAAATGGAATACCCACACCCTTCTTATAGTAATAATAGGCCTTTTCATAGGACCGTGCGTCCATGAAGTGGCGCAAGCACATATAGAGCGCCTCGGACCGCTTAGGGTAATATGCATAGGCACGCTCCGTCCAGAGTTCCATCTTCGCAACGTCCCCCAGGTCCTTGTAATTACGAGCAATCCTATAGTGCGCATACCATGCCTCCTCATACCAGCCACCCAGTTCTATACGCTTCTTATAAAGGCTAATTGCCTCGCGCTTCTTGCCCGTGCTCTCGCATGTCTGGGCTAAGTAGAAATGTGTCCGCGGATTGGTCGGCTCCGCCTCTAATTCCGCCCGCAGGAGCCGTTCATCACGCTCAAACTTGTCCGCCTTACATCCGCCATCATTACGGTCATCAATATAGAGATAATCCTTGCCGAGTTTCCCTGTCCCCTCGCCACTCCAATATTCATGTGTAGCGCCCACACAAGTCCACGGATAAGAAAGACGAAGTAGACGCATGTTGTAATATTCAATGGATGGGTTCTTTTGAATAAGACTATAGCCAGTGGCGACCAGAGTCTCCTTGGAAAACTGTGGACCGACCACGAGATTCATATCTGCGTCCACTGCAAGCGCGTAGACGGTGTCCAAGTCCCAACCTAGGCCGTCGCGCACCCATTCCACACAACCCTTGAAAGATGCCGTGCGCGATGCGCCGAAATTGACAAAGGGTGTGCCGCCGACCTCATAGGGTTGGGCGCTAACACTATCAAATGCCTCCTTAATACACTCTATAGTGTTATCCGTAGACCCTGTATCATAGAAATAGAAGGCATCCGCGACGGCCCGCAAATGTTCTATACATCGCTTTATAATGCGCGATTCATTTTTTATCATAAGAAGGGCAACAATACGTTTCGTCATTTTTGAAAAAAATAATCTATTATAAGTTAATAGACTTTCTTTAGATTTATTTGTTATACATCTATATCTAAAGCCAAAGGACTAGCACTATAGGTAGTATTATGAGTCTCACATATGTGACGGCATTCATTGAATTGCCTGGGTCTAGCACTAACGCTAGCACTAACGCTAGTACCAGCGCTAGTCCAGCAGACTTCCTAGAAAAGTTTCTCCTTGTTGCTCGCACTGGCGTCCCCATCATACTTTACATTAGCCGCACATACTATAATGCTTTTCAGGACCAACTCGCCGCACTTCCAAATGTCCGCATTGGAGACATCGTAGAATTAGCCGACACTGAGACATGGAAAATGGTATGTGCCAATGGCACCGACCTATCCCTTCCACCAATCCGTTCAGAGGCCAAGGACACTCTAGAATACATGGTATGTCAACATGCCAAGGCCGAATTTATGGCGCGTGCGACCTCCATTAGCACTGCCCACATATATGCGTGGATGGACTTCAGGGTCGCACATGTATTCAAAAATGTCCAAGCATCATTGGCAGAACTCACCTATCAAGCCAAAGCACACTATAGACCAACCGTCAATGTCTTTCCAGGATGTTGGCCCGCCGATACGACCAGGTCCTATTTAGACGCCATACATTGGCGTTTCTGTGGCGGTTTCTGGGCAATGGACCGTATTACACTGGAAAACTTCTGGCAACTCGTCTGTCGCGCTCTCCCCACCTTTCTCCGTGGTCATGGCCGCATGGTGTGGGAAGTCAACTTCTGGGCCTATCTGGAACAACACCACGACTGGCACCCACAATGGTACAAGGCCGACCACAATGACTCCCTAATAAGACTGCCGACCGACATCTACTACGCCAGTGCCGTCACACAAATCAAACCCCCAAAACCAATCCCTATAGTGTGTCCTGGATATCAGCCAATGAATATGTCCTATAGTGAATATAAGGGTGTGCGCGTGCTAAATGTGCGCTGTGTGAATTATACGCTCACACCGGTGGGGTCCTATGTGATTAATGACCCACTCGGCATAATTAAAACTCGCAATGTGCTATGTGTCCTGGATGCAAGTATGAATATCTTTATGACAACCGATGTGCGGACAAACTTGCCACTACCACCTATAGAAGGAGCTATAGAAGGTCTAGAAGACATACGTCTATTTGAATGGGACGGCCTACTCTACTACCTTGCCACACAGCGCCAGTGGACCGGTCGTAATCGTATGATGATGGGATTATATGGGCAAGATATACGTATAGGAATGGTCTTGGAACCGCCGACTGACACCGTGTGTGAAAAGAACTGGATACCATGCGCTGGTGTTACCCTGCGCTTCATATATGGATGGCATCCCTATAGTGTGGGTGAGTTAGTCGGTAATCGCCTGTCTATAAAAACGTCTGTAGAATTGCCTGGACTTTTTCGGCTATTCAAAGGGTCTACTGTGCCGGTCAGTTATGAGGGCCGGCTGTGGTGCTTGGTACATTACACTATAGATGGTAGTCCTCGTAAATATTATCATGTGGTAGTCTGCTTGGACGAGGACACTCTCATGCCGACCCACTGGAGCCGGCCATTCTATTTTGAGCGGGTCGGCGTGGAATATTGTACAGGAATGACGGTGCGCGACGGTGTCATGTATTGCTGGGTGTCGCGCCATGATAGGGACCCATGTTTGATTGAGGTGGGGCTGGAAGGTGTGGGGCCTTTAAATGGGTTAAATCTAGGACTGACATGAACATTGACATAGCGATGTGATGTGCTTCTCAAAAAAATTAAATCTGGAAAAAGTTTTTAAAAAATATTTTCCAGAAAAGTTTTCAAATGTTGGATGTAGCCCAAACATTGATGTAACAATGTATGTCCTAGCCGGTTCTACGCTTCTTCACCGTCTTCCCCTTCTTACGCTCCACTTTGGCCCTTATTAAACTCGCCTTTCGTGATTGATGTCCCACACAGCGCACAGCAAATGCGTCCCAGACACCCTCTAGGCCACTATCACGTGTTCTCATTGCCACATGGACCATGTCCTCTGCCGCACACAGAAAGGAACCTGGTACGAGACCTTCTACGCCAGCTATAAAGGAAAACACAAACCACAAATATATGACCGTATCTAACGACGCAATACGCAGGTTTTGTCCACCTTTCACCTTCAACTCATTATAGGATATACAACCGCCGAGTTCTACAAACACAGCCACAAGTCGGTCGCCGGCCTTCAGACCTACCATGGCTGGTATAAGGTCGCCATGTGCAGACCAACGAACGAGCCTGAACTTTCCACCCGCGGACCGTAGAATTTTCTCCAAGCGATGTGCGTGATAGTCTGGGTCTTCTGCGAAAGCAATACATGGCGCGCGTTCTCGGCCAAATGCCGCGGATTGACGACGGCCAGGTCGTTCATAGAGCCGGCGCACATTGGCTCCAGCATATACGAGCCCCTCGCTCATCACATAGGCCATACACTCATCATAATAAGTATTACCTACAACGCTTCCTTTCCTACTCTTTGAATGACGCCCCTTACACATAAATGGCGCGAAACGGTTCAACAACAGGAGTCTCTTATAGACCTTCGTCCAGCGCTCCACTTCGCCCCGTGGTCGGCTCAACTCCAAATACATTTGCATGCGAAGAAAATCAGCGTCGGCGTAATGTAGACCCTGGACCACATGTGCGCGCCCCACGAGTTTCTTGTAAATCCATGGCTCCAACTGGGTGCAATCGGCCACCGCCGTATAGTCAACATAGACCTTGTATGTTCCTTCGTGCATACCTGGGCGCATCGCAGGAGCGGCCAGGCCGGCACGTTCTAAAGCACGCACCAGGTCGGCCGCATCGCGTTCTGCGTTAGGACTAAAAAAATCATAGTCGGGCAAGACCTTAGTGTAGTCGTAGAAACGATATTTGGCCGGTATATGTTCGTTAATTGCTACACCGCCATAGAGCACCAATTTCCGTGAGCGTATGAAATCTTCCACTATAGTGAGTGCTTCTTGTAATTCGGCGTTCTTCACGTCGGCACTGTCTCGCAGTTCGGCCGCGACAGATGCTGCCGTCTCCAAGGAAGCAATCACGTCCAGAACGGACGACTTCTCTAGCGTCTTACTCTTAATATCACGGAGTCTATCCTCCATTCCTATCATAGACCTATCATTATTTCATAACGACAGGTCTAGCTCAATTCCAAATCAATTTCTCGTGAAACGAGATATGGGCGCTCTGCGCCTACCCTATAGTGTAATCTTGCCCCCATTTGCGTTCATACGTGGGTCGGCGGGCTTAACGCTGATTGCCGGCAGCGGTTTATAGAGTGTCGTGGCCGACTTGGCGGTCCAGCTGTCCTTGTAGAACTTGCTGTCTGGACCATTAATGTAGGGGACCTGGGTCTCGGCATAATCCAAGGGCATTGCTACGGCCTGAATCCCAAAAGTATTCCACAGCTTTTCTACATTCTTAGCGCTTGCGCTGGACCCATCCTCCAACAACACTATAGAGTATGTGGACCTGGCCTCATTTACTGCGGCGAGCGTATCCGCTGCTGGTATGTCGGTCCAATAGGCCGCTCCAGCCACTGTAGCACTTGGTGCCGTATCCTGCTTGCCGGTCTTACCATATACGCGGCAATTCACAATGTAGTCCAAGTCCTTCTTTGGATTGGACACGGCACGACTGCGGAATATAGTAGTATCCAAATTTGTCATCACTATAGTGCTGTTCTCAAACTTGTCAGTTGGCATGTAGAAGATTTGTTTTTCCAGACCCTGGCGCTTATAGGTTCCTAGTGGACCGTCGCCGAGAAAGCGACCCTCTAGGGGAGCGAGTTCTTCAGCAATACGCTGACAGAAGCTCATGTAATTGTCCATGACTTCTGCGCTTGGGTTTTCCTCATACTTTGGATAGCCATGTGC
>Ga0247723_1001977_pt1 | contig 11417 bp, 14 predicted proteins | sample MSEWelMarce5H_FC_FD_189079 | JGI IMG/M metagenome (GOLD analysis project Ga0247723, IMG submission 189079) | Subsurface sediment microbial communities from gas well in West Virginia, United States - MSEEL Well Study Marcellus 5H_FC | ecosystem: Environmental > Terrestrial > Deep subsurface >...
TGCTGTCGAAGATAATGTTGGCACTGGATGAAGCTGTAGCATTCTGCACCATTTCCCATCCATCAACATCTGCACCGCCACCGCTAGCACTTAGCGTTGTGCCTGTCATGGTAAGCCCAGAGCCAATCGTGATCTCCTGAAAGTCACCTGCTCCTGAAGCTGATCCTCGTCCAAGCAGTTTTGATGCTGCCGAAGACTGTGCAAGGTTAGCAAGAGGCAAGTCACCAGTGACACCAGTGCTTAATGGCAAACCTGTGCAACTTGTCAGCGTTCCGCTTGATGGTGTGCCTAAAGCTCCACCAGCAACTAGATTGCCTGATGCTGTGCCTGTCAATGCACCAACAAAAGTCGTGCTTGTGACACTGGTTAGACCTGTAATCGTTGCAGGCAATCTAGCTGTGTCTATGGTTCCAGTTAGGTTAGCTGCTGGAATGTTAGTACAGTTGGTTAACGTGCCACTTGATGGCGTTCCGAGTGCTCCACCTGCGACAAGGTTTCCGCTTGCTGTGCCTGTTAGTGCTCCCACAAAGGTTGTGCCTGTGAGAGTGCCTGTAAGAGTGCCACCAGAGAGAGGCAGGACTGAGAGCAGAGAACGCTGTGCTGCTGCATCAGCAGCTTCGATTAGAGCGGCTCCAGCAGCGGTTGAAGTAAACTTCTTATCAACTCCCGATTGAGTGCCGTAAAACAATCCACCCGTTGCAGCCGTGGCTGCTGTTAAGTTAGCGAGTGTCGAGTCTGGCATAATTAGTCGTTAAGCAAAAGTTTAGAAGTTCCATCAGCAAGCAGCAAAAAGTCAGTCCCATTGGCTAACAGCAGGAAAGTGGGCACTGGTGGCTCACCAGAGAAGCCGTCAACTGGCTTGATGTTAACCGAAAGGGTAATTGCTATCATGGTTTATTTCAGCTTGTAAGCGCGTACTCGTCCAGAAGCCAAGGTGAAGGCTGTGATGCCTAGACCGTTGATTAGTGTCGTTCCTGCTGGAATGGTAAAGCCTGTCATAGCATCGCCAGTCTTGCCGTTTTCTGTGAACACGGAAAAGTTGGCATCAGCCAGCACTTGGATGGCATAGAACTTGCCTGTTACTGGGTTTGTAGATGTTTCGACATCAACTCCATGGCAAGCACCTGCTGCTCCTGCGATATTTACGTTATTTAGCATATTAGTAAGTGTAAACTCTCATTGTCTTAATCTGTCCCTCAGAGCGAAGAACACGATCAACTTGCATCATCTTAGCTTGGTCTGCTTCCTGATCTGCAATAGCAGCAGAATCAAACTGAGACTCAGAGCGAAGATAGTCTGAAAAGATAGCTCGGACAAGGTAATCAGTGGTGAAATATGGGATTTCAACCATCTGCCAGCGTGCTGGTGTATTCACCGGATTCTCTCCTGAGTTACCAGCAGAAAGACAGGTGTAAAAGTTACCTGATCCGCCTGAAGTCTTCGATGGCTGATAGCTTCCTGTTAATGTCCCAGTATCGAAGTAGATTTGAGCGCCTGCTGTATAGTTTGCGCTGGCATCATAAGCCTCTCCAAAGAACGTCGGAGGTGGCAAACGATACTCTACCCAGACAGGGTTTGTGGAACTCATCATCACAATGCGGGAAGAAGAGCCGCTATTGTCGAGATAGTAACTCACATTGACTGCTCTGGCAGTCACGCGAGGGTTAAGTTGATAAACATTCAAAATGTCACCATAAGATTCTGTTATGTCGATATAAGCAACAGAATCGTCTCCAGTTGTCACAGCCATCTCTTCCACTCGGACAATATCAGGCCAGGGTTCCTGCTCCCAGATGTCCGAAATGCGCTGAGTCGTGAAATCTCGAATCATCCGAAACGTCGAGTCTTGAATCGCTGAACGATCCATTCCGCATAACGTCACGGCACGGTATAGAATCTCACTAAAGTTGGTTGTTCTCACGCGAAGACTTTACGGTATTTTACGTTTCGAGTCGAGGGTGAACCAGTGTAACCGACATGAATTTCCTTTGTTCCACCGCTGTTCACTTTACAGTAGGGATTCTTTTCCATGTAACGCTTTCGGAATGCTGCATCCTTCCAGCAATCATAGCCTAAACGCTGTCCCCAATAATGAAACGAGTCTGCATTGACTCGCATTTGTAGTTGGCCAATGCCGTCAATCGACTTGGCTCGGATTTGGTTAACCTTGCCTACTGCTTGCGTTTGAGCCTCCGCCATCACCTTCTGAAAGTTCCATCCTGTCTTGAATTCCTTGAGCATTGCTCCATGGAGTTCTTCGGGGATTTGTTCGATCATAAGTGATAGCGGAGGATTGTGTTACGCGATGCCTGGCCTAGGATTTGCTATTATTCAGTAGCAGCAAATTTTCCTAGTCCTAGAGGACTTTTGCAGACCAGTCCGGCTACGGCTTTGATGAGCCGTGCGGGGCCACCACCAGCATCAGGAAGCTCTGTAACCTGTGGAAGGTTAGTGTAACGCAGTTCCAGAAGATCCATGTCGAGGACATAACCGCGGAAGGCGTTAGGATTGAACAGAGTTGGATGCAGACGAAGGGAACCGAAGTCACCTTCAAACAGATCAACGCTAGAACTGATCGTGTCGCTGAATGCGTCACGGCTAAGAGTGCGGATGCTTTGGTACTGATTAGTGCCAACGGCAGTAGCAGTGTAAAGCAGGTTACTGAAAGCACGTTTCAGAGTTGGGCCCACAACGGTGTCATAAGTTTTCATCTGACCAGTCTGACCGTAGATGCTGGTAAGAACACCTTGAGCGTCAGATTCAGCAAATGAAGCTGTTGCAGTGGTGTTAATACTTGTAGAACGGATACGGTAGTCACTAGGAATTGGAGCAACTGTGCCAGCGGCGTCGGTAGTCCAAACGCCAAGAGCTTTGGTTTTATAAGCAACAGTGCCATTGTCAACCACGGCAGCGTTGTCACTGCAAATAGTGGCTTCCATATCCCTTTTTAGTGCTTTTATTCCTTTAGCTACCATCCCTGAGAGTTCGTCGCGCAAACCAGCAACAATCGAAACATCCACCGAGAGAGGGGATACACGGATTGCACGCTGGAAGACCTGAATGTAATTGGTTAGAATTGCGCGACCAGAGTTAAGGTTTTCGTATGAGGAAACGTCAACACCGTCAACAGAACCATCTGTGGATGGGCTAGGCATGTTGTCAGCTTGCCATTGGAGCAAGGTATTACCTGGCTTGTTACCTTTTGGAATCATCGACGTCACGGGAGTATCCTTAGCGTCAACGAGTGTGATGTAATCCGCGAGGTCTTCGCGTTTACCGACCTGAGAGCGTTCAAATAGTGCGGGCATAGTATTTTAGGGGGGGGATTTTGTGGGTTTAAAGGAACCTCTCAGCAAGAAGTGCTTTGAGTGAATCCTGATTGGGGTTTTTCCTGAATGCTTCCTCAGTAGAGCGAGCTTTCATTGACTTTGAAGTTTGAACAGGAGCGGAAGCTGTTTGCTTCGGATTTGATGGAGCCTTCTTAATAGCAGTTGCTGGCTTCATCTTAGATTCCCTAATCCGTTTACCTTCGATCATATCTCCAATGGAGAGTTTGAAGTCAGGAAACTTTTGGATTTCTGGGAACTCACGAATCAAAGCGTTAGCATACTGATATTCTTGGCTTGAGCGTTGTTTCCAGAAGGGATATGTCTTTTCAGCCTCTGCATCGAATTGCTTGCGCGTTTGGATGTAGTTTAACTGAGAAGGCAAATGTTCTTCAAGGGCATCAATAGCGTTGAGCTTGATCTTGCGGATGTCTTCCGCAGAGTATTCAATCTCCTCACCATTCTTGCCAGGGACAACAGCACCATCAGGATTCTCTTCAGCCCACCGTCTAACTTGTCGAGCATTTCGGATTTCCGCATGAACATCAGTATCGCTTTGCAGCTTGAAGTATGGGTTCAATCCTTTGTCACTTACAATCACTTCCTTTTGGGAATTGGCAGCTTGTGACTCTGTTTCGGCTAGTTTTTCAGCGAGAGCTTGCAACTTTGCCTCGGCTTCCTTCTTCTGAGCGACTAACTTGTCGATCCGCTTCTGTACACCTTTGGAAAGTTGTTTATCCTGCTTTTCTTCATCGTCAGCTTTGGACTCTTCTGCTTCGTCAGCATTATCGTCTTCGACATTAGATTCAGTTTCAGATTCTTCAGATTCAGCATCATCCTCTGCGATTTCCTCGCTAGATTCTGATTCCTCTTCTTCGGTTTCTGTCTCAGTCTGAGCCTGAGTTTGCTCCTCTTCTGGATCAGCGAAGAGAGTCTGGCGAAGTAAAGAAGTCAGACCATCAGTGTCTAACGGACTACTTGGCAACGTGGTTTTGGTAGGTTCACTAACCTGTTGGGGTGATGTAGGCATAAGCAGAAGGTTTAAAGACCATTCAGAGGTCAAGACTAACGAACAGAGCTTGAGAAGCTCAGGAACGTGAAAAGCCTAAGCCCACTTCTTTCAGCGTCAAGGGTCGCTAAATTCCACCTCGGTCAGTGATCTCGTTGCATAGTCCTCAATGATTGCCCGCAAATCAATTAGAGCGGCTACTTGTCCGGCATAGTATGCCCTATCCTCGCCCTTGTTGACCACATCCAGCACGCTAGACAGAGCGGAGTTGTGCTCGCTCTGGATGACTGCGTAGAGTGCATCCCAAAAGGCTTTAGCGCCTAGTTTGAGCGTGAAGGCTTCGATGACTTTGTTTTCTTCCATTACATTTGGGGCGGTTGTTGCTGTGCCAACTGATCACCGACTGGAGTGACTCCAGTGCGTCCAATCTGAGCATTCTGCTGCTGCATGACGCTCATTTGCATATTCTTGATGTAATTCTGCATCAAGGTCTGGAACACTGGGTCTTGCTGTGCTGCTGCCTGAGCTTTTGGATTTTTAGACATAACATCCTGCACATACTGCATGCGAGTTTCGGCAGTTGGATCGTTTTCCTTATACATCGGCTCATTGCCTAGCATCATCATTCCAATGTCAGACTGCACCTCTCTGAACATCTTCTCGGATGCGCTGGAATTATCCATGATCAAGTCACGGGCAGACTCAGGAGCAACGGCTTCGATGATCATCTGAATCAGCTTGTTACGGTTAAGCACTCCACCTGCATCAAGAGGAACGACGAACTGAGAAATGGCCTGTAGTTTCTTCGCAACTAGGTCATTATCAAGCGATTGGATATTGAATCGCACGATGAAGTCAAAGCCGCTGGCAATGTCGCTCATGTTGCTTGGAAGCTGAACGCCTGTAATGCGCTGGATCTCTTCCGGTGGCATGTATTGCAGGCACAAGCTGAACATCTGGTTGTAGATCTTCGACCAAGTGCAAAGCCAGCGGTTAACCAACTGCTGTTGCATGAGTTGCGTCTTGATCGGCACCACAGTTGCACGGCTCAAGCCAAAGTAGTTGGCGTGATTGTTCTCAACACGTTCAATCAGGTTGAATGCAGTCGTGGGAGCACGGTTAGGAGACTCTAACCAAGAGTAATCATCAGGACGAGTGACCGGAAGCTGAACACCTGGGCCAATTTTGTTGATTTGCCCGATACGCTTCACCACTTTCATCGGTGGCAACGTCTCAAAGGCTGTTCGGTCACGAATTGAGTCGTGCTGTGCCTTGATTTCGTCCTGATCGGTGATGGTTAGCTCTGGAATGCCTCGGCTTTCAGTAATCGGACGACGAACAACTTCACGCCTGAACTCAATGAATGGGTATTCACCGTGTGCATAGTCTAGTAGCTCATGCTTTGCATAGAGGTCTTGCTCAACAAGCGGAGAGAAGACGGTGCAATAGATCGCAGCGATGCCGTCTTTGTCGATCTGGCGGGTGTAGGCATAGCAAATCTCAATCAGATTGTCTTGGCGGATGATCGGAGAGGCACCAAGGGCTGTAATGGTGTCCAGCGGGTTAGTGTACCATGACTGTTTGCCTGCTGTCTCAACAGCTTGATCAATGAACTCCTCATTCCAGTCTTCTTCTTTAACCTTGGAGCGAAGATCGACCTCATTCATGTAGATACGGCGGAAGATGACACGGGCAGATTGCAGGTCCATCGTCTCCGGTGGCAGTGCAATCTCCTCAAATGGCTTTAGAGCAGTGACACAAGGCAAGTTCTTGCTCACATACGTCTCATACATTTCACCTTCACCAGTTTCACGAAGTTGCTTCACGAACTTCTTGATGTCGCCTAACTTGAAGTCAGGCAGATTCATGGAAATCAACTGAGCAGCTTGATCGGCTGCTTCAGGATTCATAATCAAGTCAGGAAGCTGAAAGAGTGCTGATTCTGGGCCTGCCTGTTGAGCTAATGCTGCAATCTCGTCGATGCTGATCTTCTGGAGTCGTTTGGAGAACTCTTGATCCCATCCAACGTGGTAAATCATCCAGCCGTAATGCAAGCCATACTGTGAACCTAGTTCCACCTCACGGGAAATCTCAGTCCTGAGCTTCTGCTGGGTGATCCAGTTCATGAGCGTGCTGGCTGCGCTTGCAGTTGCCATGTCGTTGAACTCGGTAGGCAGAACGCCTAACTGGGAACGCTCAAAAGAAGTAGTCAGAAGGCAAGAAAGTTCGTTAATAGTCGAATCAGCCAGTCGATTCCTAACATCAGACGCGCCTTCAAACGGGAATGCTTGTCGATTGTTAGGCAAGTTCTCTGAATGCTTCTTTCCGTCGTCAGATTGTCCTGCCCATCGGCAGAATCGGATGTCATCGGCAGCGTTTAGCCTTTCTACGTTTGCAGTTGTGTAAAGTGAGCGGGTTAGCTCCTTGGAAAGTTCGAGAACGTCTGGCGTCTCAGTGTAAAACGCTAACTTGTCGCTGCTGTTTGATTTCTTCATGTTAGTAGGAGCCTATTTCGCCTTGAGATTGGAAGCTGTGACTGTTTTGATGGGTCGGATTCATCACTGCAAGATAGCGCAAGACATCAACAGGGTCTTTAGTTGCACCCTTGTCACCGTCTGCACCTGTCCACTCTCGAAGTGAGTAAATGATGTTTTTGCACGTTTCACTAACATAGAGGTTAGGCTCATTGTGGATTGCAAGCAAGGGTTCGTCCTTATTCCACGAAAGCCAGTCGTTAATGATGCTGATTCCTTCCTCGATTCGGAGTCCAGCGGCAGGTGTGAACCACATGGGATTCGGGTCTTCAGCAAGTAGGTCAGTCAGGCTGGTGCCACCGTCCTTCCCGATAGCTTGAGTGCCACCTGCACGGGGGTCAATGAACCTGTCAGCGATCTCTTCTTTGCCTTCTAGCTCGTTGATGAGTGCTTTGTAGTCGTTAATGCCTCGCCCTGCACCGTTTCTCTGTGCTGCACCCGCTTTTCCGTCTGGTTTGTCGCTAGGAATCGCCCATTCGCCTAGATCGATGCCAGGCCATTCTCGATAAATGAACTTTCTGCCGTGTTCATCCACTCGAAGCCAGAGCATGAACCAGTTACGCGCTCCAGCGGGGTCCATTGCCATGTAATTTGTGCCCTTTTCTGGTATCTGATCGTCTGGAATCACGTTCCAGTTGCCGAATTTAGGAAATTGAGAGCCTGAAAGACTCTCTGCCCATCCATAAGCACGGATTTTGACCTCGTAATTGGTTCGGCCATGGAGAGCACGCTTAATCTCGCTGAATGGAGAGTAAAGATTCAGTTCAGAATGGAACCAAATGGCTCTGTTACTCGGATTATGGCAGGTAGCTTGGAACGGCATGGTGCCACGTTCACCACCTGGGACGTTAATTGAGTCCTTCAGCAGTGAAGCTGGAAGCCATTTCGTGATCATGGCGCCGGCAATGTATTCCTTCACCACCGAAGTATAACCGCTGATCGGCGTAAACGTCAGAATCATCTTCCCTCGCCGTGTTGCCGTTCGATAGCGTAGCGTTTTGATCCAATCAGCCGTGATTTCTTCGTCAATCCAGATCAAATCGACTTCACCACCTTCAATCACCTTGATGTCCTGCGATTGATTCAGGAACCAGCACTGGCTTTTGTTGGGAAGCACGAAGGTATTATCAGAAAAGCCATTCTTCTGGGTGAAAGCTACGTTAGTGATCTTCGTTTTCCGTGCTGTTTTATACTCTGCGGGCAGGTATTTATAGACAACTGGCTGCTGCATCTGCACGCTACTCATGTTAGTCGTGTGGATGCACCAAACTCGTTTACCTGGGTTCTGACTGAGGTATTGCGCCACACGTTTGGCGGCATACTCGGTCTTACTGGCGCGGTTTCCACCGAAGATCATCAGTTCAGAAATGGAAGGATCGGAAAGCAGACCGTCAGCAGTCTTCCAGTGTTCAGGCTCGTAACCATGCCTGTAGGGATCCATCGTCTCGGCCAGAATCTTGTCCTCTCGTAGCTGGAGAAGCTCACAAGCTCGATCTATCCCCTTGTTTTTTACGATGTTAGCGATTTGCTCCGCCGTAGGAGCCACCATGATAGGATGGGGCGTCGGCGTGTATTTGCCAAGCGTTTCCTTCGATACTTCGTTGATAAACATGCGCTTAGAAGATTACTGGTATTTTCGCACCCGCCAGTTCGGTCGTTGGTCTGTTTGAGGCCGAGGCTAACCTTTCAAATGTTTACCACTTGGCTTTATCTGCCCAGTAAGCAGCAGACATCTTACCCTTCTTGATGTTGTCGGCGTGCCTAGCCTTGAAAGATGCTCGACGATCCTTGGCAGCTTCACTCTCGCCTTTCCTTGGTGGAGAGCCAGAAACGCCCTGCTGTCCGAAGCGGATGGTCTTCACCTTGTCGCCTTCCTTGGCCACGACAACATGAGACTTGGTTGGATGTGAAGGTGTGCGCTTGGGCTTGTTGTAGCCAGTTACACCTACTCTAGTGAGTCTTGAGTCTTTCATACGGTAAATTACTCTGACCTGATACACGCACAGGCCAACTTTGCCAGCAGTCTTTCGGCGAAATCTTGGTCTAGCCCAGAATCGGAGATGAAGTCTAGAAACTCAGGATAGAAATCCTCTAGGAAGAGTGACATGACGTCGAGTTCCTCAAGGCTGAATCTGGTTGAATCCGTGGCTTTCATTTTTGAGAACGTAAGTCACGAATAAAGACTGGCAAGAGTGAGATTGCCCCTTGTTCCAGTTGACTAGTCCCTCTATTATTGCATCATAGATAATGGTTTGCTCTGCGGGATCGGAGTGATCTGATCTACTTGCAAACCAGCAACTAGCTCGACTTTGATCCCGCGAAGTCGGGCTTTTTGTTTATCGGGCATCTCTGCCTGAAATAGCCTTCAGTGTCACTGCGTGTGCTCCATGGGAAGGTGTTGAGATTTCGGTGCACGGTGGACTAGCAGAATCAGCCGTGCAAAAGTCGCAGGTGAAAGCCTGGGCTGCCGTTGAATCGTTTGATCCGTGTTTACTGAGACAACCGAGCGGAGAGATTCAACAGTGCGACGGTGTTCCCGATTCCTGACGAATAAGAATTACCAAGCTAGCAGTATCCCAGCAATGGGACTGCTATGCTCAGATGAAACCGCTCAAACCTTCTGAATAAGTGCTTATGAATCAATATATTACACAACCCACAACTAGAGAGAATTACATCAGAGATGGATTCAGAAGGGATGATCCTAGAATTGAGAAGATTCTACAGGAGAAACGAGATGCTGCAAAAAAGAGACGATTTGATAGTTTATTGAAGCACACTAAACCATGTTAGTTTACTGATCAGCAATAGTTTACTGACCAGTAAATGTTGCAAATACAGTGCAGTTCTTTCAACAAAAAAGAAACCCCCCTTGGTGCGCATCGTCGAGAGGCGTGGGAGGTGTTGTTAAGCTAATCTACAAAACAGATTAGCCGATGGCAAGACTAGGAACGATCTTTCTTCATTCCTTTGCCCTTCTCCATCTTCTCATGCATCTTACCGTGCATCTTGCCGTGCATCTTGCCATTACCTGAGCTACAACTCTTTGTAGCATATTTCTTTGCTGCTTTTTTAGCCATTTTTTTAGTTTGGTTTAGTGGGCGGAATTGCCCAAAAGGGTTATGCAGTTAAGCGTTTCCGCTCATACTTTGGCTTGTTGTGAGTTATTCGAAAAACTCGAACAGCAGACTTTGAACACCTCACAATCAACGCAATATCGAGATTTGAATGCGTTCTCCATGCTCTGTCACTGATCTGCGGCAGCTTCTCCTTCAGTTCCGTCCTAATCACCTTATCAGGTGCCCTAGGAAGACCTCTAGCACGTCGCTCATTCCTCACCGTCTTCTCACAGCAGCCTACCTGATCCGCAATAGCCTCATTAGGCTGGTTCCAGTCTGTGATGGAACTGAAGTCTACTTTGTTGTATTTCATTGATAATCAGCTTTGTGTTCCTGTTTTTTGTGTTTATGCATCCTGTTTCCAAGACAAAAAGAACATTTACCGTGACTTCGGCATGACTTGTCAAAGCGTCTGCTTTTACGGTAAGGTTGTCTCTTTGTCCTGCTCACTCTAATACCTCCCTAACTTCCTTGGTTGGTATTTACTCATGAGATTTAGACCGTCCATCCGAATGATGATCTTCATGCCAGGTATAAACATGGACGAGTCTTTACACCGACAAATGACTTCCTTACCTCGATACTCCACAATCATCATCTGCTTGTTGGGTAACCTGCAACGCTTCACAATCGCCGTTTCCTCATCTGCAAAGAGTCGTTGAGTCGCATTCAACACCTGTGGAACATCTTCGGATCTTTCCTGCTCAGACTCCATTACTGGGCTTAACTTCACAAAGCCAATTACTTCCTCAAACGATTCCAGAGCCTGCTCGTTAATCGGCTCCTCTTCCGTTGGGTCTTTTTCTACATCCGCAAATGTCATGCGTAGCTTCAATAGGTTGTCACCGAAGTCATTCACGAAAAACTTGTGGCCTACTTTCACGAAGGACTGTGGAACTGCCAGAAGGATTTCTTTGGCTTCCTTCTTGGTCATACCGTATTTCTCGGCTGCAATTAAGAGAGGGACAGTTCCCTCCGGTGGTCTAATGGCTTTGGATCGGTTCATTTGATGTGGTTTTGACTTGGTTCTGTATGCCGTTTATCCCACGCTTCAAGCGCAGATTGATAGTCATTATGCCATGGGCCATTACATCCACATGCTTCACATTCTACGCGAGACCCTCCTGGATATGTGTGAATCATAACTGCAAAGAATTGTCCTTCATCCTCATGAATTACATCCAAATCAGTTAATCCACAGAATGGGCAATGTTTCAATAATTGAGTGGGCATTGTATGTTTCCTTATTAGCGGGTTGAATGGCAACTTTCACGCTCTAGCTTCCTCTTGTGACACCAGTTAAGAGCGTTTGCAAGTCTAGGGTTAGCTAGGGGGAGTCTTTTGTGGAAATTTTCTCTGGACGGTGATTCATCCAACTTTTTCAGCTTGAAACTTTTTCGACCCCCTCCTCCCCTATCTGTCTGCTCAC
>Ga0247723_1001978_pt1 | contig 11416 bp, 14 predicted proteins | sample MSEWelMarce5H_FC_FD_189079 | JGI IMG/M metagenome (GOLD analysis project Ga0247723, IMG submission 189079) | Subsurface sediment microbial communities from gas well in West Virginia, United States - MSEEL Well Study Marcellus 5H_FC | ecosystem: Environmental > Terrestrial > Deep subsurface >...
TCTTAAAAGACAATTAAAAAAAATAAAGCATATTGATAATGTTCAAACTTCATTAGAAGGTTTTGTATTTAATTTTGGAAATAAATATTATAAATTTACTGGTAATTTTGCTCCTATTAATCAAATAATGGGATTATATAAATATAAATTAAATGAAAATGTTCAGCAAAGACAAAAAATAGGTTTATTTCCTGGGTCTTTTAGACCACCACATAAAGGTCATTTAGATTTAGTAAAACAAGCATTAAATGATTTTGGTAAGGTAACAATTATAATTTCTCAACCAGAAAAAAATGCAAGATCTACAATGTCAGCAGAGGAGTCTAAAAAATTATTTGATATTTATACAAAAGGATTACCTGTAGAAACAGTAATTGGACAGGAATCTTCACCATACATAGAAGCAGCAAACTACATAAATCAAGGTCGTGGTGATTGTGTGTTAACTTCAAATAAAGAACAAACAAAATTTGATTATTTTAATTTTCCAAAGAAAGTTTATGAAGCAAGAATGCCTCTTAGTGCTAGAGAGATGAGAGCAATAATTGACTCTCCAAAAACAAGAGAAGAAAAGAAAGCAGAACTTTTAGGATATTTACCAGAAATACCAGAAAGCGATACAGAAGAAGTATTAAACATTTTATTACATGGTGATAATACTCAATTATTAAACGGATCTACTAGCCCAATTCAGTTAAATGAGATATTTAGTATTATTGAAGAAGTTAGTTTAAATGAAGGAAAAATAAATAAAATAGACTTTACAATAAAAGAAATTTTTAGTATTATAGATGAAATTGCTATGGGTTCCGCAATGGGTGTTGGAGCAGTTGAGGGTTCTCCTGCTGCACCTATTAAAAGAAAAAGACTTAAGAAAGGAATAATTAAAAAATGATAAACGAAAAAGATGCTCTTAGACTTTATATAAGAAAAGCAATAAGACTTTATAAAGAAAATAAACAAAAGCAAGAGTTGCTTGAAGAACAAAACTTCAGACAATTAATAAGAGGTCTTATACTTCAAGAAAAAGCAGATGAACAACCAAAACACGATTCTACTGGTATTAATGTTCTTGAAGATTTATTAAAAAAAATCATTCCTCAGTTACAAACTGACTATAAAACCCTTACAACCGATCAGTCTCAAAGACAATCTTTCAGAGCACATATTCTTAATGCCGTTCAAAATGCGTTATCACCAGAATTGATGTATGCTCTTTCAGATACAGAAGTAAAATCTTTAAAGGAAGAAAAAGCATCTATCGTTGTAGATAATCCAGATATGTCAAAATTTATTGACATTGAAGATAAACCAGAAGAGGAAGAAGAACTATCACCAGCAGAACAATTCTCTAAAGGTCTTGAAGATCAAAATCTAGATAGTACTGGAAGAAACATGGCGATGGATTCATTCAAGAAAATGGAAAATCAAGTAAAAGACGCTTACGAACTTCTTGATAATGAAAAAGATAGAGGTTTATTTTATGATTATTTGATTACAAACCTTAAACTTTATTTTGACAAGTTTGAAGAAGAGATGAATCCAACCGTTTCAGAACCAACTACACCAGAGTACGAACAAGAAAAGAATCGTAAATCTGAAGAAGATAAGGGTGGCGGAGAAAGCCCAACCGCTGGAGTTTAATTGACTTGGAAAAGAAGTATTAAGAAAGGAAAAGGAATTAATTCTCCTTTTTCTATTTCTGCAAAGTTAAAGAAAGAAAGAAAATCTTCTGATGAATTTGAATTCATGCTAAACAAGCTTTCATTAGAGGAAATAATAGCTCTTAAACTTGAAGTTACTACTAGGGTTCTTGGCGGTAAGTATTATGGATTTCAGCTATGGGCTGCAATACCAAAAGTTGTTAAAGATGCTTTAATGTTGTATGCTATTTCCGCTTCTAATACTGATTCAGATGCGGCAGAATTATTAAACATGCCAACAACAAGATTTCTTATGTTAAAAAATGCTTATAAATCTAGAGAATATTTTAAACAAATGTTAGAAGATTTTAAAAATTAATCTTGACACTATAGAAGTACTGGTTACATTGTAAGAACTGATGGGGCATCGCCAAGTTGGTAAGGCACGGGACTTTGACTCCCGCATCCGAAGGTTCGAGTCCTTCTGCCCCTGCCATTTTAAGGAGGAACTATGAGTCATAAAGCAGCACATAGTCACGGAAGACGTAGACGTAAACTTGGTTCTAAGAAACGTAGAGCAAGGCGTCTTGGTAAAAAATGATAAATGATATACATAATTGAAATTTATAAAAACAAAGATAAAATAATATATAACGCTTATAAAAAAGATCAAATGGGCGTAGAATACGCTTGTGCTGATGATTTACCAAGCGAAGAAGCAGCAATAAATTTGATTAGAAATAAATGGCAACATAAAGGCAGAATAAAAGTAGTTGGTACTGGAATAAACGGTACTTTAGAACAGTATTCTGACATTGAAGGAGTTTTATAATGCCCGATGCTTATTCTACAGTATGTGTATCTGGAGGTTTTGATCCGATACACAAGGGTCATGTTCGTATGATACAAGAAGCTTCACAATTTGGTGATGTTATTGTTATTGCAAATTCTGATGAATGGTTAATTCGTAAAAAAGAAAAGTTTTTTATGAGTTGGGAAGAAAGAGCTGAAATACTTGCATCTATTAAAGGTGTTGTAAAAGTAGTTAAAGCAAAAGATGATGATGGTACTGTTTGTGAGAGTTTAAGAGAAATTAAACCAACTTATTTTGCAAACGGTGGAGATAGAAAGGATTACAATACACCAGAAGGTGATGTATGCAAGGAATTAGGTATTACATTATTGTGGGGTGTAGGAGGAGATAAAATTCAATCTTCTTCTTGGCTTTTAGCAGAAGCAGCAAAATAAAGATAAAGACTACTTATACCGATCCAAAAGGATCAAACGGAGATTTTAAAATGATTACTCTAATTCTTGCTATTCTTATTGGCTGTGGTGCCGATAAAGAAGATTCAGCAAACAAAACAGATACATCTGCACACTCAGCAGATACTTCTGATACCGCAGAATGATAAATAAAAAAGGAATTAATAAAATGATTGCATTAATTATTGCAGCCCTTGTAGGATGTGCCGCACAAGAAGTTGCAGAAACAAAACCAGCAGAAGCAACAACAACTACCGAAGTAGTTGTCGAACCAACAACAGTACAACCAGAAACTGTTGCTGTACCTTCAACTGAGACAACTCCAGTAACTACATCAGCTACTGTAACTACACCAGTTACTCCAGCAACCACAACATCTACTGGCGCATCTAAGTAAGACCTGTTAAAGAGATTCTATCGCTAAGGTTCCCGTCCTTACAATCTGTGAAAGTCAGATCGACAGAATCTTTTTATTTTGGAGGTTTTATGCGTAAGACTCGTCGTGATCGTTATAATGCAAAGCTTGCAAGTGGTAAAGTTAAGACATTTCCATTTTCTATTTGTGCAGTAAACTTTCAATGTGACGAAAACATCGCATATCTTATTAGAACTGCTGCCTGTTTTGGTCTACAAGATGTTCATGTGATTGGGTCACTTCCAGATTATGAAGATGTTCGCCGTAAGTCTGGAACACTTCATGATTTTGTAAATATTCACCAATACAGCAACCCATCTCAATTTCTTGATTATGCCCGTCGCACTAAGATGTGTGTGATAAGTATTGAACTAACGGATGAGGCAGTTAATCTTCATAACGTAGATTTTAACTCTCTACTTAACGAACACAAGCACATCTGTTTTGTTGTAGGAAATGAAACTACTGGCGTTCCAGCAGAAATCACCCATAGTACTTCAAATATTTATATTCCCATGCCAGGAGTAGGTGCTTGTCTAAATACAAGTCAAGCTGCTAACATTGTAATTTATGAAGCAGTTAAGCAAATGAGCTAAAATTGCCTCCAAAAAAGTTGTGACTATTTATTCAAACAACAAAGGAGGTTTTCAATATGTTGTTTTTACTATTTTTAGCTTGTAAAGAGGCTGAACAAATCCCAATTGATGGTTTTTGCGAAGATGAAGTAAGCGTTACAGAAATTGCTTACGGGCTTACTGACGAGCAAAAAGAGGTTTCACATGTAATTGAAGAAGAGTTCAATGAAATGGAAATACCATCCAATATTACTGCTGCTGCAATTGTAAACGCTATTGCAGAAAGTAGATTAAATCCTAATGCAATAGGTGATAATGGAAAAGCGGTAGGAGCCTTTCAATTACATAAAAATGGTTTAGGAAAAAACCTATCTGTTAAAGAAAGAAAGAATATCCATACAAGTGCTAATATCGTTGGTGTTCAAATATTAAAAAACGATAAGCTATATGAATTGGATAATAATAATGCACAAATATCATTATTATCAGAAGTGATTGCAGAAGAAATAATGAAACCAGACGATATTAAAAAGCAAAAGTTTAAAAGAAGTAAATTAGCAAGTCAAATATTTCCAGAAAGAATCTGGTAACTAAAAACCCAAGGTGTAAAAACCTTGGGTTTTTTATTTGACACAATCTAAAAATAGATTTATACTATTTATATTAGCTCAACAGGATTTAAATGGCTAAAAAAACATATGTATTAGATACTTCCGCACTTATTACAGATACTGATTGTGTAAATGGATATGGAAATAATGATATTCTTATTCCAATTAAAGTATTAGAAGAACTAGATAAGCACAAAAAACGTCAAGATTTGGTTGGTGCAAGTGCAAGAACAGTAATTAGATTTCTAGACTCTCTTCGTTCTAAAGGTTCTTTGTATGAGGGTGTAAGATTAGGTAAAGGAAAAGGTATTCTTAAAGTAAAAGGATACGATCCAAAAATGCAATTCCCACCAGAATTAGATTTAGAAGTTCCAGATCATCAAATTTTAGCTGTTGGGCTTAGTGAAAAAACAGAAAATAGAAAAGTTATTGTAGTATCTAACGATATTAACATGAGAGTTGTATGTGATTCTATTGGTATGGAATCTGAAGACTGTAACCCAGAGAAAGTAGTTGAATCAAGTTCTAGTTTGTATCACGGCTTTACAGACATTCTTGTTGATGATGAATTTATTGATAGATTCTATGCTAATGAGAGAATGGAATTACCAGAACAAAAAGAGAAACTTTTTGCAAATCAATATTTGATGTTAATTTCTTCTTTTGATAACAAGAAAACTGCATTAGCTAAGTATGTTGGACCAAATCAACCATTAGCAAGATTAGCTGCTTTTGGAAAGAAAGGGGTATTTGGAGTAAAACCAAGAAACAAAGAACAAAACTTTGCTCTTGATTTACTTATGAATTCTGATATTCCTCTCGTTTCGATTGTAGGAAAAGCAGGATGCGGAAAAACAATGTTAGCTATTGCTGCTGGATTGGAACAAACAGTTGGTTCAATTGATAATAAATACTCTCGCTTGATTGTATCCCGCCCAGTTCAGCCAATGGGTAAAGATATTGGCTTCCTTCCAGGCACTTTAGAAGAGAAAATGTCTCCTTGGCTTCGTCCAATTCAAGATAATCTTCAATTCCTTCTTGGAAATGACAAAGTTACCCTTGAAATGTACATGCAAAAAGGTCTAATTGAAGTAGAGGCTATTACATACATTCGTGGACGCTCAATAGCCAACGCCTACATCATTATAGACGAGGCACAGAACTTATCCATGCATGAGATCAAAACAATCATTACTCGCGTTGGAGAGGGTTCTAAGGTCATTCTAACAGGTGACATTGAGCAGATTGATAATGTATACGTTGACGAGACTACAAACGGTCTTACATACGTTACAGAAAAGTTTAAACCATATGACTTAGCTGGTCATGTAACTTTGATGAATGGCGAACGTTCAAAAGTTGCAACACTAGCATCTAAAATACTTTAAGAGGATAAAATGAGTTTAGAAAATGAGAATCAAGTTGTATCAAAAGATAATCCAATGAAAACTTGGCTAGTTGACTATGTTGGTGAAAAGATGAATGCACAAAATGGTGAAGTTACTGTGGAAATGATTGTTGAAGCTATGTCACAAGAATTTCCAGATTTCTTACTACTTGTAGCACAGGAAAATTGGCTAAGAGGTTACGAACAAGCTTTGTACGATGTTGACTATGGAGATTTGAAGAAAAATGAACAAAATTCTTCTGGAATACATGAGTAAATCTTCAACATCTGCAAAAAGACAACATAAAGAAAAGTTATTTTTAAATAATATTCATATTTTTATAAAAGATCAAATAATTGGTGATATAAATATAGATAATGTTTTTAATAAATTAAAACGCTCTATTCCATTACATTTATTAAACGGTGTAGAAGCAATATACATAGGACAGTTTAAAGAGCTTCAAGATAAAGAAGTAAATGCTGCTTATATGGATGGTGCGCTATATATTACTAATATTCAACAAGACGAAGAAAATATGTTAGAAGACATAGTACATGAAGTTGCACATTCTTTAGAAGAATTAGCACAATTTAATATGTACAACTCAGATGCAGTACCAGATGAATTTTTAGCAAAAAGGATGAAGCTTCAAAAAATACTTGAAAATAATAAATATAATACATCAAAACAAAACTTTTCTAAACTTGAATATGATACAAAATTTGACAAATATCTTTATGAAGAAGTAGGTTATCCTGCTTTGCATACAATGACTGTTGGTTTGTTCTGCTCTCCATATGGTGCCACATCTTTAAGAGAATATTTTGCTAATGGATTTGAGTTTTATTTTATGAAAAATCGAGAACTTGTAAAAAAAGTTTCACCTCAATTATATAAACTATTAGTTGAGGTAGAAAAAGGAGAGTTCTCAGAACCTACAACTGAAGATATCTCTTATTGACCTTTAATATTGTGTGTGTTATGCTTATGAGACTAAGAAAGGATAAATATGTCTCATATTTCGTTTTCTGAACTTAAAGTTTGGAATGAATGCCCTCATAAGCATAAACTACAATACATTGATAAAGTAAAGGTATTTACATCAACTGAATTTACATGTTTTGGAATTGCAATACATGAAACATGTGAAAAATCTCTACTTAAAGAGATAAGGGAGGACCAACTTGATGAATACTTTGAAAACAAATTCAAACAAGAAATCAACATCATTAAAAACCAAGTGGACATTGACGAAGTATTGGTATTGGATATGGTGGCACAGGGTAAAGCAATCCTCTCGGAGCTTTATGAGAGCATTAAAACATACTTGGGTGAATACGAAGTAATCTCCACAGAAGAACCTTTATTTGAAAGAATCAAAAATATAGATTTTGATTATGATTTTAAAGGTTTTATTGATTTGGTACTTAAAACACCAGATGGTAAATATCACATTGTTGATTGGAAGACCTGTTCTTGGGGTTGGGATACAAAGAAGAAATCAGATCCTATGGTGACTTACCAATTAACTTATTATAAGCATTTTTATGCTCAAAAATTTAATATTGATCCAAAGATGATTGAAACACACTTTGCTCTTCTCAAAAGAACTGCAAAGAAGAATCGTATTGAATTTTTTAGAGTATCAAGTGGAAATAAAAAAACAGAAAATGCCAATATTCTCTTGACAAAAGCAATTACAGCGATTAAAAATGGTAAGTATATTAAAAATCGTCTATCCTGTAATGGTTGCGAGTTTTATAAAACAGATTTATGCAAGTGAGTACTAAATGAATAAAAAGATTAAAGTTCTAACTCTCTCAGATCATCCATTTTCACCATCTGGAGTTGGAACACAAACCAAATATATTGTTGAAGGTTTGTTGGCTACTGGAAAATACCAATTTATTTCTCTTGGTGGTGCAATAAAACATCAAGATTATAGACCTCAAAAGACTGAGCAGTGGAGTGACGATTGGACTCTGTTTCCAGTAGATGGATATGGAAACCAAGATATGATTCGTTCTATTATGCGTACCGAAAGACCAGATATAATTTGGTTTATGACAGATCCTCGTTTTTGGGGATGGTTATGGCAAATGGAAAACGAAATTAGATCTAATATTCCTATGGTTTATTACCATGTTTGGGATAATTATCCTTATCCAACATTTAACCGTAAGTTTTACCTATCAAACGATCATATTGCTACTATTTCAAAACTTACAGATGATATAATTGCAACAGTAGCACCAGAAGTACCAAGAACCTATGTACCTCACGCTGTTGACACAAATATATTTAAAAAATTACCAAGTGAAGAAGTTGCTAAATTTAAAAAAGAAAACTTAAAAATTGAAGATGATAGATTAATCTTCTTTTGGAACAATAGAAACGCTAGACGTAAGCAATCTGGATCACTTATTTGGTGGTTTGGTCAATACCTAAAGAAAACAGGTACTAAAGCAACACTTGTAATGCATACAGACCCAAGAGATGTACATGGTCAAGATCTACATGCCATAATGAAAGAATTAGGTCTAGTAAATCGTGAAGTTCTTATATCAGAACAAAAAGTACCACCACAAAATCTTGCATATTTTTATAATGCTGCTGATGCTACAATAAATATATCAGATGCAGAAGGCTTTGGTCTTGCAACCCTTGAATCGCTTGCTTGTGAGACACCAATCATTGTAACAAAGACAGGTGGATTACAAGATCAAGTAAGAAATGGAGATCAATTATTTGGTATAGAAATAATACCTTCTTCACAAGCAGTAATTGGTTCACAAGAAGTACCATTTATCTATGAAGATAGAATAAGCGAAGAACAAATGGTTGGTGCTCTTGAAACATTTTCAAATATTCCAAAAGAAACAAGAAAATTAATTGGACAAGCTGGCAGACAACACGTTATAGATAATTTTAACTTTACCGATTTTATTAATCGTTGGGATAAAATTATGACTGATGCTTATAATAAAGGTGTTTGGTCTGAAAGAAAACATCAAGGTTGGGAGCTTAAAGAAATCATATGAAAAAGAAAATACTTGTAACAGGACCAGCACTTACTACGTCTGGATATGGAGAGCAATCTAGATTTGCTCTTAGGGCTTTACGTTCAAGAGAAGATCTGTTTGATATTTATTTAACTCCAACTACATGGGGTCAAACAGGCTGGATTCATGAGGATAATGAAGAAAGAAAATGGCTGGACTCTGTTGTTATGAAAACTGTGCAGTACACACAAGCTTCAAACGGACAACCACAATATGATATGTCGCTTCAAATTACTATTCCTAATGAATGGAAGAAGATTGCACCAGTAAATATTGGTTACACAGCGGGAATTGAAACCAACAAGATATCTCCGCATTGGGTACAACCATCTAACCAAATGGATAAGATTGTTGTTGTGTCTAATTTTGCTAAAAAAGGTTTTGATAATGGGGTGTTTACTGCAACAGATCAAAGAACTGGTCAACAGATTCCAAATTTTAAAGTAACAACACCAATTGAAGTTGTTAATTATTCTGTTAGAAAGAATGAGACTACTGATATTAATTTAGATATTACAACTGATTTTAATTTTCTTGTTGTAGCGCAAGCAGGACCAAGAAAAAACTTTGCAAATACTCTTAGATGGTTTGTTGAAGAATTTAAAAATGATAATGTTGGTCTTATTTGTAAGACACATCTTGCAGGAGCTTCACAAATAGATAGAGAGGCAATAACTAATAACATTCAACAAATTCTTGCTCCCTATAAAGATAGAAAATGTAAAGTCTATCTTCTTCACGGTGATATGACTGAAGCAGAAATGGCTTCTCTTTATAAACATCCAAAAATTAAAGCTTTAATATCACTTTCTCATGGCGAAGGGTTTGGTCTACCACTATTTGAAGCTGCTGGATATGGACTTCCTATAATTACAACTGAGTGGTCTGGTCATACAGATTTTATGTATTGTGAAAATAAAGAAGGCAAAGTTAAACCACATTTTGCAAGAGTAGACTTTACACTTCAACCAGTGCAACCAGAAGCATTGTGGGAAGGGGTAATTGAAAAAGATACTATGTGGGCATTTCCTGTTGGAGCGTCTGCCAAATCTCAAATGAGAGCGGTTTACAAAGATCATGACAGATTTCGTGGACAAGCAAAACGACTTGCAACACATATTGAGAAAGAATTTGCTTCTGAAAAGATCTATGAACAATTTGTTGATATAATTTTTCCTCAAATAAAAACAAAAATTGAAAAAATTGATGGATTTTCTTTTTGCATACCAACTAATGGAAAAAGACCAGATAAAACTGAATTAACTATTAAGTCAATTATGTCACAGAAAAAAGAGCCTGTTGAAATTATACTTTGTGGAGATATAGATAATTTTAAACATATTAAAGGAATTACTTTAATTGATAAAAAAGAAGAGGCTCATTCAAGAAAAGTAGCATTACTTAGAAACAAAGCAGCAGAAAAAGCAAAATATAATAATATAGTTTTTTGTGATGACGATATAGTCCTAACAGAAGATTGGTCAGGTAATTTTACAAAGTTTAATCAAACAAAAGCGTGGGGTGTAGTTTCTAACAGAATTCTATCACCAGATGGTACAAGATATTGGGACAGAGCTATCTTAAATCCTCATATAATGGTTCCATACGATCATGTAGATACAGATAAAAATCTTTATCAAACATCCTGTTTCTTTGTAATAAAAAAACAAATATTTAATAAAATTAAATGGGACGAAACAAAACTTGTTTATGCCGATAGAGATGGAGGTATGCCAGAAGATGTTAAATATTCTATAGATTTAGTATCTAACAATATTTCTCTATCGTTTGATAAAGAAAATTTAGTATGGCATAACGATGATTCATATACAGAATATGTTATGAATGGTATTCCTGTTTGCTTGAAAAAAGAAATTATTACACAACAAACAGGAAATGATTTCTTTTTAGAAAAAACAGAACAGTTTAATAAATTAATAAGTGAGTTATCAAATGCTTGATTGTAGTGATATAACTTTTGTTCTCTCATCTAGGAACGATGGATATGCATGTGTAAATACTGATTGGCAGCAGGAACAGATAAGAAAAATAGAAAATTGTATATATTCATCTGAAAAAACATTTCCAAATAGAAAATTTATATTGCTAGACTATAATCCTCCCAGTAATAATAAAAAATTAAAAGATATCTTTACTCAATATAAAAATTTAAAGATCATTACATTGTCAGATCAGTTACAGACAGATTTAAATTCAGACAACAAACAACAAAAAATTAATTTTTATGAATTTGTTGCAAAGCACATAGGAAGTTTATATGTTGAAACAAAGTATATTATTTTTATTAATCAAGACTTAATATTTCCTAAAGAAAATAGCGAAATATTAGTAAATTCTTTAAGATCTGATGAGATCAATATTGCTTTTAGATGTAAAATTGATTATTCTCTCATTAATTTACCTGTTGATTATGTTTATAATATATGTAATAG
>Ga0247723_1001979_pt1 | contig 11414 bp, 19 predicted proteins | sample MSEWelMarce5H_FC_FD_189079 | JGI IMG/M metagenome (GOLD analysis project Ga0247723, IMG submission 189079) | Subsurface sediment microbial communities from gas well in West Virginia, United States - MSEEL Well Study Marcellus 5H_FC | ecosystem: Environmental > Terrestrial > Deep subsurface >...
GTCGATGGATTTGCCAACCATGCCTTGAGCATAAGACTCAAAGTATTTACATGAACCGAACAGGCAAGATTGCTGACGTTAAAACGATCATGGCGAAGTTGTATAGAAAGGCGGCAGTATGATTACTCTTACACGCGGAGAAGCGCAGAATGTTTTGAACTTGTTGATAGTGTGGCTAGATGAGCAAGAAGAACCGGACACAGAAACAGCAATTGAAACCCTACGCGCCAAACTAAGCGAGCCTGAACCGGAGCCAGTGGGATGGATGAGTTTTAATGCCAATGGTGAAGAAGATGATATTTGGTATGTAGAACCAAAAAATGATTTGCCCGAAGGCTGGACGTACAAGCCACTTTACGCCGCCCCACCGCAGCGCGAATGGAAAGGGCTGACGGATGAGGAAATGGCTGCTGCATGGAGTCAAAGCAAAGGTGATGTTTTGTATCGTTTAAAGCCTTTTGCAAGCGCTATCGAAGCCAAGCTGAAAGAAAAGAATGGATAAGTTCCAACAAGCCACCACCGACCAGCTCTATTTCCGCGACCCTGATATTGATCCACCGCCTCGCGGAACAAGTATGCTGTTATTAAACCCTGGCGGCGTGTGCATTATCGGCGTATGGGAAGACAGTTGCATCGGTTGGTGTCCAAAGCCTAAAGTACCTAAAGCATTGAAAGCAAAACATGCCCAAGCCAAAGAAGATTGATTTCGATTGGGAAGCCGTCATTAACGGCAATCGCATTGGTATTACGAAAGTGTTTAAGAGTATTAGAGCGGGCGAAGTTGATGAAGAAGAGCTAGAAAAGCTACAGAATTTTGTGCAATTCTCGCTGGCGCTAATGCAGTTATCAGGCCCACAGAAATGGGCGCAAGCAAAAATGAACGCAGAAATGATGAGCTACTTTAAGGAGGAGAACAATGGCTGAACATAAACACGCGGCGCTAATTAAAGCATGGGCTGACGGCGCAAAGATTCAGAAATTCTCAAAGCGTAGTCAGAAGTGGGAAGACACTGATTGCCCAGCATGGTTTGAAGATACTGAATATCGTTTGAGAACTGACTACAAGATTGAGTTAAACGCGCACATTTTGAACGGTGAATTGTTTATTAATGTCGCTGATCGATTCCCAAATATTTCGTTAGTCTTTGATGTAGCGACTAGCGAATTAAAGTCTGTTGAAATGATTAATTGGAAAGGCAAGAAATGAAAAAACCACATTGGGCTGAATTAAATGCTCGCTTATCGTCGCTTACGGAAAAACAAGTTTATCTTTTGCTGCAAAGTGAACTAGATACGTATCGCAGAGCGTCGTATTTAAATCGTTTGCATCAACGCTATTGCGCACTACGTGATGCACGCGAACGCAAAGAAATTCTAGCGAAGGCTGCTTCATGAACTGTAAAGATTGTGGCGGCAGAACTTACGTAGTGCTGACGCAAAAGCAACCAGGCGGCGTTAGACGGTTGCGTAAATGCAACAAATGTGGTTTTAAAGCCTATACAGGTGAAGTCTGGTTGGCACTGTTACCGCCACCTGACCCAAAACCTACTTATACTAAAGAAGAGGTAGCAGCGATGAAAAAACAGGAAGTTCTTACACGAAGGAAAAATGAAGACCGGAGGAAAACGAATGAAGAAACGTAACGATATGAATATGGGCGACCATTATGTTTATACACCCTCAACGACGGATGTAACGATCCGTTGGCGCGCAAATCACAATTGGGTACCGCCATCAGAAGACCCAAAGTTTATGAAGAAATGGGCTGATTTTCGTATTCGATGCGCGCAAGGTATCGAACAAATTGTTGACCACACTATGATCCGTAAAGGGTAATCATGAAAAAACTACTACCACTTATTTTTCTAACCGGATGCTCGACATTCGATTTACCAAACACCGCGCTAACGGTAGAAAAAGATATCCAAGCTATGAGCCGCAATGAAGTCATTATGGCCATTCAAGATTGCGAATCGAATCGCACTCGCGCTGTAATGATAATGGCCAAGCGCAAGATTTCGGGCCGCACATCCGACGTTGTTGTTGACGTCACATGCGCACCTCGTCCGTCGTATTATTAATGGCGAAGCGATTCGTACTGCTTGACGCACTGGTCTAAGGCTGCTTTGAGGCTGGCTGCGTCGGCACTGTACCCTGCAAGAAATTCTGCATCTCCTTTTGCCAGTTGCGCTCCGGTGGCTGCACTACAAGCGCCGGTGGTACTGGACAAGGAACTGCCTTCGGCGGGGCGCTCTGGCCGGTTGCGCAAGCTGCCAAGAAGAATACGGTTAGTATCGGCCACTTTTTTAAGCTCACGGTCTTTTTCCTCGCGTAAATGATTTGCGCCCTCTTGGAGCGCTTGTTCTTTCTCTCTGGCCAAGCGCATATTCTCGGCGTACTCGGCCATTTGCTTGGCCTTTTCCTTGTCCCATTGCGCTTGGACTTTAGCTTGCCCAGCCGAGTCACCCTGCCAATGTCCTGTACCATAAGCACAGACCACGGCTAAGACACTGCCAGCTATGAAATACGGATTCATTTAGGCGGTACTTTCGTGCCTTCTAGTTTCTTGTGAACTTTAATAGTTTTGCAGACTTGCTTGCCCTTTTCGTCGTGGCAAACCTTTTTCATCTCGCCACCGGCAAACGCAATAAGTGGAACAAACGCAATAAGTGCAATAAGTGATTTCATCATTCGATCTCCGGTTGTGGTGCAGGTGGTGGGGCAGGTTTGCCATTGAATCCTAAAACGACAGGTGCAGCCGCTGCTACAGGCTCAATCGTCGGCTCTACGCGCTTGGCTGGCGTCGTAGGCGCTGGCGTAGTCGGTGGCGTAGGCTTCATCGCCTCTTCGCGCTCCTTGGCCGTTGACAAGCCTGGTGGCACGAATTGATCTTTGCCTTTCACAGCAATCAAGGTTGCCAGCGCGCCTAATATGTATTTCGACATGTCAGAAAGCAGTAAGAAAAACTGCTTATCGGCTGGAGCCATTCCTGACATTGGTTGGGTCACAAATACGACCGAATACATGGACAGACTAGCCATCATCATTAGGATCATGCAAAAGCAGATGCCAATGACAAATTTTAGCCACGCATTAAGATTTTCTTCGGTCATTTGGTCACCTTTTCTGGTTGCGTGACATCGCTAGGACAAGTGCCAGTCGCCGTGCAGATCGGCGCTTTGCAAGCTTCCGTCTCCCAATTTTTAGGGTCTTGGCAAGGATAGCGAAAACGGTCTTCACAAGCATTAAGCACCAAGCACATGAAGAGCATGCTCATAATGCTTTTTGCGATCTTCGAGTCCAATGGTGCCTCCATTTATGCGCTTAGTTAATGTAAGAATGTCGCCAGCATCAGCCCATTGATTGAGCTTATTTGTTTCCCAAAACCAGCACGCGCTCTGCGCTGCGCCTTCAAACGTGGCCAAATACTCTGGCACTTCGTCGATCTTTAGTGGGCGACCATCCACTTCAATAGAATCTGCAAAGGATTGATAGTTTGACCGACCAGTAAGCTGGATAAGCCCACGGCCACAAAAGCGGTAGCCATCACCGCTAGACTCATCACCGTTGCCCATGCGGTTAGCGTAAATACGGTTTGCGATAGCCTCTTGCTTGTTAGGGCGCGCACAATACTGGTTAGCGATAGCGTCATCTGGAAAATACTTGTTAAAGAGTCGTCGAAGGGATTGGGGTTTGTAATTCAGGTTTTCTTTTAGTGTCGTAAAGCCACCAGATTCATGGCTGCACTGCGCTACAAAAGCAGCAATACGATGAGGGGTATTAATGTCATAGTCAGGAAGCAGTTGATGCAAAGCATGATGCCAATGTTCGACATACTTATTCCTTGGGAGTAACTGCTTCAGTTGGCTCAGAGTTAGCATTTTTTTCCTCTAGTTCCTTCATCATCAATTTGCGTATTCTGCGCATTCTATCAACTTCAATGATGGCCGCATTCGTTGCATTGTTAGCGTCCATAATCGCTAGGCCAACTAGTGGCAGCGCAATAGCCAGCGTCAACACCATCGTGACTAAACAAATCAATAATACCCAAGGGATATTGTCTTGCTCGTCCTTATCAGTAGTAGGAGACTTATTAGCCATAACGTCACGAACAGAACCGCGCCAAACCATGTCGCATTTTCCTTGATCTTTCTAATAGCTCTTCGACGTTTCGCTGCGGCCATTTGTATCGTTCGCAACTCTTCGGCGTTAGCAATCCGCTGTTCTTCCTGAATTTGGCCCCACATTTTCTCAAAGCGCGTATACAAGTCACCCAATTCAGCCGGTGCGTTATACGTCATCTCAGTGCGAATATCGGCGTACATAGAGTTCAATCGACTTCGGATTAATACTCTGCGCAAAGCGCGCCGCCCGATTGATTCTTCACCCTTATAAACTTTTTTTGAATCACGCTCTTCCTGCAAAAAGAGTTTTTCAATCATATCAAACGCATCTAAGAACTTGCCTAAATGTTCGCCAATGTCACCAAGCGCATCATTTGGGTCAGTCTTTGCTATCTTTTGAACCTTTTGTACTTCTTCATTAAATTGAATCTTTTGCTCGGGTGTTGGGTTCTGAATTTTGCTGAATTGCGATTTCAGATCATCCAACACCTCTTTGACATCGCCGGCTGCATTCTTGATGTCTTTATAAAGTTTGCATCCGGCTTTTGCCGCCGCGATCGCAGTATTTGCAGCTGCGATTAACGCGAACGGCATTTACTCTGCTTCGCGCGTTTTTAATTCCGCTTCCAGCTCTTCTAAAGTTGGGCCAGCAACAGACTGTTGTTCGGGAAGCGAGCGCATTTCAGGCCGCGTTGTATCCATCATCGGGCCAGCACGAACAGCGCCGGTAGCGCCTACTTTAGTAATCTCATATAGCGAATCTAAACCTTTTTGCGTTAGTGTTTTCTTCTCTGCTAAATCCATTAGCACTTTACGATTTTGTGGGCTAAATATAATATTTGAAAACGCTTCAGGGCTAGCAATGACGTTACGCAATAGCGCTGCCGCTTCACGCAATACAACGGACTCGCCGTAACCTAAACCAGCCGTTCTAGCACCACCAAAAACGGCGCCGCCACCAACGCCGCCAGGCGCTGCTGCTGATTCTTTAGTTAATACGCGTTTCATCCATTGCGTAGCTAACTGCGCATCTGCAAGGTCTTTAGCATTAGGAAATAGTTGGGCTAAATCGCCTTTTTTATTCATTGCAGCCAAAGCTTTATCGATTGCAAATTCTGGCTCTAATGCAGACGCGCCAGATGAGCCTCTACGACCGGCCGACAATACATCTTCAAGTTGTGAGCGTCGTATTGTATTTAACACTTCAATGACTTGAGGGTTTGGGTGAGACGCCATTACATTAATTAAGATATTGCGCTGAGAATCAGGCAAAGTTTTTAGTTTTTGCATAACCGTTTCAGGCACTAACTCGCTAACATTTTGTACGTCAAATGCTTTAACCAACGGACGGTTTGAGAAATCTTCAATCTGTTGTATGTTTTTAGCAAAATTATCTCTGGCAGTTTTTAACTTATCCGCGCCAGGGACGCCATTAGTAATAGCGTCGTCTAATGACTGACGAAAACCTTTAAGAACTGATAACGCTATACCTTTAGCTTGGCCAGGCGCCACGCCTTCAAAAATATTACCTTTGCCAAAATCAGCGGCGCCAGAATAAGCGGCATCGCCCCAAGCAGCCAGATTTTTTTGTAGACGACCAATATCTATACTAGTGTTAATCGCGGGGGTTCCTGGTGTAACTGTAGTAGCTATAGGTTGACCACTAACGCTAGTAATAGATGAAGGCGTAACTGTTTGCGGAGTGGCAGGAGTTACATACTCATCACGTATACGTTGTAATGCCCCACGTAAGCTAGATAAACCAGCTACTTCTGGCGGCAAACTAGCCAGTTGCGCATCAATGGCTGCTATAACTGGTGATGTATCTACTGAGCCGCCCGCACGTTTAGCCGCATTAAAATCTTTACTGGCGTCTGAGCGTAATTGCGATGACAGTGATTTACCATAGTTTTTAAACGCATCAACAACGGCGGTAGTAGTCTCACCTGGAGTTAAAGTTTTACCCGCAGCGCGATCAAATAACTTAGTTAAAAACCCTTCAACATCTCTTGCTTGCGCACGTCTAAAAGGTATAGCGCCCGATTCTGGCGACGCTTCTACGCGCGCTTCTGTAGCTAATTGTTGACGCAGTAAAGTAGCCTCACCTGGCGTCAAACGACCAACGCGCAATAGCTCAAATATTTCAGCTTGTGATGGAAACGTACCTTCAGGGCGAGTAATGCGCTTTTCAGCTACTTTTGCGCCTAACTTACTACCGTAAGGCGACATCTGAATAGCGAGTTGTGCCAATGGACTATCGGGGGCAACAGTTTGGCTTATTAAACCCGTTGTACCTGCAACAGTCCCTTCAGCAGCAACGCCTGGGATAGTGCGCCTAAATAATCCAGGTACGCCCAATGCGGTAAACGCGGCCGCAGGGGCGCCTGTTGCACTGAACTCATACGCGCCGCCATACCCTGGGATAGTTAGAATATCTATGCCAGTTTTGTCTTTAATGCCTTTTGCAATTCCAGCTGTAGAAAAACGGCTTGGGTCTTTACTTTCTTTTAGGTAGTCATACAAATTACCCCAACCACCAAGTACGCTGACTATACCTTTACCTGCGCCTTTTGTAAGCGACTCTGCAAACTTAGAAAACTCACTTCTAGTGGGAGTACCGCTATCCATAACTGATTCAGTATCGACAGTTTCGCCACGGCGACGTAACTCTTCGTATAACTCTGCCATTTCAGCCATAATTATTTCCCTTGCGCTTTTTTACGTGCTATTTCAGCTTTTATTTCTTCAGTAGTCATAGCCGCTACGCCAGTTTTAGGTGCGTTTATTAACGGTATTTTTGGTTTATAACCTTTGAGGCCGTCATTTGCCCTAGCGTAATCTTCTAATTCCGTAGCGGCGTCAATAATATATTGATTTTTTTTCTGCATAAAATCAATTAACTGACGTCTAGCGGTAGCACTATTTTCAAGACTTGGCACTAAACCTTCAATAAACTTACGATCTTCGTTAGAGAATCCAGCACCTAAACGACCGCCAAGCGTCGCTAAAATAAGATCGCCAGCTTTCTTTTGATAGTTTTCTGAGTTAGCTAAAGTTTCCTTATCTTTAGGACTTATAAGCCCTAATGTATTTAATAGATTAGAAGCACCTACTCGTCCTTTAGCATAAGTTCCGTCAATAAGCCCTTGATCGTTTAATCTAGCTAATTCATTTAATGTGTTAAGCGCCGCTATAGAGTTATCTCTAAGGCCTCTAGCATCAGCAACATCTTTAGCGTCCAATGCACCTAACTTTTCATTAAACGATTTTTGACCTGCTGAACTAGCAGTAGCTGAAACTCTAGCTGTAGTGCGGTCTACGCCGCCAATATAGTCTTGACGTATCTGTTTACCGTTGGCGTCTTTTGTGTAGATAAACTGTCTGTCGTTATTTACATCCAAATACACAGGCGCGTTTGATCCAGTAGCAACGCCAATTTCTTTAATGTTTGCTTTTTCTCCTGGTGCTTCTTTAGAAGTTAAACGAAACAACTCGGAGTCTATAAACTTATTGTATTGTTCTGTACCTGGCTGCAAACCTTGAGCAACAGCGCGGCGCTCGGCAATAACAATATCTTTATTTGCCTCTCCTGTTTTAGTAGATACAGGTAGCCCAGCTAAAGTATTTTTGGCAATAGCTAATGCTCTAGCGATGTCAGGATTATTTGGGTTTGCTGCTTGATCCCTAGTTAAACGTGCAACAGTATCTTCTAATTCTGCTCTAGCGCCAGCAATTTGTAATTCTTTTGGCGTAGCTGCTGCTTTACCTTCTTTTGTACGTTGTTGAATTAACGCCATTTCGCTTTCAGCTTTACGAGCATAATCATTTAGCGATATAGCAAATTCAGGATCACCTTGCTCTTGCGCTATTAATGCTGCGCGACGTATAGACTCAGGGTCGTTCATATTAATACGTGGCGCGCCGCCGGCGCCGGTTATCATTTGCTGACGCATAGTAATTTTGCGTAATTGCGGGTCTTGCATACCAAATAAACTGCCCGTTGCTTGACCTAATTGACCAGCGCCTTGATAGATGCCATAACTGGCTTTCTCAAATGGATTGAGTTGAGCAAACTGAAGCGCACGATTTTGCTGCGCTTGTTGCTGCATCATGTTGTACTGATCTGGCGATGTAAACAGACCTAAGATTTCGCTTGCCATAACAATCCTTTAATAATAATTAACTGATCCAAGGTCTTGAAATGAATTCCAACTACTAGCATCGCTAGTTCGAGGAGCGCCACTATAATTTCCAGTATTACCAAATAACGTGTTAAACCGCTCATTCTGTTGCTGCTGATTTTGGTACGCATTAAGCGAATTAGCGCCGCCCATTAATGCGGTACCCCACGGACTGTAAGCATTAGCTTGCTGCATACTTTGCGCAGCACCAATACCACCTTGCAATAATGCTTGCGCGCCTGATTGGTTAACATTTCTGCCGCCTAATTGCGCGCCAATATCCAATGGTTGCTGACCTAAACTTTCAATTGTCCCAGCACCACCAAGATAAGTCGTAAATGGGGACAGAGCGCCAACTTGACCAGCTTGATACTGCCCTAACAATCCAGCGCCTTGGCCGAATAAACCAGAGCCAAATGCTACTTGTTGTTGCCCCGCCTGTTGTGCTTGTCCAGCCAATGCAGCGTCTTGTTGAGCTATAGCGTTGTAATACGCTTCTAGTTCAGGGTTGCTTGCGCTAAGACCTGCGCCGCCGCCTGGGCGAATACCAGTAGCACCAACCGACAAACCGCCGCGACCAGTATTAAATAATTGGTTTTGCAGTTGAGCATATTGACGCTCACGACTTGGTGCCAATAAATCTTGTTGGCTTTGCATATACTGAGCTGCAACCGCTTCAGGCGACTGCGCTAAGTATTGGCCACCCAAATTAAATAGGCTAGATGCCGCACCAGTTAGCGGCTGGTACATACCTTGAGCCGCTTCAGCTTGCGTCAACCCTTGGCCGCTTAATGCCATTAAGCGATCTTGATAGGCTTTTAGTTCGGGACTAACCGTATAGCCAGCACCGCTTACGCGGCCATCGGGGCCAGTAGTAAATTGACTTGTACCAAACCGCGTTGTTACGCCAACTGGCCGAAAGCGTGACTCTTCGGCAGCAAGTCGAGCTGCTTCTAATTGCGCTTTAGCAGACGTAGATGCGGCGTCGCTGGCGGCATTGCCGCTCATTATGCCGCCAAGTAAATTTAACCCGCCACCAATGGCTGCGCCCCAAAATGACATATCAATCCCCTCTAATTAAAACTTCATCCACCTTAGACGGGTCTTTTTCATCCGTCGCATGGATACAAAACCATACACAATCGCTCATGGCCTTAATGCCGTGAACTACGTTTGCCTTAATCTCAATACACGCTGGCGCTTCAACTATCTCAATCAAATCGCCCTTCATTACTGCTACACGACCTTTGGCCAAAATAGATAGATGGCTAAAGTCATGCGTGTGTTTCAATATCGCCGTTCCAGCTGGTACAAACGCCTCTTTGGCATACAAGCCATCAGAGAAGTGGTGAGTAATATCACCACCCAAATTCTCAAGTTGTTTTTCAACAGCGCTCATGCCGTACGACGCCACATATAAACAACGATGTACGGTGGCAGGTTAGCGTTAGTCGCGCTTGAACCTGTTGAACTAATGCTAGTGCTAACGCTAATGCCGGTGCTTGCACTGCTTGTGGTTGTTGTACCTGCGCCAGCAAGACTTGCTGATCCAGCATTTTGGTCAAGCGTTTTAGTTTGTATACCAACGGTATGGGTGTGACCAGGGTCGCTAACACTTGAGCTTGCCGAGTGAGTATGGCTAACCACAATCGCATCAGCTGAACCGCCAGTTTCTTGCGCTGTATCAAACGCTGCGTTACCTGCATCAAGGCCAACCATAAAACGACCAGCGCCAAATGCTGACCATGTACCAAAGCCAAGTAACGTGGCAGGGTTAGTGCTAACAGCGGCATTGGTATAGATCGAACCAACAGGATATAAGGCACTTAATGCCTCTTGCACAAAACCTGTTGTAGCCAACTTACCTGAGTTGTCGCCGACTGATTGCGTTGGTGCTGTTGGGCTGCCAGAAAAGCCTGGGCTGGCTAAGTCAGCCTTAGTCGCAACAGCAATCGCGATATTGTTAAATTCCGTATCAATCTCAGTACCTTTAACAATCTTGGCCGAATTGCCTGATGGCAATGCGTCCTTAGATGCAAAGTCGGTCGATTTGGTATAGTCAGACATTGCCGCCCCTTAATTTATACGGCCATGTTTGGCCAAAATCTCAATCTTTTGAATCGATAACTCAAAACCATTCACTTCAGCTTCATAGCCTGTCTGCACAACTTTGCCAGAACCTGTCGCTTGAGCGAATAGATTTTGAATCACAATACCGCCAGCATACTGCGCAACAGGCACACCATTAGCGCCATACTCAGCAGTGCCGTATTCAGAAATGCCTTGTGTTGGTACAGATACGTTTTGAGATAAATAGTTCTCAGAAAAATCGTATCCCCACTTAATCGTAACAACCTGATCTGAACCACCAATAGCGACAATGGATATGCGCTTAACAATCGACGTAACGGCAACATCACCTAAGTCAGCATGATTGGTGTAATACTGCATTCGATAGGTTTCAGTATCATCAAGGTAGCCTGTGTATTTACCAATGTAACCATTTTTACCTATTAGTAAATCACCATTGCGTAAAGCATATAAAGCGGTTGGCTCAATATCGTTCCATGTAGTTACTCGCGCCGATCCATCCTGCATGACATTGCGCGTATCAAACACATAGACTTGACCAGCCGTAGGAAACGTCAATAAATAGAACGCATCAACTTCGGAATAAACTGCTTTAATATTTGCCGGTGTTTCACCAGCCACCAATTGCATCAAGTCATTACGAACATTCTTGCTCAAGTCACGAAATGGCGCTGACTTCTCTTGAATCGTTCTAAGAACTGAGCGCACACCCGAGTTAGATAAAAACACCACATCGGTATTTGTACTTTGAATCGAATCACGCCATTGGCAACCGATGCCGACCACCGTGTCATAAAGCGACATGGTGCTTGGTGTTGTCGCTCCTTGATACACCAGAATTTGGCGCTTACCAAAGATAAACAAAAATCCGTTATGCGCTGCTAGACCAGTAATTTCGTCAGCACCATTTGCCCATACGTTATTGACGTTTAACGTGCCTGATGTGCCGCCACTATAAACGTGGCCAGCAATCAAATCAGAAAATGTCAGCGTTGTTTTATCTGTCGAACTTCCAGCA
>Ga0247723_1001980_pt1 | contig 11410 bp, 17 predicted proteins | sample MSEWelMarce5H_FC_FD_189079 | JGI IMG/M metagenome (GOLD analysis project Ga0247723, IMG submission 189079) | Subsurface sediment microbial communities from gas well in West Virginia, United States - MSEEL Well Study Marcellus 5H_FC | ecosystem: Environmental > Terrestrial > Deep subsurface >...
AACGATAAACCAACAATCATTTCAGAAGGAAGTTGGTGGAAAAAATAAGTGGTTAATTTTAACCACTTATTTTTTTTTATAGATTATTTTCTTTACTTTTAGGGGTTGAAACTCACTAAAAAAAAAATATGAACAAATTCAAAAAATCAGAGTTGGCACTGTTGGTATTGGTGTTAATTCTCATCATGATATCGGAATACTACTTCGTGTTCCTGAACGACCCCCTCAAAGCCATTTTCATCGGGTTATGGTGTCCTACCATTTTAGGATTCGTAATGATTTTTAACTTGAAAAAAAGAAATGGATAACATCGAAATTGTAATTTTGTCTATATTTGTGATGATAGCATTTTTGGTTTTCATCATCGCATCTATTAAAGAAATCTCCAAAATGGAGAAGGAACCGTATCAGTATAAAAAACCTGTATTCGGGAGAGAAGTATTGTTCAACATCTTGGAAAATTTCTTCAATGACAAAAGTTTGTCTGAAACAGAGAAAAAATCTTTATTGAAAACAATCGACAGGACCATATCAGATATGGAGTCCGATGGAATGTACTTTCCTGAAGAAATTAAAGATAAACTCGAAAAACAACGTGAAGAACTTTACTGTGAATATAGTGGGTTACCCTCACCCAAAGCATATGACTTAGACCAAGTGTAATATTATGAAAAAGGAAATAAAAGTTGAAACGCGTAAATCCGCATTTGTTGATTTGGAAGACTACTGTGTCAACTCAATGGGAGAGAGAAAAGATAAAGGTGACTTTTTGGAAGTCACTGAATGGACCAATGGAGAAGGATATGATATTCACATTGAAGACTCTAGTGGGTTAGTTCGATTCATGTTGACTTGGGGTCAGTTCGAGGCGATGAAAAAGTGTATTAAAGCAATTGACAAATCAGATTACACCAAATAATATTTGGTGAAATACGACTATTTATTTAATGAGTAAATAATAACAAAAATATGACAGTAAGAAGATTAGAATCAGAGACAAGAATGAGGTTTTTTTTAGCAAACAATCCGATGGGTGAGTTGGTAAAAGTTATTTCTAAAGAGTGTAAAAGGATTGAAAGTAAAAAACGAAAAGTAACCGCCAAATAAAATAACAATATTTCATAATATTTATACCTGATGAAAGTTTGTATTAAAGTCGCAAAATCAGGAATTAGTAAGGAACAAATGGAGGTTATTTCCTCCTTTATCAAATTTTTACAAAGCCAACTTCCGTTATCTTCAGATGTGGAGATAAAATTTGTGGATGACCAAAACCAAACCGGTACTACAGGTGTAAGAATGCCTGGCAGTAAGATTATCATTTTATCTAAAGGTAGAATGTTAATTGATATCTTAAGAACTTTATCACACGAATGGGTTCATGAGTATCAGACTCAAGAAATGGGAGTTGACGAAAAAAAGAAAATCCAAGATATCGGGGGACCTGAAGAGAATATGAGCAATGTTCTCTCAGGTATTTTTATTAAGAAGTTCGATAAACAAAATCCAGATTTCAAAGAAAGACTTTATGAAGGTAGGAATGAAGAAAACCAACTTGAAAAGGAAGTGGACGAATTTCAAAGAGTTGTTCAGTACTTGTCAAGAAAAGAGGGTATTGATGTTTCCGTTATAGATCTTGTAAGAGCTTTCAGAAACGCTGAAGAAACTTTACTTTCTCCTGAAGTATGGGGTAAACTAGAAAATACTGAATCCAATCAGATTAAGAAAGGTGAAATGAATAAGGTTAAGAAGTTGGCAAAAAGATATCGTAAATCTGATCCAATCAAATTAGCAAAGAAAATTATTCGTGGAGAATATGATAGACCACTTATTTTGAAGTTCGGTGACAGATATCATTTAGTTGCTGGTAACACAAGACTTTCAACCGCAGCTGCTTTGGGTATTACACCAATTGTTCTCATTGGAGAATTGAAAAACTATTAAGGATTATAATCCCAATTTTCATCTGAAGGGCGCCATTTACTATAGTCCTCTGACTTCCAAATCTTTGTTGAATATCTAAAGTAAGGTATAGTAGTTATATCCGAGGTTCTGCTCGGTTGATACCATCTTGTTCGGTTATTCGGTTGGGCACATATTTGTCCATTTTCCAATTTGGATATGTTATAACATTTATGTTCGTTTGGTGTTTCGCTCCATCCACAATCAATTTCATTTGGGTCTGAGTGAGCAGTATCAATTGTGAACAAATATTCGCCTTCAACAATACTTTGGTCCTTCATCGTGGTGTAGGTTTTAACACCTCTGAGAACACGTTTCTCAATTACAGATATGTTGTAGGACAGGCAATCCCAAAGTTGTAAGAAATCCAAAGGAAATACCTTATCGTTCGGTTGAGGTTCTCTCCAACGGAATGCGTGTATTGGCAGTTTATCGTAAACTGCTCCAAATTTATCAACATAAGTTTCGAATAATAAGGCTCGATTTGGAATAGATTTTACACTTACCCAATGTCCTTTTTCCCATTCTCCATCACCCAAATAATTTCCTGACTCATCTTTTTGAAAATCATACAAAAACTTTTTATCTATAAAAACTTCTACGGGTGGAATGTTTGCGACTAAGTAACTCATATTGGTAAATAGTTATTCAACTTCCTTTACTTCAAGTTTATATGTTTTTTTGAACCAGTAATTAATTACAGTCAAAAGTACATTATCAATATATCCTTTACCGAATTTTTTATTCAACTCAAATTTGACTGAATCGGAAATATACATTGTCTGTGTTTTGATGTCGAATAAAAAAAATTCATTCACCCATGTTTGTTCTTCTCGGCTATAATGTAGATAAGGGAAACCAAATTTATCGTCAATGTATTTCACAATATGCTTTTCGATTGTCGTCATGTTAAGAAATATAATAAAAAATAAGATTGAAAAAAATGATTTCAATTTCTTTATAATGAGATAATTTTTATTATTTTTATATTATGAATATAAATACGTTTTTAGAGAAAGTTTCGTGGAAACTACACAGAGTTAGCTTCAAAGTAACTTTATTTAGTATTGGATATTATGGAGATTCTTCAGCATTCAATTTTAGATTTTTTACAGTTCTTAATAAAATTCATGAGGGATCGTTATTAGCCTTTTCCTTCAGGTTACCAAATAAAACTTATGTTAAAAGGTTTGTTGTTGACCATTGGGATTTTTTGTTTTTAAGACATTCTTTATATAAAGAATTTGAAAGGTTGATTGATAAGGAGTTGTGGACAGTTAGGGGACTTACAAAAACTGAAGAATTCACGCGTAAATTTTTGTCGAAGTTATTCTAATCTTTCTTGTATTTATATACAATGAGAGACCTTATTAGAAGAATATTACACGAAGAAACTCGAAAAAGTTTGGTACCAATAATCAGAAAACTGATTGATGGTGTTATTGTCCGTCAGTATGAAAAAGAAATATGTGATGTTGATATTGATGTAATAGAAGCTGGTGAATACAAAAGTTATTTAATTACTGTAACTTTCGATATTGATCCGTATCAAGTAATGGCAAATGCTTTTGGAGGTACTTCAGTACAAGAGGATATCATGAATGAGATTTTTATGTTGTTGGATAGTAATTTTGATATCCAACCATCTCTGAGGAGAAATTATGTTAGAGGTTGTAAAGATACCCAAAAACAAGAACAAATGGAGGGTGAGTTGACTGAGAGATGCTGGAAAGGTTATACTCAAAAAGGTATGAAGACCATGTTCGGTAAAAGATATCCGAACTGTGTTAAGAAAAAGAAATAATCATGGATATTTATGTGTTAAACAGGAACAAGTATGCCATGTGGTAAATATACACTCACGAACACAAGGTCTACTATAATTGAACCTGATTAATATTTACAATATAACTAAAAAAATATGGCACTAACAGGAAAAACGATTGGCGAATTAACGGCCTTAAATTATACCACAAATAACCTTTTACTTCCAGTTGAGGAGGCGGGTTCAACTTATCATATTGCTTTCTCAGGTATAAACTATACTCAAGACACGTATTCAGGATTAACTATATCATCTAGTACTGGTGGTTTAGTTGTTGGTCAATATTATTTAATGACAGATTTCCAAACTTGTTATGACCAACCGAATTATAATAATCAAGGAACTGCAATATTAACAGGAAACTATAAAACAGGAACCACTGAACCAATTTTATTGTTGGCAACATCAACAACGGGATTCTCGCCAACGGTATATTCTACTTTATATCCAAAGGATAAAATATCATATGACTTTACATGGAACACCACTGAAGTAACGAGTTCACCTGCAAAAGGAAGAATCACAGAAAGAATTGATGAAAAAAATAACCGAGCAGACTACGATTTTAGAGCTGTTCAGTTTATTAGATATCAAGCACTTTTTTCTGAAGATTATTATAATGGTACAGTATCAATAGATGGTTCAGGTAATGTTGTGGGAGTCGGTACTGATTTTCTCTCCTCTTTCAGTGTTGGTCAAATTTTAGGTGTACATAGTCCTAACTATTCTAACCTTATTGGTGGTTTTGCATATTATGAAATTTTAACTATTCCGAGTGTATCAGGTATGACGGTAACTGGAACAACTTTTTATCCTGAGAGTAACAGATTCTACTCACGAGGTCTTCAAGGTGGTATAAGGTCTCCATTCAAGTGTAATGTACAATCAGAATCCTACACAGGATTTACCGAATATTACACATTCAACGCAAATCAAAACTTCAACACATATTTAGGTGACAATCAAAATTATAATGATTTTATTTTGTCTAACAACGTGTTTCAGGGTGGTAATTATGAAGATATGACATTTGAAGGTAATGTTGTTGGTAACACGTTTGACAATTTTATGACCAGCACTACCTGTGCTCCATTTTTCCAATTTAACATCATAACAAATAATTTTGATAGAAGTACGATTGGTCCTGATTTCACATTCAACTTTATTGAGTGTGATTTTCAAGGGAATACTGTTGTTGGTAATTTTGACTATAACATGCTTGGAGACAATGACGGGCAAGATTTTGATTTCAATCAAGTAGGTTGGGGATTCCGAAACAACTTTTTAACTTTCGCTAATAGTGATTTCATCGATAATGTGATAGGTAATAATTTCAATCAAAATTTGATAGATAATGGTTTTGCGAGAAACGTAATTGGTAGTAATTTTGCTAATAATAGGATTACCGGTGATTTCGATGACAACCAAATTGGTAACGGATTTAATAATAACATTATTAGACAAAACTTCAGAGATAATGTACTTGAAACTGATGTATATCAAAATAATTTCTTCGGTAATTTTGAAAAAAATACTGGTGGACCGATTTTCTACAATAATAATTTTTACAACAATGTTACAGAAAATAATTTAGGTTTCGGCACCTATAACAACAATATAGGTGATGTAGATAATATTCAAAATTATAGTTTCGACCATAATTCATTTCAGGGTAATTTTTATGGTAACACTATCACAGGAAACACACAATTTAATAAAGTCGGACATTATTTTTATGGTAACACAATAGCAACCAATTTTTCTTATAATCAAATTGGTGATGATTTCAATAGTAACACAATCGCTAGTGATTTTGGTTTTGGAGGTGGAAACTATAGAGGTAATGTAATTGGAAACGGTTTCGCTAGTAATAACATCGGTGAATATTTTTACGACAACACTATTGCAGATGCATTTAATTTCAACCAAGTTCAAGATTATTTTGTAAATAATAAAGTATCTTACGCAATGCAGGGTTCTGTATTTGCAGATTTAGATACTTCAGGTCAGTGTAAAAATAATAATTTTACATTCACTAATATCACCAACGATTTCACCAGAACGGGTGGTTTTGGTGGTAATGCGATACTTTATACAAATATTCCTACAAATATTGTGATAGACGCGGCAGATAATAATGTGTTTATAACATTCTTAAGTGGAGGAACATTTACAGTACAACCGATAATAAACTAATAGATGAATTTGAATGAGCAAATATCACGAATAAAGTCAGTCATGGGAGTAATTTCTGAACAAGAAAACCCTCCCATGTTTGATTTTAATAAAATAACTTTCATCCCTGAGGATAAAAGTATTGTCGGTGCTTACATGATTACAGGAGAAGATGATAAAACAATAGATATTCTCAACATTAAAGAGACACATCCTGAAAACAAGTATTATATGGATGGTGCCAAAGTTTATCATTTGAATATCAAAAAGGCAAAATTACCAAAGTCTCAAATTGAAATTTTAAGTGATGTGGAAGGTAAGGATGGATTCAATTACATAAAAATCCCTTATTGGTTATATAAGAAATTAGAATTTGATTTGAAAGTTGAAAGACTTGGAGGAAAAAAAAGATTGGATATAACTGCAAGACAAAGTAAGGACAAAAACTTTTTAACACAAATTAGTGACCCGAATGTTGAAAGATACATATCTGTGGTAAACCCCGATAAATCTGGTATGGATATGTTGAAATACACAATACTCAGAGGTGAAAGATATATGGATTAAGGTAAAAGAACAAAATGAGAATTGGACTCTTGACGATCTAACAGAAAAGAATTAAATTATAGTTCTTAAACAAAAAAATATTATGGAACTTTTAGAAAATAACACATTAGCCCAAATTTTTGGATTGTTACTCTCATTTGGATTAGTACAAATTATTGGATGGGTATTGTCCATCATCACAGGACTCTTTTTAGCTAAAGGTGCAATTGATAAAATCGTAGGAACCCAAGAAATGGTTGGGAACTTTGCTTTTATGAAGTTGGAGAAGTATAGACTCGTAACAGGTTTAGGAGAATTATTAGGTGTGGTGTTGTTGTTAATTCCTGCGACCTCATTGTTCGGGGCAATCCTTATCGCATCTTTTATGAGCGCGGCAACGGTAATCCATTTATCTCTTATGGGTGGAAACAAAACTTATGTTCCTATTTTGGTGGGACTATTTGCTTTAGTCGGTCATTTCCTAAGAGTGATGTAAGTTATTAATTCAATAACAAGTCAGCCCGACCATATGGTCGGGTTTTTTATTGATTAAGGTAAATTTTTTTTTATATTTTTCATATGAAAGATTTAATCTATATTACCGTTTATTGCCCAACAGAAGAACAAGAAAGGGCTTTAGAAAGATGTATTGATTCCGTTTTACAATGTGGTAAACACATAGCGTTAATATCACATTCTCATATACCAATACACATTCAAAAGAAATGTCAATATTATGTTTATGACTACAACAATGAAATTTCAGATGACTATGATTTGTTAGGACATAATTTTTTTGCTAGCGGAGATATAGAAATACAATCAATTTTATTTAACAAATATTTTTATGGATTTGCGATTTATAGAATGAATTCAATCGCATGCCAAATCGCAAAGAATTTTGGATATGACAATATTCATCACATAGAATATGATTGTGAATTACTTGATAAAACTTTAATAGATAAAAATAGTGAACTCCTTAAAGAATATGATTCAGTAATTTATACACATAATGGTGAAGAAGATGGGTTTCTTTTTGGGTCATTCAAATCTTTCAAAGTAAGTTCTTTACCTGAAAAATTCAAAAATTATGATAGAGATTTCATTGAAAATGAAATGAAAACAATGGAACCAAAACAATTGGAAACTCTTAGTAAAAAACTATTCATGGAATCTGGAAAAGTGTTATTCAAAAATGAGTTGGAGGACAATCAATTCAAAAAAGGAGACAAAGTTTTTCATCGTAATTTACACTATACTTTATTTTATAATCGATTAGATAAAACCTTAAATATTTTTTATCAATCAATTAAAAACTCAAATGAACAAATTGTTGTTATAGTAAATGAAAATAACATAGTTAATATACAAACGATTCCATATCATTGGTATATAAGACCTTTAGGTCTTTTTGATGATATAAATTCTGTAAGAATTGACAACTCACAAAAAGTTATTTATGAAAAAAAATTTAACAATGAATCCAAAGAAATATTAAAAATAAATTCTTATTTAGTTAATTAATGCAAGAAATTCATCCACTTGCCTATATTGAAGAAGATGTTCAAATAGGTGAAAACACAAAAATAGGGCCTTTTTGTATAATCAGAAAAGGTGCCCGAATAGGTAATAACTGTAGCTTTACAGCATACTGTGAAATCCGAGAAAATGTAGTTATAGGGGACAATACAACTATGGGAAGTAGATGTACAATATCCGCTAACGCCACAATTGGAAATAATGTCACTATTAAATATGGATTTGTTTTGACTGATACACCAGATCTAAAACAATCTTCACTAAAAACGGTAAAAGGAATTGGAGACAACACACTAATCGGGGCAAATGTAACTCTGATGCCAGGGTTCTCGATAGGGAAAAATTGTATTATTGGAGCTTGTTCTCAAGTTAGGTCGGATGTTTTAGACAACCAAGTATGGTATGGAAGTCCTGCCAAATATTTCAAAGATAATTTATGAAATTGTCTGTTTTGAAAAATGCTAATTTTGGAACTATTACTTATTACGTAGGTGATAACATTGAGCATGTTTCTCATTTGAAAGATTGTATCTTAATTTGTAAAGAAGATTTTAATCCGAAGTTAGAAAATGTAAAATTTATTCATACTGAAGATCCTCAACTATATTTCTATAAGCTTTCAAGAAAAGTAGACAACAATTATACATTCAATCAAATGTATGAAATAGGAAAAAATACGGAAATTCATTCAAGTTGTATTATCGGTGATGGAGTTGTAATTGGGGACAATGTTTCGATAGGTCCTAATACCGTAATTTACTCTAAAACTATTATTCAAGATAATGTTAGAATAGACGCAAACTGTACAATAGGCACCGAAGGTATGATGTGGGTTTGGGAAAATAATGAAAAAGTGTTTCTAAAACAATTAGGTGGGGTAATAATTGAAGAAAATTGTATAATCGGGAGTAACTCAGTTATAGTTAGAGGGTCTGCGAATGAAAACACAATTCTAAATAATGATGTAAACATGGCACCTGGTTGTTTGATAGGGCATGGATGTCAAATAGGGAAATATTCCCATTTTGCTAACGGTGTGAAATTAGGTGGAAGCTCATCAATAGGTGATTATAACTTTTTAGGATCTGGATCGATAATATCTGCAGGGGTCAAAATTTGTGTTGAAGATGCCATAATAGGGGCTGGTTCCACAGTCCTTAATGACATTAAAGAAAGTGGGGTTTATGTGGGAACACCTGCTAAAAAAATTAAAGAATCAGTTAATAAACTTTCAGGTATTCCAAAATGGAGAAAATAATTAATTTTACACCAACGGGTACTCAACCAACAAGAGAAAACTCGTACGCTCCGTTACTTCCTAATGAAATAATTGATACCGTACATGAGGCTAATGAAATCGGTATATCGATGGTACATTTACATGCCAGAGATGAAGATACCCTCAAAAATACATACAAAAAAGAAGTATATCAAAAGATTATAGAAGGGATAAAAAAACATTGTCCTGATTTATTAATTTGTGTTTCACTCACAGGTAGAAATTTTCCTGAGTTAGAAAAAAGAACTGAGGTATTACAATTACAACCTGATTTAGGATCATTAACAATGTCTTCGTTAAACTTTCCTACAGGAGCATCTATAAATCAACCTGAAACAATTTTATCTTTGATTTCAGAAATGAATAAGTATGGAGTTCAACCTGAAATAGAATGTTTTGATACAGGTATGCTAAACTACACAAATTACTTAATTTCAAAGAACATATTAAATCCGCCATATCATATAAACTTTATATTAGGAAACATATACAATGGACAATGTGATTTAGGAACATTATCCACCATTAAATCTAATCTACCACAAAATTCATTCGCATGTTTAGGTGGTATTGGTTCGCATCAATTGAAAAGCAATACTTATGGATTATTAGATTTTGATGGGGTCAGGGTTGGACTTGAAGATAATTTATACTTCAGAAATAAGGAAAAGACCACTAATATTGAGTTATTAAAAAGGGTACATAGAATTATGTATCAATTCGATATGACTCACTACACATCGAAACAATTAAGAGAGAAAGGATATGGTAACAAACTTGCTAGTACTAGGTAAAGGAGATAATATTGTTACAATGATTTTGGATAATCTTTGTTCAATAAGACATTTTCCAAAGATTACCATATATAACAATTTGGGCTTACCGATAGGTAATCCATTTAATCACTTGGATTTTTCTATTAAAGTTTCTGATAATATTAATATCAAAGATTATAGATTCTATGTACTTGGAGTATATCAACCAAAACACAAAATAAAAATATTGGAGACACTCAATCCTAACATAGATAGGTTTGTTAATGTGATTCATGATGGGTTGGACATCTCCAAGACGAGCACGTTAGGTCGTGGACTATTAATTAATTCTAAGGTCTCCATTGCGGCTCACACGACCATAGGAGATTTTGTATCTGTCAATAGACACGTCTCAATAGGTCACCATACAACAATAGGAAATTACGTCTCCATCAACCCTGGATGTAACATAGCGGGAAATGTAAGTATCGGAGATGGTACTACGATAGGAATGGGTGCAAATATAATAGATGGAATTAAAATAGGTAAGAATACCATAATAGGTGCGGGGTCCGTTGTTACAAAAGATATTCCTGATAATGTTGTAGCATACGGATCTCCTTGTAAAATTATAAAAGAAAATGGCTAACGGAGCATATAAAATAACCGAAGAATTCGAGAAATTACTTTGCGACTATACAGGAGCGCCTTATGCTGTCACTGTAGATAATCAATCAAACGCCTTGTTCTTATCATTATATTATGAGAACATCAAAGGACAAGAAATAACAATACCTTCGAGAACTTATCCCTCAGTTCCATGTGAGATTATTCATGCTGGTGGTAAAGTTAATTTTGAACAAACTGAAGGAACAACATTAAAGGGAGCATACCAATTAAAGCCTACCAAAGTATGGGATAGTGCATTAAGATTTACTGCGGATATGTACATCCCGAATACTCATATGTGTATATCATTCACGGGGCCATACAAACACCTGAAACTCTCAAAGGGAGGTGCGATACTAACGGATGACCACGAAGCGTATCTATGGTTCAAACGAGCAAGATATAGTGGAAGGAATGAATGTTCTTATCATGAGGATAATTTTGATATGTTAGGGTGGAATTTTTACATGATGCCTGAAATAGCAACACGGGGTGTTTTGATGATGTCTCAGTTTTATTATTATAATGGAACCAAAAAATCTAATCAAGATTTAGAATTGCCATATCCTGATTTATCAAAATATTCGATTTATCAATCGGAATAATAAAATATTTTCTATTTTTATTTGAAAAATATGAATATTTATCATATTATTG
>Ga0247723_1001981_pt1 | contig 11406 bp, 14 predicted proteins | sample MSEWelMarce5H_FC_FD_189079 | JGI IMG/M metagenome (GOLD analysis project Ga0247723, IMG submission 189079) | Subsurface sediment microbial communities from gas well in West Virginia, United States - MSEEL Well Study Marcellus 5H_FC | ecosystem: Environmental > Terrestrial > Deep subsurface >...
TCTTTAAATCACCGTCATACTTCTGTTTTTCTTCTTTTTCCAGCTTTTCTAGTTCATTCTTTATCTTCAAGATTTCAGCCCATTCTTTCTCGCCTAACGCAACATTTTTAAATTGCCGCAAGAACTCAACCTTTAAGGCATATTCTTCTTGGCTAATTAACTTGCGCTGACGGTATTCAGCTAAAGCCTTGTGTATTGCTAATCGTTGCTTTACTTGTGCTTCTTTTTTAGCCCGTAATCTGTCTTTGGCTAATTGTGTTGCTACATCCGTTCCGTCTTTTTGGAACGCTTCTACTTGTTTTGTTAATGACTTGGCACTTTCCCTAGCTGAATCAAGGCTGTCTGTAAGGGTTTTAACATCCACATTATTTGCCTGTAATCCAATGTGCAATAAACCCAACCACCGAACTAATGCCTGATACGACCATCATGCCGACCCAAAACCCACCACGACCTTTATTGGCTAAAGCAAGCAGCTCTTCCATGCCTTCTTCTAGCTTATCTACTTTGGCAGTTAGGTTATCAACCTTTTCCCAAAGTTGGCCGTATTTTACTGGGTCGATTTCAAAAGACATAGTTTAAATTGCTGGTTTAGCTTGGTTAGTAATTAAAACTGTTCCATCCCAAGTAAAGCCAATTTGGCCTTCGCCAATTTCCTCGGTTAAAACATAATCTGTTTGGTCTGAATTTAATTCCCAAACCATTGCTGGAGTAGTAGCTTGAACTAACATTGTTGCATCGCTAGGCGGTGTCCAAGTTTGTGTATTTCCATCCCAAACACAAACATTAATTACAACATTTTCTTGAATAATTAAATAATTTTGAGTTGTCATTTTATTCTCGATTAAAATTCAATTAAAACTGCACCAGCCGCACCTGCGCCACCTGCTCTAGCCAAACTATTAGTGCTAATAGCGCCACCACCGCCGCCACCATAATTGCGCCCAACGCTTCCAGCGCCACTAGCATTAATATTCATTGTTCCAACTGCTAAACCACCACCACCCATCATTGAATTGCCGCCGCCGCCACTAACTGCAACAGATGAATAAGCATCACTACTAAACCCTATTGGCCCACCACCGCCACCTATATTTAAATCACCATTAGAACCAATTCCGCCAGTTCCATTGGTTGGAATTGCGGTGCTTTGCGCACCACCAGCACCGCCGCCAGTTGCAGAAATAGTTGTAATTGATTGTGTTCCCGATGCAACTTGTGATGTTCCACCAGCACCACCAGCACCGCCAGAAGTATTACCAGCAGTTCCGGCCGCACCGACCGTTACTGCTAATGTGTTTAATGGTGTTAAACCTGTTAAAAATTTAATTGCCGCACCACCACCACCACCACCGCCACCACCGCCAGCAATACCAGTATTTGCGCCACCACCACCACCGCCACCACCTACAACAGTAATTTTTATTGCAGTTATGCCATCAGGTATAGTAAATGTTCCGTTGCTAGTAAAGACTTGACCTTTACCGCCAACAAAAGCAGAAGCCTGCGTTGTTCCATCAGTAAAAGTAATTGAAGGTGCGTTTCCGTTAATAATTGTTGGCATATTAGACCTCTTGTGTAGGTTCTGCTGTAGGTTCAGCAGGGGTTTCAACTACCTCAGCAGGCGTTTCCGCAGGTGTTTCCGCTTGTGCGGCTACTGCGGCATCATAAGCAGCTTGTTCTTCTGCTGTGTACTCTACTTGAGTAGTTGTGCCAGTTGCTAGGTCTACTACGATTCTGTGTGTCATGATTTAGCCTTCGTATTGAATGTTAATTGTTCCAGCGTCAAAAGTGTCTGTGCCGTTAACTGTAGTGATGCGAAGTTGCGTAAGAGTGTCAGACAAAGTTTTATCACCGCCACCAAAACAAGAGTTTGTTGTGCTAACTTTACCTGAATGAGATGAAATCCAAATGTTACCGTTTAGGTTTGATATAACCATTTGTGCGCTTATTGTGTTTGTTGCTACCGTAGAACGAATAACAAATCCAGCCGTGCTAGTAGATAGTGATGTTGTATTAGAATCGCCAGCAGTTGAGCCAGTAGAATTATATCCAGTGTTTTCAATTCCACCTGAATCACCAATTTGTATTAATGGTGGTGATGTTCCATTAGTTGATACACCAGCAAACATTACATTAATTCTTTTTGCCCAAGATGGAATTCCAGTAAAGTCAATGCTTGTGCCACTTGTACTTGCAACAGCAGTACCTTGAACAATAGTTCCTTGAATATTTGTTGCAGTAACCCCTGTAGAAGCTACTGTTAAAACCGTAGTTCCGTTACTTTGTACTTGAACAATACCACTTGTATCGGCTGTTTGAATAAACCCTGAACTGGTGCTTGCATTTAATGTGACTGCCATGATTTATCCTATTCGTAAAGAATGTTAATTGAGCCAGCATCGAAGGTGTCTGTACCGTTTACTGTAGTAATTCGTACTCGGTCAAGAACATCGGATAGGGTTTTAGAACCTGATGTAATCATTGCGGTACTTGTTCCAGTAGCAGCAAATGAACTTGTCACAGACCAAAGGTTAGCCGATACATTTGTTAATACAAAAGAACCATAAATAACTGCGGAAGCATTTGCTAAAAACAAATTAAAGCCAGTAGCTGACAAAGCAGCGCCACCTGAAGCATTGTTCCAAGTAAAACCGTTGTACCCTGAAGTTTCTATGCCACCTGAATCGCCTAATTGTATTTGTGGGTTAGATGTTCCGCTTGTAGAAACGCCAGCAAACATTACAGTAATACGCTTTGTCCAAGATGGAATTCCAGTAAAGTCAATGCTTGTTCCTGATGTAGAAGCTACGGCAGTTCCGCTAACTATTGCACTATTCACATTATTAGCAACAACTGTGCCTGTGCCGACTGGTAATGTTAAAACGCTAGTACCAGCTACCGCTTGTTCTTGTAGCGTACAACTTCCGCTTGTTGAGCCTAATAAGACAATAGACATATATTTTCCTTTTAAAGTACGACCCAGCGACTATCACTAGGAACAGTAACCGATACACCTGAGTTTAGCGTAATTGGGCCAACACTTGATGCGCTTCTACCTACTGGAATTTGATAAGAAGATGTAACAGTTTGGCTGTTTTCAACGAATACTTGGTCGCCACCATTACCTGTTGCACCACCGCCAATTTGACCCCAAACACCTACTTTATATGACCCTACTACTGTTGCCGAGCCTGCTGGGTCTGTCAGCATGGTATAGGTAAAGCTAGTGGCATCTACTACCGTAATGCTAAAAGTACCATTATAAGCAGCAGGTGTAGCACCGCTAACCGTTACAAAAGTACCTGTAGTTAGGTTATGGTTTGCAGCAGTTGTTAGGGTGGCTGTAGTTGTTACATTAGTAATAGTGCTAATGGTTTGACCGTTGTAGGTCGTATAGCCTTCAAAAGTCTGTAATGTGGTGTTATAGCGTACCGAACCCAAGGCTGGGGTAGCAGAACGCTGTGCAGTTGTGCCGTTAGGTAGTTTTACTTGGCCTGTGCCATTTACCGCTAAATTGCCGCCTATTGTGGTATCGCCAGTAGCATTTAAAGTGTTATTTATAACAGTAGCACCTGCTACCGTTAAGGTAGAACTACAAACTACCGCACCGCCAAAAGTAGGGGTATTGAATTGGGCATAGTTAATTGCATCTGTATTGACAGTACCAGTAGCAAGGTTTGTAACCTTATTACTGTTCATGTTTAATGGCCCTGTCATTGGGGTTTGACCGTCTGCCGCTACTGAATCAGTAATAGCAGAAGCCAAGTCATTCATGGTGTTATTAGCCCATGAACTTGCAATAACTGTACCTGATACTACTGGATTACCTGCTGGGAGTGTATAAACCCCTGACCCGTTTCTACTCATTTATTGCTCCTTGAACGCCTTGTGTAGTTAGCATACGAGCCATGTTTCTTAGCTCTGCATCCGTTAATTTAGGAATATCCCGTGTTGCCCTGCCTAAACCATAAGCACCCATACCAACTAATCGTGGGCTAGTTAAAGGTAATGCAGCTAAAGCCATAGGGTTTACGGTTAAAGCACCGCCAGCACCAATACCCAATGCCGCACCTTGACCAGCCAAACCTCTAGGGGTAAATGAACTTAGGGCTTGACCTGCCAACGCTGGCATCAAATCTTGACCGCCTTGATTTTGCAATGCTTTTGCTAATTCCATGCGATAGCCGTAATTTGTATTAGCATTATTACGGGTCAAAGATTGCAATTTACGAATAGCGGTATCTGCTGCGCTTCTGTTGTTTAAAGACAATGCTCGTTCAATTTCACGCTCAAGGCTTAACGATTCTTCGTATGCCTTCATTGTTTTGGCATAGTTTTTATCTTGAGCAACAATGGTGTCTTTTACGGTATTGCGAACCGATGTAACAGCCCTTTGCACTTGTTTTTGCATAGGACTATCAGGGTACAAAGCATCTAAACGCTGTTTAAGGGCATCTAAGCCTTCTGCTGTATGCAAAGATGGGTCTTTTTGCCATGTTTTAACAACATCTTGCAGTTCTTCAACTTTGTTTATCTCTGCTGAACCAATCTTAAATTGGCTTCCAGTTGGCGTTTTAACTTTTAGGCTTTCAACAACATCATCTAATGAACTCTTAATTGGCGCAAAATCAAGTTTTGGCGGTGCTTTAGGCAATGGCTTGCCAGCCATAATTTCAGCACTTGGCATTGTTGATTGAATACCTTGTCTGTAGGCTTGGCTTCTAGCAGAACGCATATTAGAAAGCGCATCCTTAGCTTGGTCTAGCACATCCATTGCCGATACATCACCACGAATGTTTTGCAAAAAGGCTTGATTGCCTTCACGACCTGCTCGTAATGCTTGGGCAATAGATTCTTCACCTGCGCCTGTAGTTAAACCTAATCCTCTACGAATAGCCCCACCTGCGGCTTGTAATCCACGCCCAACAACGGGAATGGCAGTACCAATTGCTGTTCCTTGAGCTACATTTTCACCCATTTGTTGATACATTGGTGCGCCAGTCAAACCTGTTTCTTCAGGAATCATTGCGCCACTAGCTGCTCCTATTGCTGCACCTTGAATATAAGGATTAGCACGGGCAAAACTAGGAATCATTCCTGCGCCTTTGGCTATACCTGCGGCTGGCAATACAGCACCGCCAATGCGCCCACCCATATATGACGCTGGGTTAGCTTGGGAATACATTTCAGAATCTTGGGCTAAACGCTGAACAGCATTGCTAACACCGCCACGACCACCCGTAACCATTTGTGCGCCAGCCATTAAAGGATCAACTACTGAACGGGTAGCGCCTGCCATAAAAGATTCTAATGGCCTTGGTGTTTCTTGCACATTTAAACGAATACCACGCATCGGTCTGCCAACAGCCGCACCACCGCCAGTTTCAGCAAATTCTGATTGGGTTGGCTGTGGCTGTGCAGGGCGTAAGGAAATTAAACCTTCATTAGAAAGTTTAGTCATATCGCCAGCTTTTAACGCCAGCAGGTCAGAATCAGAAAGTTTGGATAAATCCATTCTTATAGTCCTCTGCGTTTTAATTCCGCATCAATAGCAGATTGGCTTGGTAATCCAGCAGGTTTGGGTGTGGCAGGCTGTCTTGGTTGTTGCCCAATAGCTTGTGCGCCTAGATTTGCACCACGACCTGCGGCAATACCAATATCTCGTTCTGCTTGTTCCCTTGCGGCAGCTTTTTGAGCAATTTGCTCAGGTTTATCACCAAATACAGGAAAGAATGTACGGTTGTTTCGTACAACTTCAGGTTCAGTTGCGGCAGCACCAGTTTTAAAGCGTAAATAGGCTTCTGACCATTGATCTTGAGCTTGTTTATATTGTTGTGCAGCAACAGGTATAAGTGGATTTGCAACGCCACCAGCCAACTTAACCGCAGTTTGGCTTTTAAATAATGTTGGGTCAAAACCTTGTGCTTCTAATGTATTTACTGCGTTACTAGCAGAAACCATCTGACTTTGGAAAGCAGAAGCCTTACCTTGGGACTCAGTTAAATCTTTGCCAGCACCTTTTTGTGTTTTATCAAATTCAAATTTTTCACGATCCAAACCTAATTGCGCTTGTTGGTATGGCGTAATTTGATTCTTAAAGTCATTAAACGAACCTTTAAATCCTTGTGCCTTTGCAAATTCAAAATTTTGCATATCAGTTGTAGGTTTAACTGGCTCTGGTAATGATCTTTGGATTAAAGTAGGCAACAGTTCTTTGCCAGCACCAAATCGAGATTGCAGGGCTAAGTTGGTAGCAGCTTGCAAATCAGGTGGCAAAGTCTGTGTAGCAACAGGCATAGGCACATTACCTGTGTATGGCCCAGCCATTTCAGTTTGCACATCACGGGGCTTTAATTGCTCCATAATTGCTTGCGTTTCTTGATCTTTGCCTTTGCGTAATTGTTCAGCCAAATCAAGCAATTGTTTATCGGCTTTTTCAGCCATGCGTGTGCCAGCATACATTTGCGCTAATGGCAGGATGTTTTGAAAAAAACTAGGGGCAACATAACGCCCACTAACCATTTGTCCTTGTGGCTGTTGCATGCCTTGTTGCATTAAAGCCTGCGCCATTTGTTGCTGGCGATTTAATTGTTGTTGTTGCCCTAAAATTTCGGGGGGTAGCCCACCAGTTAAGTTAATTGCCATATTCTTTCCTAATTATTTGGAAGTAATTGACCATAAGCTCCGACTACTGGCATATTGCTTACAGGTGAATTAAACCCCATGCCCGATTCTTGGGCGGCTAACATTTTGCTTTGAGGTGAATACATGTTCGTACCATACTGCTGTGAAATGTCGTATTGGGTCATTGGGTTGTATGTTCCCAAACCACCCATTTGAGCATCTTTCGCATTAACACCAGCTTGGTCAGGTTTGCCCTTACGCAACATTTGCGCCATAGCCATAGGGTTCATGCCACCGCTTTGCTGTCCTGTTTGACCAGCAGCTTGGGTTAATGCTTGACCTTGTTGCATAACGGCATTTTGATTTGCTTGTTGCGCTGCAATGTTTTGGAATACAGGGCTTAAACCACCAATATCTTGCACTTGTGGTTTTGGATTGCCCATTTGGGTCATAGCCAAATAATATGGATTGTAGTTCATAATAATAGTCCGTAATTAACCATCTTGTAACCGTTAGCATTAGTAATAACCGCTTCAGGTTTAACCATTTCAACTTCTTGCGCCATAACGCCAATGTGTACGCCATGCCCTGCAATGTCTTTAAACTCAGGCTTGTATTCGTATTCGTAAACTGGCAAACCATTAGGCAACCAATGGATTTGTTTAATGTTTTCTTTCATTCGAATGTCGGAAAAAGCCATAACTCCAGCACCGCCAAGTCCCATTAAACCTTGGTTAAAGTTTTGCTGGGCAGCCTGTTTTTGATTAAAGTCACCCATTGCAGCGTTGTATTGCATACCAGCAGCACCTAGCAAATCAGGGCCAGCCGTTGTTGCTTGCTGTGAAGAATTAACATAACTTGGTGCAGTTACTTGTGAACCAGTACGCAAGGCACTTAGCACATTCAATGGCTCGTTTCTGCGGTAAGCTAATTCATTAAACCCTTGCTGACGGGCTTGCAGTCCAGCTTGTAAACCTTGGGTTTGCGCCCCAAGCATCAAGTCGTTTTGCTTTTGGTCAAAGTTACGCATAGCACGGTCATACGCTTCTGTTCCGATTTGAATGCCTGAATTAGCCAATTGTTGTTCTAATCTTCCCCGACCTTGTTCCATTTGCGGAGCAAGTCTACGCATAATTGCGTCAGAATAGGTTTCGCTAGGGTTAATACCTACGCTTGCTAATTGACTTACATCAAACGGGTTTTCTAGTTGTTGCCCTACATATTCAAGACCTTTTGTACCAAGCTGACCTACGCCATAGCTTAATTGGTTTTGAATATCTAAAAGTTTTTGTTGTTCAGGGCTAAATTTTTGTGTAGCAGACCACATTGGGTTGCCATACTTATCTTCGCCTGACATGGTGTATTCAAGCGAACCATAAGGAGTATATTGATTTACACGGTTTGCTGCTGTAGCTTGTCTTGCTGCATCTAAGTTACCTTGCGCAGTAGCTTGTGCCGCAGCCGAATAGTTTGGCGCAGCAGGCGCACTTGGCGCAGGGCCTAAACCTAAAAATCCACCACCACCCATGTCAATCTCCCTTGTTAAGAGAGGATCGGATGTTAAGCCACCTACAATCCTCTTTACGCATAGCCATAATTACTAAATCCCCATCCATGTGAGCATCAGGTATTTCGGCTACCACTTTAAAACCAAGGTGTCGGTTTAGTCTAAGTGCATCTTCATTACTACCGCAAATTTGACCTAGTATAACCTTAACGCCTAAAACATTAAAGGGGTAATCGAATGCTGCCCACAATAAATCTCGACTCATCCAATTTACTTCACTTACTGCTGCAATGTGCATTTGGCAGGCATTTGGCATAAAACTGCAATAACCTATTACTGCTACCAAATTTCCGTCTATTTCCTGCCCAATACATACTGTTTCTTCGGGTAGTGGGTGGTTCATCATACGAACCAGCCAGTTCCCCATGTACTTTTGATTTTCAGTAGTAACAGTCCTCACAAGACCCCGCCACGCTCCATTACAAAATCGGTACTTGCCCAGCGTACATCAATATCTTGCGATGCAATATTTAAAATAATGCCTGCTGCATAACCTATTCCAGTTACACCTTGCCATTGTTTAGATATGGTATTTCCACCACCCCAATCCGCATCATCCCATGTAGAAGTGTCCCAAATACCAACAGAAACTAAAGCTGGGTTAAATGTAACCTGACCAACATTGTTTTGGGTGTCAAAATCGGTGTTAATACCGCATAAAACAGTCGGTGTGCCGTTATCAGTAAATAGGATAGGGCGTACCATTGTGAAGCGTTTTAACTGCCCCCTAGCATCAAAATAGCTATATGCTTGCTGGCAAGAAGCCTTAATGTTGGTGTCGTTATCTGACAATCCATCCCAAAACCTACCAACAAAGCCATTGCCACCAAAGAACATATCTTCGTCATAGACTTCAAAGCAAGTAGCGTTTATGCCTGAAAAATTAGCCCAAGCCTTAGTAATATTGTGCATTACAAACTGTTGCTGACCGCCAATAACAGGAATGTTGAATATCAACATATTCTGCTTGGCGTAATAGTGTATTTGCCAGCCAAATTCGGTGTTATATAAGTCAGCAGCTTCGCTTACAGCGTAATAAATCTTGTCAGTAATGTTAATTCGAGGGTCTAAACGGCTAGATTGCAGGGCAGAAGCCAATGGGACTATGCCATCTTGCGTAATTAACAACAAATCACCTGCAAACTTGAAAAAACAACGCCTTGCAAACACTTGACCTAGTTGCCATACCCCAATTAATGACCAATCGTTAGGGTCTGAAGGGTCAGAACCCTTAAAAACAATGGCTTCACCGTTATTAGTAATAAAAACAGCGTAATCATCTACCCCGTAACCTGCATCTAGTGTCCAAGTACCCATTGCCATGATGTAACCACCATTACGGGCAATAGCACCTAACGGATATGAAGTTGCAGCACCGCTAATGGCGTTTACACCTAAATACCAAAAGTTTAAAGTGCCTTCTTCTACAAAATAAAGGCGTTCTTTATGTAAATTGACATGAATTAGGTTGCTTGAATCTACGCCAGTAATGAATTTAGCGACTGTATATGAACCTAATGGGCTTGCAGGGCTAGTAGCTGGGGCAGATAAAGCGGTATAAGTAAAGGTTGTGCCGTTTGTAACCGTTATTCTGAATGTGCCGTTGTATTCTGCTGGGCTTGCGCCTGTAATAGTGACTTGATTGCCTGTTACAAGACCATGCGCTGCGCTAGTAACAAGCGTACAAGTTGTGCCTGACGATGTAAGGTTACTAATTGTTTGTGCGGTGCTTATATTGGCGTATTTAACCCAAGTTGTGCCGTCATAAATAAGGGCTGCATCCGTGCCATTGACTGCGGTCAAGAAGTTGCCACCTGCGGTAGAAGCATTGACATACTGCAAGCGGTCACTACCCTGCCCTGTTACAACAGAAGTCGCTGCGCCAGCAGTTGAAACATCATAAATTGTGCTTCCAGCCGCAGCAAATAATTTGCTTGAAGAACCGCCTGAATACTGCATTAGGGTATCAACTTGCCCTGTAATGCCTGTAGCGTACTGGGTGTAACCTTTTCTTAACTGTATTTGAGATGGGCTTGGGTAAAAGTTGTTTAAAACTACCGCATCCATTGGGTTCATTTCAGCTACAGAATCTCTAGCATTCCATCCGCCTATGGGTGCTGGTACTGAAGCAGTTGTGGCTGTAAACCGTTTAGCGACCGCCATGATTAACTGCCGTAGCCAGTATCGGGGATGTTTGCCCAGCCAATCAGCACGGCACTTGGGCTAGGTGCAAATGACAGGGTAGCAGATCCTTTATCGTTAGCTTTAGCAACGCTTAAATAACGCTGATAATCTTGTTGCAATGCAGTAGTGTCAAACGATTTGACTTGGAAATACTTTAGTTTTGTCAGCAATACAAGGACTGAATCGTCTAATACGGTTGTGTCGCTATCTGCTGTAAAGCTGTTTTTTACTTGATTTGTGGCACTTCTAGCCCAACCCTTAGAACGATACTCAAAGCCGAGATATTCAAGGGTGTTATATGGTGGCCAAATTTGAAACTCATTGCCAAGAATACGCCAACGAACCCGAGGGCCTGTTGAAATATAGCCTGACTTTAGCCATTGCCATTGCTGTGCATCAACTGGGCCAAGCATTTGCCAATGTTTTGTCTTATCCCAATGGGTATTATCGGTAACGGTTTCATAATCAGGCGGTAAGGGATACTTCGTTTTACTGAAGGTCACAGTACCGCCAACGCTTGTAGCCGAGGCTAACTGGGTGGTCGTTACGGTTGATCCTGAAACTGTATTGACATAGGTATCTTGAGGGATAGCCGTGCCAACGATTGAGTATGTATCATCCAAACCTGTGGTATCAGCAACATTTAACAGATCGTAAGTGTTGTTGATCGTATCGCAGGTTGTGGTGATTGCTGTGGTATAGAAGCGATATTCCAGCTCCAATGCTTGCCAATTGTGTTCCTTAATTAGGTCGTACCCTGCACGGTTCATCAACGCCAAGACTTGCTGCACATCTTGGTTTGTGTTGCCTTGCACATAAGTGGGTACAGCTAAGTTAAGTTCAGCGGTGACTTGCTGCACCAATTCAAGCATTGTTGCTGACATATTAGGCTTCCTCTGTGGCTACCGTTTTCTGTTTACGGGGTTTCTTTTCACCAACAGCAGCAAGTATAGTGGCCATTTGTTCCTGCATTTGAGCCAGCTTCGCTTCCGTTTCTGCCTTCATTTTAGCAGTTTCTAGTTCCTTTT
>Ga0247723_1001983_pt1 | contig 11389 bp, 13 predicted proteins | sample MSEWelMarce5H_FC_FD_189079 | JGI IMG/M metagenome (GOLD analysis project Ga0247723, IMG submission 189079) | Subsurface sediment microbial communities from gas well in West Virginia, United States - MSEEL Well Study Marcellus 5H_FC | ecosystem: Environmental > Terrestrial > Deep subsurface >...
GTCATGACTACAAAAACAAAATAGAATGCCTAGAATGCTACCCAAATCACCACTAGACTATTCCCTTGAAATCCGCTACAGGCTTTCAAGCGGTGAATGGTCTGCATGGATGAATAAGGGAAAAGGTAGCTTTCAAAGTATTGAGATAGTGCAGAGGCAGATCAGAGTCCTAGCAGCCTCATATAATGGCAGAGAGAAGGAAGTACGCTTTGAGTGGAACGGATGGCTGTGTGATTTTGCAGGGCTTCCCACAGGTGAAGTAATAAGCCTAAAATGAAAGCGATTGGATGGCTATATGACAATGAATTCAAATATGTATTTCAGAATATAGGTAAGGATCTATGGGAAGATCTAAGGCAGGAAGTAGCTGTGATAGTCCTGGAGTATGATGCCGAAAAACTTAGGGAACTAGAAGCCAAAGGAAAGCAGGTCTTCAAGTTTTGGATAGTGCGGATCTGCTGCAATCAGACCAATAGCAAATATGGGAAGTTCGGCAGGATGTATGCAGCCCTAGTTCCTGTAGAGGATATAGTCAAGTTCATCAAGGAAGAAGAAGAAATAGACAATAGTCAAGCGGTGGCAGACTCAATATCTAAGATAGTAGAAGGGCTATATTGGTACGATCAGGAGATTCTCAAGATGTATGTGGAACTTGGTTCAGTGCGCAAGGTATCAAAGCAGACAGGCATTCCACACACTTCAATTTTTATAACCATTAAAAACATCAGAAAATGTATCAAATCACAGCTAGTATATTAGGATCAATTGGGATAACCCTGATCTATTTCTATATCCTGAACTTTCCTAAATTTTTTAAGAAAGTCACAGGCAGGAATTTGGTCAAGCCTTTTAGCTGTTCATTCTGTATGTCCTTTTGGATAAGCCTGTTTTTTCTAATCTTAAAAAACGGATCTACTATCTGCGATATTTATATCTAGTATAGTACCCTTCATCTACCTGTATGTGGAGGATCATTTCACTAATAAGTTTGAACTATGACACCAAGGGCAAAGGCTGATCAATTGCTGATCAAGTTTAAAATGAGTGAATGTACACATGGCTACAATGATGTGAGGGATCTACACGCTGCTAATAGATGTGCAATAATAGCAGTAAATGAAATAATAAATTCAAACCCTCATTCAAACCCACTAAATACAGAAGTATATTCAACAATGGATTGGTGGCAAGAAGTTAAAAAAGAACTAGAAAAATATGACACCTGAAGATCAAGAACTATTCAAGAAGCACTTTGAACTCTATGAGTGCTACAAAAAACACTCTTTCATTCGTAACTATTCGAAGACAGTATACACGGAATTGATTCACCTATATACTACCTATGTCAACAAGAAGCACAACTTCTCACATTGGTGCAGTCAATGTAGAGCAGAACTAGTAAACTACCTGTATGGGTGGTATGTGAATGAAGCGAATACCACCTGGTACAAAGAAGACAAGGTAGAAGAAATATCTCAAGTGACTTTCAAATCGGAAGAACCTGTGATTGAAAATAAGCCTATCAAGAGAAGAAGAAAACCAACCAAATAAACACATGGACAACAAACCAAAAACAAGACTAGGAAACGGGAAGAAAAGAAGTGATTCATGGATCACTGCTGCTATCTGTATATCTGATGCTGAGGCACACGCTTACACTTACAACGGGAAGAAGTATGTGAACTTGAATATCAACATCTATGATAAGCCGAATGAGTACGGGAAGGATGTGGCTATTACCTTAAACGATTATAAAAAGGAGGAAAATAATACCCCACAGGTTAACAAGATGCCTACTGCTCCTGCACCTGTAGAGGAAGAAGAATACAATCTACCATTCTAAAAAAACGAACCATGTCAAACTTTCAATTGAATTTTAATAGTGCAACAAAAGTGATAAGTGTAACCCTTGATCACGAAGACGGAATCTTTGATCTAGCTTACTTGTTTAAGAAGTTGCTAGATGATGCAGGTATCCCCAACAAGCTAGAGGAAAAGGATATCACACCTGTAGAACCTTTGCAAGTAGCCAACGAAAAACTAGACTAATGGAGATCAAGCTAGTCAAACTTTCAGAGATCAAAAGCAATCCTAACAACCCTAGGATTATCAAGGATGATAAGTTCAGAAAGCTAGTCAAGTCTATTCAAGAGTTTCCAAAGATGCTTGAGATCAGACCTGTGGTAGTGAATGCTGATATGATAGTCCTAGGGGGAAACATGAGATTGAAAGCCTGTAAGGAAGCAGGACTCAAGGAAGTGCCTGTGATCTTTGCGGATGATCTTACAGATGAAGAACAGAAGCAGTTTATCATCAAGGACAATGTAGGCTTTGGTGAATGGGATTGGGATATGATTGCCAATGAATGGGATGCGGATCAGGTAGAAGAATGGGGTCTTGATATTCCTGAGTTCAGCATAAAGGAAGAACTAGAAGCGGAGGAGGATGATTATGAGATTCCTGATGAAGTTCAAACCGATATTGTCCTAGGTGATTTTTTTGAGATTGGAGAGCATCGTTTGCTTTGTGGAGATAGTACCTGTTCGGATACAGTTGCAAATTTGATGAATGGAGAGAAGGCGGACATGGTCTTTACCGATCCTCCTTACAATATAGGTTTTAAGGGTACGATGTCAAGTACATCAGTAGATGGAAAAATAGTTCCTTTTAAAACTGAAAACACAAAGTATGATGAAATAAAAAATGATTTTCATTCTAAAGAAGAATTTAATGATTTTATAAAATCTATTATAAAAAACATAATTTTATATTGCAAGGGTGGTTGGTATATATCCTTTAGTAGTTCAACATTGAATGAAATATTAAACCCTTTAAATGATTTAGAAGTAGAATATAAGAGTATTATCATTTGGGTTAAAAATCAGGCAAATATGGGGGGAGGACATTATAAGAGAAGATATGAGCCAATAGTTTATGGATACAATGAAAATATATTCTATGGAGAAAGTTTTAAGGAGGAAGATGTATGGGAATTCCAAAGAACATTAAAGAATGATTTGCATCCAACAATGAAACCAATTCCATTGGTTGAAAATGCATTAAATAAGAGTAGTAAAAAAGAAGATAAAATTCTTGATTTATTTTTAGGTTCAGGGTCTACAATGGTAGCAGCACATCAACTCAAGCGCAAATGCTATGGGATGGAGCTTGATCCAAAGTACTGCCAAGTGATAGTAGATAGGATGAAGAAACTAGATCCTAGCCTAGTGATTAAAAAGAACGGTATTGCACAAAATTGAACAATATGAAAAAGCCTGATAGATCCGTGATAGAGAAAGCAATTGTGAAGGCATTTGGTAACCTTTCTACAGCCTCAAAATCATTGGGGGTAGAAAGGGCTACCCTTTACAAATGGATTGAACAGGAGGGCTTAGAAGATGCTGTACAGGAAGGAAGAAATAGAAGGCTTGACTTTGCAGAATCTATGCTTGATAAAGGGATGCAGGAGGGGAACATGACTGCTACTATCTTCTTTCTTAAAACTCAGGGGAAGTCTAGGGGATATGTCGAAAGGCAGGAGATCACAGGTGCTGATGGGAAAAAGATATTCGAAGTGAATATTGTGGATGACAGCAACTAGCATCAAAACAAATAAGGTATTCCGCCATCTTGAGAATAGCAAATCAAAGATAGTAATTGAGCAAGGTGGCACTAGATCAGGGAAGACCTACAATATCCTTCTTTGGATAATTTTTTCATACTGCGAAAAGAACACGAATAAGGTAATCACCATCTGTAGGAAGACCTACCCTGCTTTGAGGGGTACTGTCATGCGTGACTTCCTTACCATCTTGAAAGATCATGAGATCTACTCAGAAGATGATCACTCAAAGACAGCATCAGAATACAGGATAAACGGCAACACGATTGAATTCATATCCCTTGATATGCCTCAGAAGATCAGGGGTAGAAAGAGGGATTTACTTTTTTGTAATGAGGCAAATGAATTGACCTTTGAAGATTGGCAGCAGTTGCTTTTCCGTACAAATGAAAAGGTGATAATTGATTTTAACCCTTCGGAGGAATTCCATTGGATCTATGATCAGGTACTACCTAGAAAGGATGTAGAATTCTATCAGACTACCTACAAGGATAACCCCTTCCTGGGGGCAGAGATCAAAGCAGAGATTGAAAGACTCAAGGAGATAGATGAAAACTATTGGAGGGTCTACGGGCTAGGAGAACGGGGGCAGAGCAGATCCCTAGTATATACCTTCAGTACTACCAAAGAAATACCAAAGGAAGCAAAGCTAGTAAGCTATGGTCTTGATTTCGGGTATAGTTCAGATCCTACTTCCTTGGTGAGAACCTACATCCTAGATGATTCCATGTATGTGGATGAATTGCTATATCGGACAGGCATGACAAATCAGGACATAGCAAATGAGATGAAGGTACTAGGGCTTGATAGGAGTAATGAAGTATTTGCAGATTCAGCCGAGCCTAAAAGTATAGAGGAGATCTACAGGATGGGATGGAATGTAAAGCCTACCATCAAAGGATCTATCAACATAGGGATAGACATCATCAGGAGATACAAGCTATATGCAACGGAAAGAAGCTATAATCTGATCAAGGAACTACGGAACTACAAGTATATAGAAGATAAGAATGGGCAGATGACAAATAAGCCCGTGGATAATTTCAATCACGCATTGGATGCCTTAAGGTATTCGGTGGTCAACAAGATCACATCAAGCCATCTAGGGAAGTACTCCTTCAGATAAATACATCAAACCTTAAAAATATATTTCTAGCTATGTGGGATAAACTTACAGTTGGGCAGTTCATTAGCCTGTACGATATTGAGGCAAATTCAAATCTGAACATTATCGAGAAGCAGCAGAAGATGCTTGCAATCGTGGAGGGTAAGGATGAAGAATACTATGATGATTTCAAATACAGAGATCTCATGCATGAGTATGCAGAGAAACTATCCTTCTTTGACAATATCCCTGATACCAAGCCTGTAGACTATTTGCAGGTAGGTGATAACAGATACAAGTTCTGCTTTGAACTACACGAGATCACGGCAGGGCAGTACATTGACATCCTGGCTTTTAGTGGGGAGATCATGCAGATAAATAAGATTGCTGCCTGTTTCTTCCTTCCTATGCAGGGTGATAAGTATCAAGGCTATGGGGTAGTGCCTCATGACATGGTGGCTGATGATTTGCTAGGGGCAAAATTTATAGAAGTGTATAGCTGTATGCTTTTTTTTTGTCAACTATTCAGCGAATTAATCGCAACTACCATAACCTTCTCAATGGAGAACAAAAAGATGGCACAGAACCTAGTGGATTTATGGGAAGGTGGGGGTGGGTATTTAGCACTAAGCAGGTCGCAGACTTCCAAAATATCACAGTCAATGCAGCCTATGAATTGAGGGTGATAGAGTACCTGAACACCTTAGCATATTTGAAGGATTATAACAAAGACAAAGAAGCGCAGTACAAGAAATGGCAGTTGCAACAAAAGATGAAGTAGCCAATATCACAATTGGAGGAAGAAAGCTAAAGGGTAGTGAATATGTCTTAAAGGCTGAAGATATCCTGCTCCAAAATGTACAAAGTGCTTTGCTTCGGCTAGGTTATAATCTAGCTGATAAACTTGAGGCAAATGCTCCAATGGATACAGGAAGGATGAAGGGTTCTTTTGGACAGCCTAACATCATTGAAACTAAGTACGGCTATAGAGTAGAGATTCCAACAGGTGCAGAATACTATGACTATATTGATAAAGGGGTAAGGGGTGTTCAGCATGACATCAAAAACAAGAAAGTCTACCCAAATGCAAAGGGAGAGTTCTACCAATTTGAAACATACTTCATGCCATTGAAAGCCTTGCAACAATTAGAGGGATGGATGAAGCGAAAGAATATAGAAATAGAGGCAAGGAATATGAGGGTAAGAGCAGCGGAGGAAGGTGATCCTTTAAAGGGTAGAAGAATCCTTCCTCAGATTTCAAGTAGTGCTAAAAGGATGGCATACTATATCAAGAAGTATGGTATAGCAGGGACTAACTTCATCCAAAGATCAGTAAATGAGGCAACCCCTCAATTCAATGTAGACATTCAAACCATAGGAGCAGACTCACTCATTTTAAGAATAAGCAAATGATCACACTAGTAGAACCAAGCATTGATATTCTTCCTGCATTCAACAGGATTAACTACACTATAAGCAGCACGAACTCAGAAGAAATAGGCTTCAAGTATGTGGTGAAAGTTTATAACTCAGATGATGAACTAGTCACTACTGCATACTATGATAGCCCTGCTGATCCTGGGGATGCGGTGGAGTTCGATGTATCAAAATATGTATCCGTAGATTTCACCTATTCCAAGGGCTTCTATGAGACTGCTACTTCTTCAAGTTCAAAGAATGTGATCAAGGGATACTACCTGAAGTGCTATGAGTACTATGAGGTAGGTGGTGAATTTATCATAGTCACGGCTAGTGAGGTAGTGAGTGAGACTAAGTATGCTTTTGCAGGTGCTTTGCCTTTGCTAGAATTGAAAGAATGGTACTCTGATCAGGCACAATATTGGGGATCTAGTAATACTATATACAAGCCATTGACTGCATGGGATACTATCAAGGTAAGAGAGACAGATGCGCAGGTATTCGGCTTCATTAACACGGGGCTTTTGACCAATGTAGAACTATTTGTGACCTATTCAAACGCTACCACTCAGACCTACTATATCACACCTTCGGCAGTTACTAGTCCCCATGTCACCTATGTACAGATCACCCCTATGACCTACGGATCAGGGGTAGTATCTATTCAGTTATTTGTGAATTGGAATAACGGATCTGCAAGAAGGTACAAATTCGCTACCCTATACACCCAATCCTGTGGAAGATATGATCCCATGAGGATAGCCTACCTTAACAAGTACGGAACTTTTGATTTCTTCAATTTTGACCTAGTGAATAAGACTAGTTTTCAGATTGAAAAGAAAGGATATGAGAGAAACTACAGCGGTGATATCTATGAGGCTAATGGGGTAGTGGTGAAGAACATCAACCCGATCTACTACACCAAAGAAACACAGAATTGGAAGATCATTTCAGACTATTTGAATGATGCACAGGCGGAACTTCTACGGGAACTATACTCTAGTCCTTTGGTCTATTTGAACCTTGTGAATGACAACTATATCAGCCCTTCTTGGATTCCTGTCAAGCCTTCAGCTAGTAGCTATGAGGTAAAGAAGACGGCTTCAGATAAGGTCTTCAATATTGAACTAGATGTAGAATTCCAAATCATAAACAATCGACAGGTAATATGAGCGCAAGGCTATTTGTAGAAGGTATTGAAGCGGATACCCTAGGTGACATAGATGTAGAATTCACCTTCTCTGTGGCTGATGTTAGCGACATTGAGAGAAGGAATACATCCTATTCAAAGACATTGACCCTACCAAGTACGGCAAAGAATCAGCAGCTATTCGGGAATATCTTTGACATCTCTGTGAGCAATGACTACATAGTAGGTGATGTAAACATAGGGCAGAACTTTAACCCTGCAAAGCAGGCGCAGTCACAGATCTTCCTAGATAATGTCAAAATATTTGACGGGGTTCTAAGGATGATGAAGATCAATTCTAAGGAAGGGGACATTACCTATGAGGTGAATATGTTCGGTAGGCTTCGGGATATCCTTCATGAACTAGGGGACAAGACCCTAGCGGATCTGGATTTTGATGACTATGACCATACTTGGAACAGAACAAATATTGAAGATAGTTGGGATAGGCTTGAGTGGGTAGATGGTGCGGACAACTATGTCTATCCTTTGGTAGATTATGGCTATTCAGTAGACTCAATCACCTATCCTATAGAGAACTTCAAACCTGCTGTATTTGTAAGTGAAATTTTGAAGCGGATCTTTGCGGAAGCGAACTTCCAAGTGACTGCACCCTTCTTCAATTCCTTCTATTTCAGGAAGCTACTTTTGATCACGGCAGAAAAGACCATCACAAAGGAAAGCACTACCCTACTGCATCAAACCCCTGTACTATATCAGCAGGAAGTGACTACAGATCCTTCCTTCTCAAGACTATTGAATTTCAGTAGCACCTTAGCTTCAGGATTTTTGGTGCAAAATTCAGGGACTAGATTCAGATGGAATAAGAACCAAACTTTGAACACAGGATTGACCTTGAATCTCAGGGTATCCTTTGAATCTTTGCAGGCATACACAGATAATGTCTGGACTATATCAGTTTTGAAGAATGGATCAGAGGAACTATACAGCAGCAAGCTAGTTTCTTTTATTTCGATTGGTCAATATTATTTCTGGGATGTAGAAATCACAGCAGGAATTAGCCTTGAATACAATGCCTACTTTGAGATCCGATTGAAGGGAGAGATTGCAGGATCGGGAACGAATACCCAACTTCAGACAGAGGTAGTGGTAGCACCTATTGGATCATTCAAGATAGGCAACACAGTACCCGTGGCAGTAGAACTAGAAGAAGGTGATACTATGAAGATAGGCTACACCCTTCCAAAGTCAATGAAGCAGAGGGATTTCTTGAAGTCTATCATCTCTATGTACAATTTGTATGTGACACAGGATAGGCTTAGGACAAATGTCCTAGAGATCATCCCCTACAATGAGTTCTACAGAACCTTCAAGGATCAGGCTTTAGATTGGAGTGATAAGCTAGATCAAAGTCAAGAGATAACTATCACCCCACTATCCGAACTTTCAGCTAAGGAGTACAGGCTTACCTTTGATGATGATGCAGACTATTGGAGTACTTCCTACAAGACCAAGTTCAATCAAGCCTATGGGGAAAGTAGAACTATCATAGACAATGATTTCATCTTAGACACCAAGACTGTGAAGGTGGTCTTCAGTCCACCTGTAATGAGAGAGCAAGTACTAGGGCAGATCATGATCCACCTGTACAAGGTAGAAAATGGGGTCAAAGTACCTGACAACTTCAAGCCTAGAATAGCTTATTGGAAGCCACAGGTAGAATGTCCTTCTTGGAATATAGCCTATTCTTCAGGGAACATAGCCTATACTGCCTACCCCTATGCAGGTCACCTAGATGATCCAATCATCCCTACTACAGATGTGCTTTTCTCATATCCTAGGGAGGTCTATTTCTCGATTGGGGTCTACCCTCAAACCAATAACCTATACACGGAATACTACGAAGGCTTGATCACTTCGATAGGGGACAGGAATAGTAGGCTATTGGAGGGATATTTCTACCTAACACCTACGGACATTATGAACCTAGATTTCAGGACTATCATCAAAGTGGGTGTTCACTACTTCCAACTTGAGAAGGTGGATAAATTCAATCCGATTGCAAACAATTTGTGCTATGTTTCCCTATTCAAAATCCTAAGAAACATCAGCCCTGTAGACTATGACTTCATCCTATTGGAAGATGACTCATATATGCTACAAGAAAACGGGACTTCAAGATTTTATATTTAAGAATTATGGCAGATAAGAGAATAAGTCAACTAGTAGAACGCACAGACATTGCGAATAATGATGTTCTACCTATAGTAGCAAGCGGTGCTACCACTACGAACAAGGTCACTATTTCAACTATTCAAGATTGGATGCAGGACAACCTAGATGTAGGGGTCACTTCAGTAGGTTTGTCTATGCCTTCGGCTTTCACTGTCACCAATAGCCCCGTAACTACTTCAGGGAATATCTCTGTAGTAGGTGCAGGAACAGTATCCCAATACATCAGGGGTGATGGTAGCCTAGCAGACTTCCCTCAAGGTGGAGGCGGTGGCGGTGCTTCTGTTAACTACTACCTAAATGGTTCTGTATCTCAGGGTACTATCGGAGGGATAGCCTACTATGAGATGAATAAAGTTCCTATTTTGGGAACAGGTACAGATTTTGTGGCTATTGCAGACGGGTATCTAGCTTCATTCATTACGGATGCGGGAGATCCTAGTCTACTACAAATCCCAGGAGGGAATTGGAATTTTGAAACCTACTTCAGTGCATCTTCAGGAGGTGGTACTCCTTCATTTTATGTAGAACTTTACAAGGTAGATTCAGGTGGAACGGCTACTTTGATAGCTTCAAATTCAGGCACTCCTGAACTCATAGCATTTGGTACTACAATTACTCCCTATTTTTCTACTCTTGCAGTACCTACTACAACACTAGCCTTGACAGATAGACTAGCACTCAGGTACTATGTAGCAAGATCAGGAAGGACTATAACCATGCACACGGAGAATAGTCACCTTTGCCAAATCATCACTACATTCACCACAGGCTTAACTGCTTTGAATGGCTTGACTGCTCAAGTGCAGAACTTCGCTACAGGGACTAGTGGAACGGATTTCAATATCTCAAGTTCAACTTCTACCCACACCTTCAATCTACCCAATGCATCAGCTACTGCGAGAGGTGTAGTATCTACAGGAATTCAGACTTTTGCAGGTATAAAGTATTTCAATGATACTATAGTAGCAAATGATGATATTCAACTTGCTCAAGATGGAACTGCCCTTCCTACCTATTTAAAAAATATTAGCGGTACTTATTTGACTGCTATAGGTTCAAATGGTATAGGCTTCAATGGCTCAAACAATATATATTTTGCGGGGTCAAACAAAAACGGGGGAGTCATTGCATTCAATAACACATCCAATCAGACCTACACCCTACAGGATGCTTCAGGAACTTTGGCTTTTACTAGTCAAATCCCTACCAATCCTGTAGGTGGTACAGGTGCGCAAGGAAGGGTAGCTTATTGGAATGGAAGTGGAACTATCACTTCAGATTCTCTTTTCCAATGGAATGACACATTTAAAAGGCTAGGTATTGGAAGAACTCCTACTGTCTCTTTGGATGTAGAAGGAGCAGGATTCTTTTCTACAAGTGTTACTGCTCAACAAAGTAACATCACAGCAGATGGGGCAGGAGTAGTATTGCAAGGATATGTAGATAATAACCTAAGAATAGCAGTAAGGGGTAGCGGATACAATAGCGGTTCTAGGGGTGGATTGCTTGCAGCGACAGGTGACTTCTCAGGTACTTTGACTGGGACTATAGTAAATTTATCTAATACATATACAGATACAATTAATATTACATCAACTGCAGCAGGAACTACAAAAGGCCATATAGGTCAATTTGCTGATAGTTTATATATAAGCAATAATTACTTTTTCAATGGCTCCCAATCATTTGATGATACATCAAAGGCAAATTCAAGTATAGAATTTGCAGCAGGAAGTCTATTGTTTAAAACAGGTGCAGCAAATACAATCCCCGGTACTAAATTGACAATTGCCTCCACAGGCGCAGCTACCTTCTCAAGCAGCGTGACGGCTAGTAGTTTCTCAAATGCAGGACTACA
>Ga0247723_1001984_pt1 | contig 11385 bp, 19 predicted proteins | sample MSEWelMarce5H_FC_FD_189079 | JGI IMG/M metagenome (GOLD analysis project Ga0247723, IMG submission 189079) | Subsurface sediment microbial communities from gas well in West Virginia, United States - MSEEL Well Study Marcellus 5H_FC | ecosystem: Environmental > Terrestrial > Deep subsurface >...
CTTGACAAACGTAATTTAAGGGATTATAATATACAGAATAGAAAGGTAATAATATGACAATAAACTTTGAACAAGACCGAGTAGAATCAGTAACACAAATTGATGCTGCAAAAACTTTATCAGATAAAGTTTTAAAATTAAAAGATTTAGAAGATGAAATTGCTAATGCAGAAGAAAGCATTAACAAATTAAAAGAACAAGCTAGAATACTTTCTCAAGTAGAAATTCCTGCCATGATGCAGGAAATGCACATTACAAAATTAAAGCTAAAAGATGGTGAGTCTGTAGAAGTAAAACCTTTTTACAGTGCAACTATTATTCCTGAAGTTCAGGAACAAGCTTTTACATGGCTTCGTAACAACGGTCTAGGCGATATCATTAAAAACGATATCACTGTTACCTTTGGTCGTGGCGAAGATAACAAGGCGGCACAATATGCTGTCCTTGCGCGAGGTCAGGGTTTTGAACCAGTCCAGAAAGTTGGTGTTCATGCCCAGACACTCAAAGCAGTGGTCAGAGAGCGTATCGAATCTGGACAGGATATGCCCTCTGATCTATTTAAAACGTTTGCAGGTAACCAAACAAAAATAACTAGGAGATAATAGAAAATGGAAACGCGAAACGAGAAACAAGTAGCAATAAAAAAAGATGCACCATTGCCTTCATCAATATTGTTTGAAAGCGATGCACATGCTGGTTTTGAGAATGTAAAGAACACTAGTGTTGCTTTACCTATCTTAAAACTATTACAGAATGGATCAGCAGAAGGACAGAAGCGAAATCAAGCTTATGTAGAAGGTGCTGAACCAGGAATGTTACTAAATACAGTAACAAAGAAAGTTTATGATGGTTCAAAAGGAATAGAAGTTATTCCATGTCATTATAAACTGGAGTTTCAAGAATGGTCGGATTTTGGAACAGGATCAGGAAGACCTGAACAAATATATCCAGATACTTCTGATATACTAACTAAAACTACAAAAGATCAAATGGGTAAGGATAGATTGCCAAATGGTAATTACATTCTTACAGTTGGTCAACATTTTGTTTTAATAGTAGATAAAGGTTCTACTGAAACTGCTCTTATATCTATGAGTTCATCTCAAGGTAAAGTTAGCAGAAAGTGGAATGCAATGATGATGTCAATAACTATGGACGGAAAAAATGGTCCATATACACCTCCATCATTTAGTCACGTATACAAATTAAATACCGTTTTAAATTCCGGTAAAGGAAATCAATGGTATGGATACAACATTACAAAAGTTGGTCCTGTGAGTGATGCAGCTATCTATGAAAGAGCAAAACAGTTCTATCAAAGTTTAGCAAATAATAAGTAAATACTAAATGGGGTGGTAGAAATATCACCCCAATACATTGAGAGTGGATATGTTAGAAAGATTTAAGCAAGTATTTGCTGGCCTAGAATCATCCTATGGTCAGACAAAGATGACTGGTGAAATTAGAGATGATGGAAAAAATGAAGCAGAATCAATAACAGTACATAAGCCAGTAACAGATATGTTATGGCAAAAACATTTGAATGGAGAATTTCCAGCATTAGGAATTGTACCTATTAGACAAGATAGTAAATGTAAATGGGGGTGTTTAGACGTCGATGTTTATGATTTAGATCATAAAGAATTAATTACAAAAATAAAAAATAAAAATTTACCATTAATAGTTTTTAAATCAAAATCAGGTGGTGCACATATATTTTTATTTGCAAAAGAATTTGTTCCAGCGTCTTTAATTAGAGAAAAATTAAAAACAATGGCAGCAATGTTAGGTCATGCTGGTAAAGAATTATTTCCAAAACAAGATTACATACTTGCAGATAAAAATCAAGTTGGTAGTTGGTTAAATGTTCCTTATCATGGTGGTGATAAGTCTGTAAGACGTGCGTTAGGAGATGATGCGCAATCATTAACTTTGGAAGAATTTTTTAATTTATATGATAAAAAAGTTTTATCTGAAAAAGATTTAATACAATGGAAAGAACCTATAACTACCGAAGATGAAGATTTATTAGAAGCTCCACCTTGTTTAGTTACTTTATTATCTGACAAAGTTCCTAAAGGTAAAAGAAATGATACTATGTTTAATGTTGGTGTTTACTTAAGAAAAAGATTTCCAGATACATGGAAAACAAAGTTAAGCACTTATAATGGCAAATACATGGTTGAACCATTAACAGATTCTGAAATAGAAGGGGTTATTAAATCATTATTAAATAAGGATTATCGTTATAAATGTAAGCAAGAACCTATTAGAAGTTTTTGTGAATCAAAAATTTGTGTAAAAAGAAAATTTGGTGTTGGTGAAAATGTACCAACACCAGAAATAGAGAGGATAGAAAAGTATCCATCTCATCCACCAATTTATATTGTGTATCTTGATGGTAAACCAGTTGAAGTAGATAAATTAACTTTACATGAATTTGAAAAATTTTCTGTAGAAGTTATGGATCAACTTGGTCAAGTATTACTTCCGGTAGGTAAAGTTGTTTGGAGAAAGGTATTAAATAAAATTATGTCTAATAAAGAAACATTTAAAACATTAGATGTTCCACAAACAGCTAGACTTGAATATCAATTAAAAGAATTACTTGGTGATTTTTTAAATAGAGCAACAGGTAAAGTTATGGATGATGTTAAAAGAGGTATTCCATTTACAGAAAATGGACATAGTTATTTTAAATATCAAAGTTTTAATAGTTTTTTAAAAAGAAGTAAGTCATGGGATATACCAAAAGCGAAAACACAAAGAATGTTAGAAACATTTTTTAAAGCAAAGGAAGAGGTTTTAAAATTAGATAAAAAATCTATGAGGGTATGGAGATTGGAAACAGTTAATGTTGACAAACCAGTTATTACAGAAACTACAATGAAGGAGCCTGCATTCAAATGAAACGAGTAATAATTCCAGGTCCTCCAGGAACAGGTAAAACATATCATTTAATAAATAATTATTTAAAAAAAGAAATTGAAGTTAATAAAATTTCTGCAGATAAAATTGCTTATTTAACATTTAGTAATGCAGCAACTAATGAAGCAAGAAAAAGAATATTACCTGCATTTCCACAGATAAAAGACTTTCCATACATATGCACTATGCACTCTTTAGGAACAAGACAACTAAATATAGATACTAATACACAATTACTTAAAGATGAAAAATGGAATGCTTTCAAAAATTTTTCACAAATATGTAAAGATTTATCTTTTGATTCTTATTTTGATCCTTACACAGAAGCAATTACATATAAAAATGATCATATGAAAGTTATTGAATATTCAAGATGTAAAAAAATATCTATTATGGAAGCTGCAATAGAATTAGATAAACATCAAACAATAGATATTTGGTTAACAGAACAAATTGATGCCGATTTAAAATCATATAAGAAACAAACAGGAATGATTGAGTATTCCGATATGATTAAACAGTTCATTGAGAAAGACAAATGCCCTCCACTCAGCGTTGTCTTTTTGGATGAAGCACAGGATCTGAATCCTCTGCAATGGGAAATGTTCAATTACATTGAATCTCGATGTGATCGATCATACGTTGCAGGGGATGACGATCAAACAATCTATACATTTCAAGGTGCTGATCCAAATATATTTATAAATTTAAAAGGTGAAGTGGATGCAAGAGTTGAATCAAGAAGATGTCCACGTATTATTCATAGAAAAGCATTAGATATATTACAACATGTAGATAATAGAATGATTAAGAGCTGGCTTCCAAGAGATGCGGAAGGACAAATTTTTGAAGATCAAAGATTAGATAATTTAGATTTTAGTAAAGGACAATGGATGATCATAGCCAGAACTAATCAAATGTTAAATCCAATTAAAGCTCATTTAACTACTTTAAATTTAAGATTTGATAGTAAAACTAATACAGTTTTATCTAAAGAATTATTGGAGGCCTATCAAGTATGGAATAGATTAAATGAAGGTGCAACTGTTGGCGCTGAAGAAGCTAAGGCAGTCTATAAAGTTTTAAATTATAATATGCAACATGTTGATTATGGATTTTCTAGTGGCAAGTCATTAGATGCTGTAGATTATGTAGATATAGATGATCTTATGCTTAATCATGGGTTACGAGTGACGGGGAGCTGGGAGCAATTAAATTTTAAAGAAGATACAAAATTATATATTAAATCATTATTAAATAGTGGTGATGATTTATTTAAACCTGCAAGAATTAAAGTATCCACAATACATGGTGTCAAAGGTGAAGAATGCGAAAATGTAGTCTTATATACAGGAATGGAAAAGATTATACATGACGCAGCATTAAGAAATCCTGATCCAGAACACAGATTGTTTTTTGTGGGTGTAACAAGAGCAAAAGAAAATCTTTATATCATGCAACCCGATATAGATGATTATTATAACTATATACCAGGAGATCCAATACTATGAGCAACAAAACATTTTTTAGACAAGTAGGAGGTTCACATTATAAAAAATATAAAATACAGCCTTCTAGATTTATAAATGAAAATAAGATACTATTCGCGGAAGGTAATGCAATTAAATATATTTGCAGGCATCAAGACAAAGGTGGTAAGCAAGATTTAGAAAAAGCAATTCATTACATACAGATGATTGTAGAAAGAGATTATAACAAATGAGAGGAAAGAAAATGGCAGTGTTTGATTTAGGTTTATTCACAGTGTTGTGTGTATATTGTTTTTTAATTATGGTATTAGCATAAATGTTTGAAGCTCAGAAAGAATGGATTTGTCCAGAAAATTATCCTGATTTAAAAGGATATAAATATATTGCAATAGATTTAGAAACTAAAGATCCTGATCTTAAATCAAGAGGATCTGGTGCAATCATAGGTAATGGAAACATTGTTGGTATTGCTGTAGCTGTTGATGGATGGTCAGGTTATTATCCTATTGCTCATGAAGGTGGTGGTAATTTAGATAAAGATAAAGTTTTAAATTGGATTAAACAAGTTTGTGCAAATGATAACGTAAAACTATTTCACAATGCAATGTATGACGTATGCTGGCTTCGAGCGGCGGGGGTCCAAATCAATGGACACATTGTAGATACAATGGTTATGTCATCATTAATTGATGAAAATAGATTATCTTATACATTAAATAGTATTTCATATGAATATCTTGGTGAAGTTAAAGATGAAAAAGCTTTAACAGAAGCTGCACAGTCCTGGGGAATAGATCCTAAATCTGAAATGTATAAACTTCCTGCTATGTATGTAGGTAATTATGCAGAAAAAGATGCACAATTAACATTAGAACTATTTAAAGTTTTATCACGTGAGATGCAAAAACAGAATTTACAAAATATATTTGATATTGAAACACAATTATTTCCATGTCTAACTGATATGAAATTTAAAGGAGTCCGAGTTGATGTAGAGAAAGCAAGACTCCTGAAACAACAACTAACAAACCAAGAGCAAGAAATATTATTAAAAGTAAAACGAGAAACAGGGATAGAACCCCAGATCTGGGCTGCAAGATCAATTGCCACAGTTTTTGATAAACTTGGTTTACATTATGAAAGAACCGAGAAATCATTAGCACCATCCTTCACTAAAAATTTTTTACAAGAACACAAACACCCTATAGTTCAAATGATTGCAAAAGCAAGAGAAATAAATAAAGCACATACAACTTTTATAGATACAATTTTAAAGTTTACACATAAAGGAAGAATACATGCTGACATCAATCCAATTAGATCTGATCAAGGTGGAACTGTAACAGGTAGATTTTCTTATGCTAATCCTAATCTCCAGCAGATCCCGGCGAGAAACAAGGAACTAGGACCTATGATTAGATCTTTATTTTTGCCAGAAGTTGATCATAAGTGGGGTTGTTTTGACTATTCGCAGCAAGAACCAAGACTTGTTGTGCATTATGCAGCAACAACAGAACCAATTTGTTTTGATGAATCAGTTACAAAAATAGTAGAAGAATTTAAAAATAACTCTGTAGACTTTCATAAAACTGTTGCAGATATGGCAGGGATATCAAGAGATCAAGCTAAAACAATTAATCTTGGATTATTTTATGGAATGGGTAAAGCAAAATTACAAGCTGAACTTGGATTAAATACAAAAGAAGAAGCAGAAGTATTATTTAATCAATATCATAACAACGTTCCATTCGTAAAAGAATTAATGAATAAGACATCTCAATTTGCACAAACATCAGGATCAATCGGAACATTACTAGGTAGACGTTGTAGATTTAATAAATGGGAACCAGCAACATTTGGTATGCATACTGCAATGTCATTCGAAGAAGCTGAAAGAACTTATGGACGTGGTAGAATTAGAAGAGCAATGACTTACAAAGCTCTAAATAAATTGATTCAAGGATCAGCAGCTGATATGACTAAGAAAGCAATGTTGGATTTATACAAGGAAGGAATTATTCCACATATACAAATTCATGATGAATTAGATATTTCTGTTAAAGACGACAATCATGCAAAAAAGATTGTTGAAATAATGGAAGGTGCCGTTACTTTGGCAATCCCTAACAAAGTAGATTACGAAAGCGGTGAAACATGGGGAGATATTTATGATTGATTATGGCATATTTAAATGCAAATATTCCACCGATCTATTGTAAGATAAGGAGAGAATATTTATATGACTTACGAGAACATAAAGGCGAAACTGAAGACTGCGTGGTATTTGCTTTGGGGAGTATTAGCGGGCGTGCAACGTTGTTTCATTGTTTACTTAGCAACGGTGCGATCTATTGGAGACTTCCTATCTCTGCTTTCGTTCAAAGAGGAAGCGGCAATACTTTGTATAAAAGACAGATGGAACATCAAGATCTCGACGATCTTCAGTTATGGAATTCATTTAGTTATTATCCTAGTGTTACTGTTTTTGATTTTTTAGTTGGTCAAAAATGCAAATACTTAAGTAAAACAAAGAAATTTATTCATGGCGAATATTTATTTACTATTGACTGGGCGCATCCAGAAAGTAATATACTTGATACAGAACATTCTGAAATACCTCACGAACACAAGTGTGGGCATGTTTTGGCTCTTGATAACGGTAATTACGCAATTCAGCCTAATAATCGTATTTTGTGGAACGTGCCTAGTTTTACTACTTCTACACATAGGCCAGATTATAAAGTCCAAACTTCTAAATGGAGTGTGGAAAACAAAGATTGGGTAACAGAAGATTCTGATAATATGTTTTATCAAGTGGAGGATAAAAAATGAGCAGTGAATTTAAATTAAGTGATCAAACACAGGTATCTTTACCTGTTAAAAATATAATAGCTATTGTATCTGCTGTTGTTGTAGCAGTATGGACGTATTTTGGTATTGTTGAAAGATTAAATAGATTAGAGACAAATGAAAAGTTAATGGCTCAAGATCTTTTAAAAAAAGCTGATCAAACTCCTAAAAACCAAGAGATGTTTATGTTAATTGAATATCAAGCTAAGACAATAGATAAACATTCTAAACAATTAGAAGAAAACGTTCACACAAAAGTATTAATAGCTCAATTAGAAAAAAAAATAGATAAACTAGAAAAAGAATTAGATACCGTAAGAGGTAAATAATGATTGAAGCAGTATTTGCATTACTAATGTATATGAATGGTAAGCTAGAAGGATATTCTCCTAAAGCCACTATTGCAGAATGTTTAGAACAAAAAAGAAAAGTAGAACGTGATGGTAACCCTAATGTTACTTCATGGAGTTGCAAAGAAGTAAAAGCCATAGTAGAAGTAGATAAACATGGCGTTAAACGAATCAAAGAAGTTAAGCAAGATTAATTGTATTAACAACCTAGCAGTTGGATGCTGCCTCTCAAATCAATGTAAATGTTATGACAATCAAGAATATAATAATAAAATATTTGATAGTAGCTCTACTAGCATTTGTATTAGGTACATTTTTCCCCAATCCAGTCGCCAAGAAGAAGACTCAAGGTGAAACAGTCGCCTGGGCCAAACAACTAGGATTTGGACCTCCTAGGTTTGAGTACTCAAACGACAAAGAATTCATATCCTCCCTTAAAAACTGCATAAATTATTTAAATTTTGACATCCCAAGAAGACAACGAATAAACACAGAACTAATAGTAGCACAGGCTATTGTTGAAAGTGACTATGGTAGATCACGATTTGCACGTGAGGGTCATAATCTGTTTGGTATAAGAGTGTGGTCAAAGGATGGAATGCTTCCTTATAGGCAACCTGATTCAATAGATTGGAGGGTCAGGGTCTTTAAAAGTAAGTGCGAATCTGTTAAGTATTACATTGAAATTCTAAATACAAAAAGAGCGTATGCAGAATTCAGGAGAGTTAGGGAGATTACAGTCAATAGAGATCCTATTGCTATGGCTAAAACTTTAGATAACTTTTCTACAAATAAACAATATGAAAAACACGTAATAGAGGTAATAAATAAATTAAGAAATGAAGCTAAGTGAAAATTTTACATTAGATGAATTAACAAAGTCGCAAGAAGCAATTAGACTTGGTATTCCAAACGATCCACAAGATGAACACATAACAAATTTAATGCTATTGTGTACGCACATATTACAACCAATTAGAGACCATTTTAAAATGCCAGTATCAATATCTTCAGGCTACAGATCAGCAGCGCTATGCGAGGCAATAGGATCGAGCAGCGGGAGTCAACATACAAAAGGACAAGCAGCTGACTTTGAAATATTTGGTGTACATAATAAAGATTTAAGTGATTGGATCGTACAAAATCTTGATTACGATCAATGTATATTAGAATTTTGGAACCCTAACGACCCTAACTCCGGATGGGTTCATTGCAGTTATAATGATTCAGGAAACAGGAAACAATATTTGAATGCACAAAAATTAAATGGTAGAATCGTTTACACAGTAATGTAATGCAAAAATTAAAACTTAGTCCAGGGATGTTTATTGATAATGTTTTAGGTATTTGTCCTGAATGTAAAGAAGAAGCATTTCTAGTAGCGATTGTACAAGACTATTACAGATGTACAAATTGTGGCGGAGATACTAGACAATATATCAATGGACATATAAAGTATTTAAAACTTAATGAGACAGATAAAAATTACATAAAGAAACATGGCCCGAAAAGTTAATCTTGGTAACGGAAAATTTATAGAACAAACAAATAAAAAGCGTCCGGGACGTCATTCTAAAAGACCTAATAAACGTAATAGTAGAAAAGAATATAGAGGACAAGGCAGGAAACAATAGCTTGACAAAGCTATATTAATATCCTATATATTAGGAAACAAACAAGAAAGGTACAAATGACTGACTTTAGTAAATACAAAAACATAACTGTTGATAATGACACTTATGCGATTGTAACAAAACTTCAAACTAAACTTAAATCTGATGTTAAGTTAAGTCGAAGCCAAGTAATTAAGACACTAGTTAACGAGAAAGCGAGAACATTAAATGGTAAACTTAAGTAGTATAGAAACTGACGCTAGACCTGCAACACCAGAACAAAAGTTATGGCGTGCAGTGTTTATGCAAGCCATTCAAGATACTTTTGGCATATGCACAGTTGCAATGTCTAGGGACGAGTGGCGAGAGGCTAAATGGTTTGGTAAAGTTTATAATCAAGATTTTATTGAACTATGTGAGTTTGCTGGGTTTAATCCTGAGCAAACATTTCAAAAACTAAAACGTTATGATTTAATTAAGAAAGGAATAATTTGGAATTACACAACAAATGGTAAAAGAAAATTTGCTGATGTAGTTACAACAAACTAATATGAGCGGAAAAATAATTTGTCCTAAATGCAATGGTAATGGATTTGTATATTCATTCAGCCATGATGATAGAAAAAAACAACCAATAGACTGTGATTACTGTAAAAATCAAGGTGAAGTTGATATCACAGAAGATGTTATGAAAGACCTTGAACAAATCAAAAGTATAAACTAATGACATACACAAACTATAAAAAAGCTATAGCTAAACTATTAAAAGCATATCATAAAAAATGGAATGCTTTTGGTGAACCAAGGAAAAAGAATGGATCTAAAAAATCACGAACCTAGTTTGTGGGCATTAATAATTATTCTTGTTTGGTTAATAATGATTGTAACTATTTTAATATATAAATGATTCATAAATTTAATTCATTTGAATTTTTTAAGGTTCATAAAATACAAATTGATAGTGTATTAGATATTGGTGCGCATAAGGGTAAATGGACCACAGAATTTAAGAAACATTATCCAAATGCAAAGTCATTAATGATTGAAGCAAATGCTGATCATATAGATGATTTAATTAGAACAGGGCATTATGTTTTAGCATTACTTGGTAAAACAAATGATGAAGTTGATTATTATACCTGTGAAGATAAAAATAATAGTCATGGTAATGGAATGTATAAGGAAAATACAAACGTACCGTTTAAAGTTACTAAACGAAGATGTGTAACTCTTGATTCATTATTGCCTGGACAAAAATTTGATTTAATTAAAATGGATGTGCAAGGTGCAGAACTTGACATTATTCAAGGATCTCCTGGGTTCATTCACAATGCAAAATATTTATGGTTAGAATTACAGCCACATAACTATAACATAGGTGCTCCTTCAGCTGGTAAAGTTATTGGATACATGCATCAAATAGGGTTCGAGATGATAACCATTGATGAAGTTAGTACAGGAAATGGTATAATTATAGGCATGGATGTAATATTTGTTAACATTAGAAATAAAGATTTAAAAACAGGTTATAATATAAATCAAAAAGTAATTTGGAGTGGTTATCAACAATGAGTTTATTATTTATAATAATACTTGCAATATTAATTTGGTTCACAATTACTAGACTATGAACAGACAAACCTTTGAAAGAAATGGACAAAACGTTCTTGGAACAGAGGATATGGAAATTACATGCACTAAATGTAATATATCAAAAAACCAAATTAATTTTGGTGTGAGATGGAAAGATCATTTTAATAATAAAATTTTAAAGAAAATATGTACTTCATGTGCGTCTTTTTTAAATAAAACAAGGTATAAATTAAAAAAAGAAAATATTAATTTAAAAACTGAATTTTGTGATTGTTGTGGAAAAAAAGAAGAAAAATTAGCAATAGATCATGATCATGCTACCAAAGAATTTAGAGGATGGATATGTCAAAATTGTAATACATCTCTTGGTATTTTTAAAGATGACATTAATTTATTAAACAAAGTTAAGGAGTATTTAAAAAATGGAAACGTTTGAAAGAAATGGTCATATTATTGAAGGAAATATTAACATGGAAAAAACATGTGTTTTATGTAACCAAACATTTAATCAAGCTAATTTTTATATGGGTACATTTTCAGATTCGAAATTAAATATAAAAA
>Ga0247723_1001985_pt1 | contig 11384 bp, 24 predicted proteins | sample MSEWelMarce5H_FC_FD_189079 | JGI IMG/M metagenome (GOLD analysis project Ga0247723, IMG submission 189079) | Subsurface sediment microbial communities from gas well in West Virginia, United States - MSEEL Well Study Marcellus 5H_FC | ecosystem: Environmental > Terrestrial > Deep subsurface >...
CGGAATACCTGCCGATTGCCCACGACGGCTATGCGGGCCAGCGGGCAATGGGCCAATTGTTGAGCCTGGCCACCAGCGCCAGCATTGCGCCTGGCGGGCTGAACGTGGCAACGATGGACGAAATGGCCGCCAACATGAACGAAGCCACACCGCCAAAGTTCATTGAGTTCCGCAAGGATGGTAAATTTTTTAGAGTAATGAAAAGGAGTTGGGAATGAGACACGCTGAACCTGATGTAGTTGCAGACTACAACCGATTGCTGGCAATGGGGCCGCCAAAGTGTTGCCATACTTGTGATTTTTATGACAAGAATGGAACCTGTGTCGTCTTTTTTATGGAACCACCGCAAGAATTTGCAGCGACATTGGGCGCTTGTCCCCAGTGGGAATTTGATATTCCATTTTGACCGCTGAAAAAATACCCTCTGAGCACTACGAGCAGGCACTGGTAGTTCAGTGGTTTCGCCGCACTTACTCTGGCGTCCTGATTCATTCCATCCCCAACGGTGGGGCTCGAAGTATGGCTACTGCGGTGGCGCTGAAGGTAGAAGGCACTGTGGCCGGTATCCCTGATCTGTTCGTGCCTGCCTGGCGCCTGTGGATTGAGATGAAGCGGGTAAAGGGTGGAAGCCTAAGTCCTGACCAGAAAAGCATAATCGCGTATCTTGAAAGTGTGAATTACTGCTGTATAGTGGGAAAAGGTGCTGAGGATGCGAAAGCAAAGATCAGCGCTTTTTTTGACGAACACAAAGGAAATTTATGAACGAGAAGATCAAAGACCGCTACATGACGGTGCGCTTGCCTGCGGACGTGGAAATGCTGCTGCGCAAGCACGCGCAGGAATCGACGCGCACGCTGGCCGCGCAGATATTGCATTACGTGAAGCTGGGGCTGTCGAGTGAGTCGCAAGCAAAGTAAGCGCCGGGCGATTGCCCGACCGAAGTATTACACCATCATGGACGAGATGATGGCCAGTTCGACCGAGCCGCTGCCGCTGGACTACCGCCGCCACCAGCTCACGCGGATGTATGAGGGTCTGCACGCGATGGAGACCGCGCCAGCGCCCACCACGGACGACTGGCGGGTGGTTAGCGACGCGGTGAATCTGATGGAAACTCTGATAAAAGACATGGCGATCTGCGAGGACGATAGTGGCTTGCTGATGGACGCTATTACGGCCCTTGCGCTGGCCGGGCGCCGTAACCTGGCCGGTGGTGCCATCCGCATGGACGGGGCTGGAATACAGGCCGTCCGAGCCATCCTTAGCGACTATGGCGACCTGTTGGATGTACTGCCTGCGCGCACCATGATTCGCTGCCACCGCCTGACAGAAAAGCGCCTGCATGAGTTGATGGACGGCAAGCGTAGGCCGCACGACGTAGAAGTGACGTCGATCTAAGTGTTTATCCCTATAAAATAAGTGTGAGATTGTGGGAAGTCGTGTTATAGTTGACCCATCAACAACGCAACGGAGTAAACAAAATGACATCACCTACCACCCCAGCAGTCAAGCAAACAGTCGCCGCCATGATTAACGAACTCGGCATGCTTCGCAAGCTCGTATCCCTAGACAACCAGCCAATTGAATTGCTGCAAATACGCCAGTTGCTGCGCGAGCTAGACGCCAAATTGTCTGAGTAAACCCATCCCGCACACCCACAAAGGAGAATCACATGAAGCCCTCACACTACATCACGCCCCGCAATTACGCCGACTGCACTTGGATACAGGGCTATGGCCGCAAGGCATCTGTCTGGCCTGGCTATGCCCTGGCCTTTGCGATAGGTGGTGGCCTGGCCGCGTTGCTTGTTGCATGGTGGTCATCATGAACTGCTGCGACGAGTACGGCAATTGCACCCAAGGCCGGGATTGCCCGATTCGTAAGGCGCGTGCACTGGATCGCAATCTGTTTTGGGACGTGATGGAAGGGCTGGTAACGCTGGCCACCATTGTCGGTGTCATTGCTGGCATGTGTTTCATGTTCGGCTATATCTGGTATCGGGTGACGCCATGAAACTACAAGCAGGAAACCCAAGATGATCGTCACTGTTACCCGTGACACCGAAGACAACACTTACCGCAAACGCAAGTGCACCAAGTGCTTCTTTAAGATCACGACAGTTGAGATTTACTCGATTGATAACCCTGGTGCGCAGATGCCCCAGCATCGACCTAACAGGACAAAGAAATGACGTGGCCCTTCCCACCTTTCCCCACACCCATACCCGCCAAAGAAGCGCCGGTAAAGTTTAACCCTGACCACCATGAGGAGTCCCCATTTTGAAACTCGTAGCAGGCAACCCAAATTTCATGAAGGTCAACAAGTCCGTTGGCCTTGGCACATTCGCCCAGACCGCCGGTGACTTAGGCCAAGTCAAAGTACGCCGGGGCTACGTTCCCACTGAGCGTGACCCCAGCCTTGTGCCAGCACCAGCACTGAGCATCTGGCAACGTGATTCGTATGTGCCGAAGAACCTGACGCCCATGCGCCCCGGTGCCGACGACCATTTGAAATTCAAGAGCGTGGGGAATCGGACATGAAAGAAGCATTGAAGCTGGCGCTTGAGGCGTTGGAAAACGCATTGAACAAACCAATGTGGGATCGTCCAAAAATGACAAAAACCATTACCGCCATCAAAGAAGCCTTGGCACAGCCAGAAAAAGGCTTGTTTATTGACCTAATTGCGCAGCATGAGGGGCTTGCAGACGAACTGGCACAGCCAGACTACCGCGCAGTGAAAACTTACCACGAAGGTAAGCCGGTGTACGTGTCGCAGCCAGAGCAGGAGCCTGTGGAGTGGCCTTGCGTAATTGAAACTGCGGATTTTGAAGAAGACACCGTGACGCTAAAAATGCAAACTAGCGATTACAAAGTATCCGCTGGTAAGCACTGGTTATCCACCACCCCACCAAAGCGCCCGTGGGTTGGTCTGACGGATGAGGAATATGACGAAATTTGGCGCATGGACTTGAACAACAAAGACATCATGGACAAGACAATTGCCAAACTCAAGGAGAAGAACACATGACCAAAGACGAAGCATTGAAGCTGGCGCTGGAGGCGTTGGCTTGCACGGATAGCGAACCCGGAAGCCGTGCCTTTGAACGAGAAGAAGAAGCCATCACCGCCATCAAAGAAGCCTTGGCACAACCAGAGCAGGAGCCGGTGGCGTACTTTGATTGGCTACCAAAAGAGGCGACACACATTGCTCGAATCAAGGTTAAAACTAGGTCAGGCGGGCGCTTGGAAATGGGGGCTTATGTTTTCAAGTATGACAACGAAGTTCTTATGGTCTATACAACCGATAACGACAACGAGTACCCCGGATGGCGCGAAGCGAAGCAGTGCTTTTATCACTTGAACTTTCCGGTATTTCCTATTCCTACCACCCCACCACAGCGCCCGTGGGTAGGGCTGACGGATGAGGAAATTGAAAGCTGCGCAAACTGGCGCTGGATGACGACATGCCGAGCCATCGAAGCCAAACTAAAGGAGAAGAACACATGAACGAACGAGACAAAGAGCTTGCAAAGCAGGCTTGGACAGAAAATGATTGGGATGGGCATGTTGACATACCCAAGCTCATCCAACTTGTCCGTGCCGATACGATGGAAGCAGCAACCCGCGCAGCCAACCAGTCTTGGACGTTGATGTGCAAGAAGATGGTGGAGTTTGAACGTGAGGCTTGTGCGAAGGTGTCGGAAGACTGTGGAGCAATCCATGTCGCTAAGCGCATCCGAGCAAGGTGGAACGCATGACTGACTACCTAGCCGGGGGCGCTGAGTTCATGTACCCCCACGCTGGCGACCCACCGGCCCCAGAGAATGTGAAGCTGCTGCTGCTTACCCGTGGCGGCATTTGCACTACTGGCCTATGGCACCGTGACTGGTGCTTGGGCTGGCTACCACTACCGAAACGCAACATGACAAAAGAGGATAAATTCAAATGCTAAACGACCTGCAAAAGCAAAAACTGCAAGACTTGGTTTCTTTGCCTAATGGCCTGGTCCGAGATTATGGCCAGCCGAATGAGCGCTTGGATATGTACATCCAGCAGCTCAAGGATACATTTCCTGAGCACTTTCACAGCACCAACACGCTCAAAGAACGGGTCTTTATGGATGAACCGAAGTCGGCTGTTCTGTGCAAGCGTTACGTTCGCCTGCGAGCGCAATCACCTATCAACATCGTTCCGGTCTAAACGAATGCCCGCGTTCCGGCCTTGTCAATGATGAGCGCCTGACGCCTGGGAAAGTTGCCTACGTCGCTTGGGATACTGATATGCGTCCAGGCGTCAAACTCACGGATAACCTGATCGAATGGAAGCTGCGCCAGCAGGATGGCACGCACCACTGCGTCGGGCGTCATGCCGGGCACTCTAATATCGGCTGCGCAACCTTTGCGGTGCTGACTGCTGTCCTTACTGCCCACCGCATCATTGACTGCCTTAGATCGAAAGGCGCTGTTCACCATAATGGGCTTGCCGCCAAGCGTAGTCTTTACGATCTCCAAAAACTCGGCCAGGCGCAGCAAGTTGGCTCGCTCTGCTTCGTTGGGCGTGTTGTCCAGCGTGCGGTGGTCGGTATGCGTCAACTCGGCAAGTGTGAAGTGAGGCGTCATTTCTTGCTTCTCATGTCGGCCAGCTTCTCAACTGTGCGGCCACCGAAATACGCCAAGAAGATGATCTGGCCCCACTGGCCGAGAAGCTGCACATAGGATTCTTGCGCGTTGTAGCCGAAGGCTGACATCATGGTGAATAGAAAGAAGGCCACGAAGATGGCTATAAGAGCCATTGGGCGGATGTTCTTGGATAGCCAAGAGTCTGACCCCATGTCGGCCTGCCAGCGGTCTGTGATGGCCGTCTGCTCGACCTCATAGAGCTTGGTCTCGTTAGCCATCTTGGCCAGCTCGCCGTCTTGGGCCATTTTGGCCAAGTCCATCTGGGCTTTGGCCTTGGCCTCTGGGTCTGGAATGAGTTTGTCGATCAGCTTGTTGCCGATGCCAAGGATTGAATCGAGTAGCATGATTACCTCCGCATGAAGTCCACGTATTGCATTGTTCCCCAGGCCACCAGCGTGACTACACCGGCAGCCGCCACGGCAAGGAGCACCAGCTCGATGACCTCCTCGACCTCTTTGGCTCGCTTGGCTTTAGCATTGTCCATCTCGATTTCCTCGGCTTTGTTGCGTGCCACGATGGCGTTGCGCTCGCGCAAGAAGTCCATCCAGAGGTTGGTCTTACCCCTGCGCATGAAGGAGATTTTGATCTGTTCCTCCACTTGCTGCATTTCCTCGGCCAACTGGATAATCTGCATGGCCTCCGAATTGGCTGACTGAAATGGTTTCTTAGGCGGGTTTGCCCGCACCTTCATCACGGCATCTTTTGCATCAAAGAATTGGTGAATCAGGGCGGACGCATCCTTGCCCAAGGCAATGGCCTGCTTGACGCCTGCAATGGTTGCCCGTGCCGTAGCAATGACAGCCATTGTCTCGACGATCATCAATGCTTCCAGATGTTGATGAAATAACCGACCACGACAGAAACACCGGAAACAACGGTCATGCCAAACCACAGGCCGCCTTTGCCTTTGTTGGCCAGGGCGAGCAGCTCCTCGACGTTACGCTCCATCTTGTCAACCTTCTTGTCCATGTCCTGAACTTTTTGCCAAAGTACGCCGTACTTGACTAGATCAATCTCGTTGCCTTCGGCCATAACGTCAGTCTCCAACATTTAGAGGCCTTGGCCTGGCGTAATGTACACGGTTGCTGCTGCGCTGGATAGGCCGCTGAAGAAGGTGTCTTTGTTGAAGCGCAGGATTTCAACTGCACCAGGCACCAGCACAATGGCTGCTGATGGTGTACCGGCCACCGGAGCCACAGCATTGGCCGCAGCATTTGCTGCGCTGTCGCCAGTGCCCAAAAATACGGTCGTAGTGCCTGCGTTGATGAACCGATACTGGCCTGCGTTTTGCGGGTCAAACTTGGCATAAACAGGCGCCTGGATGCCGGTGGGTGCCGAGGTTGTAGCTGCCACCACAATGGTCTTGCCAAGGGGAGTAAATGCAATTTGTGAGTTCGTGGACATATCAGATTCCTTGCGCAGCGGTGGCTGCTTTGTAAGCTGCGATTACGTCAGCAGTGTGAATGGATGCGGCAATTGCTTGCACTTTGGCATCTTCACCACTTACGTCAGCACCGGGGGCGACAACGTGGCGGTGAAACTTGCTGCTGATTTCAACGCCATCTTCTTTAATGGCAATCTTGGTGCGTACTTGAATTGAGCCGTTTTCAATGACTTCAATCAGATCGACAGAGGTGACTTTTTCGAGAGACATGATATTTCCTTGTTTCCAGCCACGGCATCCACCGTGGCGTTAAGGCTGGTGGGCCGCACCAGTACGGTTAAACAAAGTTGTTTGTTGTAAATGTTGCAGCAGTTAACTTCTTGCGAAGGTCTGGATCAGCAATTGCTGCGCCTAAATAAAAGCTGTCAAATGAGGCTCCTGCGCCACCAGCAATAACTTGAATTGTGATGTACTTGCAATTTGGGTCAAGAACAAAAAACCGTTCTTCTTGCACTGTGTTTGACGTGTTGCTACTTTGCCCAAATTCTTTGTTCCCAGACCCATCGTAAGTTACTTGATTTGGTGCAGGTGTAATTGCTGTCTTGGTTGAGTCATACCCAACAACAAATGTACGAACTCCGCCACCAGCCACATACAAATTCAATTCAAACACGGAGTTTTCACCATTAATTGGAATCAAACCTGTCTGATAGAAAGTTGTAAATGACGCAACTGACAAATTGGCCCCAAGGGTTACATTGCTGACATTCTGTACGTTGTAGTCTGAACCGACCTTTTTCAAAGTTTGATAGTTAAATCCCGCAATCGGAAAAACCTCGGCGTACACATCGTACAAATGTTGTACGGCACACATAGCCCCGTTATTAACGACCACTGGCTCAATTGGATAACGGTGCGCAGAACTCACCCAGCCAATTGTGACAATGCAATCAGTCACACCAGAGCCAAACGTAATGTTTAAACCTTGTTCACCACGAATGTTGTTTACGTAGTTGCTGCCACCGACAGCCATGTTGATGTTGCCAAGCTCAAAGTTGCCATCGTTGAAGGTATTGTGATTGTGCTGGTACGTTCCATTGATCAGCAAATTCTGAACTGCGTTCAGATAGAAAATGTTTTCGTTGATGTATTGTTGATTTGGGTTGCCAGTTGTAGAAGCATTGTTTGTCAACTCCAAAGTGACGCAGTTTTTAACAACAAATGTTGAATACTGAACAGCGTAGGCTTGTCCATCTTGAGATGTGCTTGTATCTGCGTAAAATTGGATGTAGTCAACAAACTCAACAGTGAGATGCTGGCAAGATGAACCGATGACACGAATTGAGGGTGTGGCGTAAGCGTCTGTTCCAACAGACCTTACAACACTCCCAATGTGCTGCGGAGGGTTGTTTGGATTTGCAGAGTTGCCGCCAATGTAAATTCCAAGTCCAGCGTGAGCAACATCAAATGTTGCATTGGACATGCTGATACAAATTGAGCGAAGGTCAACAGGGCTTAAAAATTTAAACTCCCCCTCTCCAACAAGCGTTCCACCAATGGCGACACATTTTGTTTTCGCCAAAGCAAATGCTTCCGCGCTGTCTGCAACGCCGGTAGGATCTGCCCCAAAGTCGATTGGGTTTACCGGTGCTCCGGTAATCATTGAATAGGATACTTTTGTCAAAGACATGGCACGACCTTTTAAGCAAGATATTGAACAGTGAATCGGATGTACTTTCCAGAAAACACAGAGTTCATGACACCCGCTGCTGCTGTTGTTTGAAAATTGATTTTGCCACCGCCGTTTACAAGCGCGTTTACGTTTGTCGAGGCGTTGGTGATAACAGCGCCGACACCATAGTAGCTTTCGCTGTAAGGAAGACCCGCCAATCTTGCGGCAGACGCATCTGCGGTCACAGGATACACAACCTCACATTCAATTGACACAACCCGGCCAATTTTTGTGTATTTTGCCCAGTTGACTGTAAGCACCAGACCTGCACCAGACCCATCAATTGGTGTCCAAGCACCTTCCTCATAGTCGTTCAGCAACTCGCTTGTGCCTGTGCTTGGGGTGGCGGAAAAGTCGATGCCTTTGCCAGATGTTCCGATGATGAGGTTGCCAGTGGACAGGGTTACGTCACCGGTCAGCGTAGGCGCAACAGATAGCACTGTGCTGCCTGTGCCTGTGCTAGTGGTCACGCCAGTTCCACCATTGGCCACTGGAAGAACACCTGTGATCTGGTTGACGTTAACTTGATTTGTAACTGCTTTAAGCATTGCTTTCTCCTTAGATCAGGAACTCGATCACCGAGGTTAATGGGGGGGCTTCTGAGAATGTGACATTCCCAAATGCAAACGTGTAGGTGTTTCTGTTTTGATAGACGCCATTGATGTAAATAAACGATGGCTCGGATGCAACTGAAAAAATTGTTTGTACTCCATCACCAGTTGCATTTGATTCAGAAAAGGAAATATCAACCACAACACGGCTATATCGTTCGGTCGCTGTTGGTGCGCTGTAGACCAAGCTGCCCTTGCTGTTTTGCACTCGGATGCTGTAGTCGCTGTTGACGTACAGACGGCCAGGCGTACCCTGATACATCGGATAGCCGTTGAGCGTGCGGATGGGCTGGGCTGCTGGAATGGTAAGCGCTGCGTCCCAGTAAACCGCAATGGGGTTGACCTGGGGATTCAGGTTGACCGTGCCAATCCAGATATAGCCGTTCTCCAACGGTAGGCCATCCGTGCCAGCGAAAACTGGGAATGGAACTTGAATCGAGAGTGCGGACATTTATGGGGTCTCCTGACTAGATTGTGCCTGTTGTTGCTGCTCAATGGAAGCAGTCAGGCGTTTAAGCAGCGCAGCTTCCTCTGGGCTTCCTGAAACGGTCTGCGGTATTTTAATCAACAAGTTGCGAATTGGGGCGGATTCGTAAATGCGAGCTGCTACGCCAACGCCGCCAGCAGTGCCAAGCGTTGCAAGGAAGCCTGGAAGGCCACCACCAAAGAAGCTGGACAATGCCGCAGCACTGACGGGGATTGCGGCCTGTACGCCTGTCGGTGGTGCTGCCGCTGCCTCAGATGCCCGTTTGGTAATGTTCAGCACTCGCGTAAGGCCTTCGACTTGTTTTAGATCGTCGCCAGTAAAAAACACGCCGATTGAAGTTCCAAGGCGTTTGACTTCATTGGCAAATTTATCTGGTGATATGACTGTTCCTTCTGCTACATCTGCGGTTGCTTTTTCTGCCGCTCGCGCAAGAATTGCAGCTCTGGCGCTTTCGCGGCCTGCTGGCGTAAGGCTTGCATAAAGCTGGCTTACTTCGCTTGGCTTTTTGCTGAATAGCATATTGCCGATAACTTCTGGCGTTGCGTCTCCACGTTTAAGCACTGATTTCAATGTGCTCATGTCCAATTCGCCTGCTAGATCGGCCAGGCGCTTGTCTGCCACTTTCCATTTGGTCACATCGCGCCGTTCGCCAACTTGCGTAATAAACGATTCCATGTCCTGCTTGAGTGGCTTGTAAATGCTGGACAAAGCCTTTTCACCAATGCCACGGATAGACGCCAACTCTGGCGCCTTGAAACTTTCTCCAATTTGTTTTCGCAGTGTTTCAACGTTGACTAAATTCTGACCTTGTAAAGCTGCTTTCCAGTCTGTCAGACGTTCAATGATTGGTGCAACTTCTTGGGTTTTTAGTCCTTGCAGTTTGGTAATTTGATCGTCAATGGCTTGCACTGTGTTGGTCATTGGCACTGTGCCAGCTTGCCCAAGACGCTCGATAACTTCTGTCTTTGCGCCAGCATACTTGGAAAGATCAGCACCACGCTTGGTAGCCAAGTCCTTCATCACATCGTCTGTTGCTCTGGCAGCGTCATCGGCTCCAAAGTCGCGCAACACATTGCGCACAGCCTCGATGCGCTCAACTTGTTGCGCTTGACGTAATCCACCCGTGCCTGCGACTGGGAGGCGCTCGCCAACGGTTTGCAACCACTTAGATGCGAATGTGCGGGGTGGCACTACGTCGGTTGTCATAAGCGTAACGCCTGCGCGTTCTGCCTCTGCAATGTCAGATGGCAATTGCGCAGCTTTAGGCTGTACTCTTGTTCCAGCCATTTTGGCACCGGCAACACCACCGACAATGCTTGCAGCAATTTGACCTGCTGGGCCTGCGCCCATTTCTTTTGCGGCTTGGCCTGCTACACCTGCACCAGCTCCACCTGCTATTTGAGCCACTGGCTGGGCTGCCAATTGAGCGCCAATGGCTTGAGTGATTGGCCTGGCTGTACCGGCTGCCGTTTGAATTGCTTTTCCTGCTGCCGCCATACCGCCAGCACTGGCTGCGCCTGCTGCGGTGGTTTGAACAATGCGCTCTGCTGCCGTCTTTGGCTCGGCAACGCCAAGGCGTGTCAGTAGGTCTTCCATTGCCTGAGTTGGAAGCGTGTACTTGGTTCCGAGCAAACTATTGATGGAGCCAACAATGGGATCGCCAACGGTCATTGCTAAACCAGCAGCGCCAGCACCTGCAATTGCGCCTGGGATGGCGCCTATACCGGCCAATGGGAGGCCAGCAGCAGCCCCAAGTGTTGCGCCTGCTGCGATGGGTGCAACGCCACGGGTAATTGCGCCTGTGAGCCCTTGCAGGGTTGTTTCGGCTGGCGCTGGTGTTGCTGCTGCTTCCAATGCTGCTGCACCACCACCTGCGCGAATGGATGCGACGCGCGCTTTTAGGTCTGCTGAATCTGGCGCAACATCATCGGGAATGTTGTTGATGGTGATGCCATCTTTGGTAGTGATGGAATAGGCCATATTAGTAATCCACCGTAACGTTTCTATTGGTTGGCGTACCAGTTGGCAATGGTGGATTTACCACGCGCTGACCGCCTGGCGCTGCCTCTGTCTCAGGCCCGAACACGTTTTCAGGATTGAGGCGGTAGTTCTTGACCACGACGCCGAGCGCTTTCTTTTCGTCGCCTGCTTTTTTCTGAGCTGAGTCCAGATATTGTTTGGCAAGGTTGACGAATTCACTTCGCTGATTTGGCTGCAAGAACTGGCCGGTTTCTGCTTTTTTCAGACTGTTCTCAAGTCTTGTGTACAGGCCTGCGGTATCGCGTGCTGTTGCGAATTCAGTCTCACGCACGACCGAGCCTGGGTCTAGCATCTTCATAAATCCGGTAATCAAAGCAATGTCGCCTGGGCCAGTTTTGGCATCTGCGGAAGATTTGATATTGTTGAATGTGCCTCCGAGTTCGCCATATACCTTGGTGCGAAGTTGGAATTCTTTGCGCAGTTTTTCTTCTTGCTCAAATGCTTTCGGAGT
>Ga0247723_1001986_pt1 | contig 11380 bp, 24 predicted proteins | sample MSEWelMarce5H_FC_FD_189079 | JGI IMG/M metagenome (GOLD analysis project Ga0247723, IMG submission 189079) | Subsurface sediment microbial communities from gas well in West Virginia, United States - MSEEL Well Study Marcellus 5H_FC | ecosystem: Environmental > Terrestrial > Deep subsurface >...
ACCAATTGATTAACAGTCAACTGCACTACCGCTGTGCTACACTGGAATAACTTGGCGACTCGTGGGAGAATCGAACTCCCATAAGCGGATAGACAATCCGCTGTAATGACCATTATACTAACGAGCCAAAAACTTGGTGGAGAATACTGGGATCGAACCAGTCGTACCCGAAGGTGGCGGATTTACAGTCCACTGCATCACCATTGATGCTTCTTCTCCAAATACTTTTGGGGTGACTACTGGGAGTTGAACCCAGACTAGCAGAATCACAATCTGCGTTGCTACCATTACAACATAGTCACACCAAAAGAATCTGTGATAGTTTTTGGGGTAAAGGGAAACTATCAAACCTTGCGCACTTGCATGGGTGCCATTTGTTTAGTGTTATCTGCTCGATTTAGGGGTCTGGTGCTTCCATCCCATAGCGACTAAGCAGTTATATTAGGATCCGTCCCTCGCCAGTTGGACCCGCATAGTCATAGCGTCCTATGACGATACCCTGATAACACTAAACAAATGGTACTCGGTACCAGAATCGAACTGGTCTTACTGCCGTGAAAGGGCAGTGTCCTAACCGATAGACGAACCGAGCATTACCAAACAGAAACATATTAGGATGTTAGTCATCAACCATCACCTGATGGATTCTCACGGCATCGTCTACCGATAAGACAACTTCCACATTACGATTCAACATTATCCAGCGTGACCACCGTATCAACATCAACGACTATGGGTTCCAGCCATACTCTCCGCTTCGTTTCCATCTTTCCTGTAATCTAGCGAGAGCCAATCCGTCGATTGGTTCACTCTCCTAAACCACCTACTGGTGTTGGCAACCTAATATGTTTCTGTTTGGTAACAATAAAACAAAAAACCCTCTAACTTTTCAGGTAGAGGGTTTTGAAAAATAAACTTAAAAAGTTTTTACTTCACAAAACCCCCAGCAAGATACTCTGAGTGTAATCCTGTCCAACCATTGCATGATGGTAAACCATTTCTATAGTGGGTAGGTATTAATATCATTCTATTTCCTTTGTTTCCTTGTTCTATTTATATCAATTATACCTTATAATTTAATAAATGTCAAACTTTAAATTACTTCTCCACCAACTGGTCTTGCAGCAGGACATAGCATTCCATCAGAACCTTTTTGACATGCATCCAGAATTCTAAGAACTTCAGCTGCATTTCTACCAACTGAACCACTGTTAATACTGATATGTTGTATAGTATCAAATTGATCAACAATGTATGTTGCTCTAAAAGGAACACCATCGTCATCAACGATACCCATATCAAACGCAAGTTCATTGTTTGCATCTGCAACCAAAGTGTGTTTAATATTCGTCAACAGTGGATTAGATTTCTTCCATGCCAATTTACAATATTCATTGTCAGGAGATACGCCAAATACAACTGCATTTAATTTCTCAAACTCTGGAACCAGATTATCAAAATCAACAATTTCAGTTGGACATACGAATGTAAAATCTTTCGGATAGAAATAAACAATCTTCCATTTCCCAGGTGTTAAGAATGATACCATCTCTGGTTCATCTTTGCCAGGAACTGCAGCAGGATGTTGATCCTGTCTGATCCACTTCGGGAAAGAATTTCCCACAATTCTAATAATACCTTTTTGATCTTCAATTAATTTCGCCATTAGTTTAACTCCAATTTAGCAGTAGGTGTATCAATTTTTCCTAACATCATAACATTAAATGCAATGCTAATTCTGTCTTCGTTTTCATTTTTTGTAAATCCTCTATCGACTCCATGGTAAAGCCATGCTGGCCAAAGAAGTAATGTTCCTTTTTTCGCTGGATATCTAAACAATCCCGCATTGTATTCAAACATTTGCTCATACGATGGTTCAAAAACTCTTGCTGCTGGGCGAGGATCTACGAATGCAGTCCCACCACAATCTTCTGGAGTCTTAATATACAAAAGTCCAGACACAAGGCAGTTTGGATGCATATGCACTGGATGCCTGTGATTTGGATTAGTTACATTCGCCCACATATTTGTTATGTAATGTGTGTCTCGTTTGACACGCAAAAAATCTAAAAAATTCGCAGACTCTGCTAGAGCTAAGTTACTGAATTCTTCAATATCAGGATAGTCCTCCATCAAGTGCAATTGATCGCTGGTAACAAAATTCCCTGCTTCAAAGTTTCCGAGTTTTTCGTCTCTCATTTTGAGAATAACTTTTTCCAGTCTGTCACAAAGAGTCATATCTTGTAACTGTCCACTGATTAGTGGTGTTGGAAATAGTGTTGTTATACCAGCACTGACTAAATGCCCTGTGGTACCCTGCTGTGGCTGTTGTTCTTGTTCACTCATACCTTATTCACCTCAACTTTACATTTGTTTAAAAAATTTATACCCAATTCATCGCGATAAGAATTACGATAATATATACTACTTATGCCTGCACCATGAATTAGTTTAGCACAATGAATGCAAGGAGCATGAGTACAGAATAAACTGGAACCATTGCCTGATTCACCATCACGAGCCAGTTTGATAATAGCATTTGCTTCAGCATGTATAACCTCGTCTTTTGTTTTTAATTCAACAGTGTCATCTGACAACTGTATAACTTCTTCACAATCATTTGTCCAACCAGCAGGCATACCATTGTAACCAATAGAGATAATCCTATTATCCTTGACTACAACTGCACCAACCTGCAATCTTTTTGCCGAACTCAACTGAGCGAATCTCTCAGCTGTGTCCATAAATGCATCAACCCACTTCTGTTTCATTAATGAATTATTTCCTGTGGTATGTCATTGCGAATCAACGGATTTGTCGAAACTTCCTGACACAATTTTCTAAAATCTGAACCAGCCCCAACTGCATCACAAAGCAACATCAATCTGGCAAGCATAACACTTGACACCAACAGTGCCGTAGAGTCATTGTTTTGGGCGAGTCTAATCAAAATATTGTCTATTTGATAAGACAAATTTTCCAATTTTGTATCATCCACGAAAACTCTCCATCCACTGTTTTAAAATATCTCGTGCTTCATGTTTGGATAAACCAAATTCTTTTTGAAGATAGGGTGCTGCTCCAAACATGTTAGTAACACCACTCTCACGCAAAACATTCAAATACGAAAAATATTCGTTCATAATTTCATCACTTTCTCAATTAAAGATTTCGCTTCTGTTACATCATCAACAACATCATTCTCAGCAAGTGTTACAAGTTCTTCGAGTGTTTCACATTGCTGTTTTTGAGCGTAACATAGAGTAGATTTCCACTCCATGTATTCCTCATAACTATCAATCGCCCACATTTTGTCAAGCATTTTTACTTGTCGTTTTGTAAGACCATTAATTGTAATCATGCAGTTTCCTTGAAAATTGTAGACCATGTCAGTAACTTGTTTAATTTTTCGCTCTTCGCAGTCATCACTGCCGATTCACTAACCATGCCATTATCAATCATTAAATCAATCATACACATAAGGTCGCCAATTTCTTCTTCTAAATGTTCACGATTTGTTTGACCATTGTACTCATAATCCATACCAAATCGAAACACTTTACTAATCGCCTGAGTTACCTCAGCACATTCTTCCTGTGCGATTAATAATATTTCTTGATTCGATTCATTAATTTTATTCATTTTTATAAATTTATTCACTAATTCTTTCTTCCCATCTTTGTTCAACAATTTCATGCACCCATTCTACTGGACATTTTAACTCATCAGCGATTTCTTCGCAAGATTTATATTCTGCACCTTTGTAGGTGTCAAGAGCCCAATTAATATTTTCCCAAAGTTGTTTCATTTGTGCCATATTATCCTCACTCAGACATATTCAAAATACGACTGTCAAATTCCATAAAACTGGTTTCGTGTGGAACGAACACAATTTGACCAACACGATTTTTTTTATTCGCTTTGGTTTCAAACTTAACAAATTTGTCAGCAGTCACAGTAATTTTGAAACATTTGAATCCTGGTTCTGTGCAATTTGCATTTTCAACAACACCCTCAACAAAAGCATCGTCGCGACCAGCGCATGGTTTAAAATCATAAGCACGGATAATGTCACCAACTTTAGCAATATTTGTAAATTTCAACATTTTAGATCCCTTTTCAATCATCATAAGATAATTATACCCGAATTACGAATTAATGTCAAGCACCAATGGGAATAACCCTACCAGCAGTAGGGTTATTTTGGGTCTAAAAGTCGTCCTTGGAAGATCTACACGGACTTTACAGGGGTCTTTTTGGGGGTTGTAGGCTCGGTTTTGGGAATTAAGTTCACGCTCTCAGCCCACTTTCTGGTGAGTTTTGGATAGAGTTTGTGAAGGGTTTGATCCTTAACAGCCAACATTAGAGCTACTTCATCAGCATGAAGTCCTTCTAAAAGACCAACAAACATTTGCTCTCGTTGAAGTTGTTTCAAGTCGGCTCGGCAAAACACATAAAATCTACGGAGTTCTGTCAATAGATTTACTGGTGTCATTCCGAGTGGCTCAGAAGATTTTTTGTATGGAGGATCTCCCTCAGGAAGAAGAAACTTCTTGTCTTTCATGTATGCATGCTGAAAGATAATTGACAATGCAGGTTTTTGTTTGATATACTTTTCTGCGTTTTTGTAATCAGTATTAATTTCTTTCAAGATTTCTGTAATAATTCTACTCATTAAAACTCCTCAATTTCATCTAGTAATAATCGACATCTATTCGCAATCAAATAATTCATGATGCTCATTTTATCGCCCTTTGGTTTACTACTTAGGTATTCATCGAGAATCGTTTTCTGAATAGCATCAGGAATGCTCTCAAACTGCACCAGAATTTCATTTCGTTTCCAGTTGCGTTTCTCTTCATCATTGCGACAAGCATCATATCCCTTCTCAAAAAACTCAGCAAGTCTTTTCGCAGATACTGGTGTTTGTCTGTCGCCAACAGCAAAACAATTATCTTTACTCAAGATATTTGGAATGCCGTCGCCAGAATCACCCTTGACGATATGCTCAACTAAATTTGTATGAAGATCGCTCTGCTTGGCTGTAATCATTTTACGCAACAATGGACTGTACTGCTTCACATTAGTATACTTATGTAACTGTTTGAAATCCTTGTCGCTGGAAACAATCATTACATTCTCATTGAACCCAAACTCTTGTGTTTGTTTAGCCAATACTGCAATGATATCGTCTGCTTCGCACTGGTCGATGTGTAGAATTTTGTAAGGAAAGTGTTCCTTCATCTCATCACGAATCACACCAAGTGTGTCGAAAATCATATGCCAATCTAAGTCAGATGCTTCTCTGGCTTTCTTACGACCAGACTTGTAGTACTCAAAATATTGACGACGCCAATAGTTGCGACCATCGCAACAAATAACTATGTCGCCATAGTCCTTACCATACTTTTTCTTGTATGATTTGATTGTTGATAGAGTCGCATGACGAATCAAATCGGTTGTTGCTTTGGCATCACCTGACATTAACTCTTTCTTGAAGGAAAGAATATTAGCCAGTGATACCTGCGAGTAGTCAATTAGAATCATTTTAAAATACTTTCAAGAGGATACATTCTTCATTAACACGACCATTGACTGATGCTTCTTTAGTTGTCAATGCTTTATATGCTGCATTGAGTGGACGCTTACCCATACCTTGGTAACTAGACACCAACTCTGGCTTACGTAAAGTTCGACCACCTGAATTAGATGGATCGTAACCGATGATAGTAGTTCCCTTGACGGACAAACCCTTGTCATCCATAGCACGATAAACCTGTAGTTTCTTGTACTTGGTATTGAATACCCACAGTTCTTGACTGTTGATAATACCAGAAGCCAAGACAGACTTAATACCATAATCAGTATCTTCTTTCTTAAACTTCATCTTGGCAACCAACACACCTGCTGGTTTCTCTTTACGCTTGCGAGGAGCACGAGTTGCCTTGGCAACCTGAACCTGCAAACCACACGCTTCACCAATAGATTGATAAAGTGCCAACAGTTTCTTAATCTTTGTTTTCTTGAGATGAGAGTAACCTTCGTTAAGTTGCTCATCATTACCTTCAAGAACTTCTTCAAGTTCTGCAATGGTTTTATCAAACATGTTTACCATGAGTTTGGCAACAGGTCCACTGATTTGATAATGTTTCAAGACAGTTGCTGCATCAAAAGACTTATCATTAATCACGAACTCGTCAATCAATCCCTCAAATTCGCCAGCCATTTCTCGTGCTTTGTCGAGCATGCGTTCTTGAATTGAGACAACATTTGCTGCTTCTTTAGCAGCAGATGCATCAACTTCTTTCTTTGTTGGTTCAGGTTTGGGTAGGGTTTCTTTCAACTCAGCAAATTTATTTGCAAAATATACAGCTTCCTTCTCCATTAATTCTGAACCAGTTTCTTGTAGTCTGGCAAGGACACCTGCTTGACGGAAAAGTTTCTCATCAAGTTTGTTTAATTGAATTGCCAATTTCTTGTCAGTTTTACCAACAAAATGTATGAACCATTTCTTCTTATCTTTGTCGTCATGATGCGCATTAAAATAATTCAATGCATGTAAAAGATCGACTTGATAATTTTCTGAACGAAGTGTTGGTTCGTCACCTTTCACCATGCGTTCCATTTTTGCTGCTCGCAACTTATTTTTAGCTGATGTAGCCATAGGGTAATCTCCTCATTAAGTATTAATTATACCCTATTTACGAATAAATGTCAAGCATTATTTTTTGAAGGTTGCACCAGTGGTTCCACCGACTACACCACCCAAAACCACTGCAGCCATCCAAGTATCCAATGTTAATGGAATTGCTAAGACAGGGAATAATGTATTAAGAGACCAGATTGTAGCAATTGGTATTAACACCAAAAATGCAACAATAATCAAGAGAGCCAATAATATCTTACCCATTTTTAATTATTCTTTTCTTGTACGATTGTTTCATATAACTCTTCGAACTCTTCATGTTCAGCAACTTCTTGGTTATAGTTTTGTTTATGGTATACCTTTGCCATACGATTCAATGTCTTGACTGACAGATTGAATTGCTTGGACATATCCTTGACAGTTTCACGAACCAAGTCACGCTCTGCTTCCATGCGTGTCATTGAACCACTAATTTCTGCCAACATCTTTTTAATCTTATCGCGATCAACTGGACTTGAAATTTGACTCATGCTACATTCCATTCAATATGTTTAATGGATCCTGTGTTAAAAGATCTCCACTCTTGTTTTTCTAAATCAAATGCAGCAACTGCATCACCAGTTGGCTGTGAACCAGTTCCCTTTGGAAGTTTATCGGTTGGGATTAGATCACTCTGTTTAGTGCAAACCATTCTTCGTTCGCTTCCATCCTTTTTCGTAAAAGTTACAGCAACTGTGGACTCTGACAAATATTCACGCAGCCATTCTGCGAACTCAGGTGTATTGACAATAGTATCTGGATCTACACCAGATGCTCTTGCTAAAGAAATAAAATCAATGCTACTATCACTCGTTATCATATCGTTCCCCGATTGTATTAAAAAATTTACAAAATTGTTTAAAATGCTCTTTGTCTAAATTAAATTGAATGTCTGAATATATCTGTTTGTCTTTGTGTGTAGGATCAACATTTCTTCGCTTGAATGTTATAGTATGAATGTCATATTTCTTCTCATGCTCATGTTCAAGACGAACCTGATATCCATCGCTGAAGTCAATCTCAGCATACTCAACTACATTACGCTGTAGTGTTATCATACGGAATCACCTTTACTTTAATAAATCCACCATCACCATTCTCCACTTCTTGAGCAGAAACTAAAATTGGTGATGTGCTGTCAAATTTCGACCATTTAGATTTCAACACATACCCCTCAATAAATTCTCGGTTTACAGTAATGGATAACTGATCCGATACACTTGTTTTTGATTGTAACAAAGCTGGCACCTTTCTATTGTAGTTCATTGTTAATAAAATCCTGTGAGAGTTGTAGAGAATTGTTTAAAGATTTTTGTGCTACTCGTAACCCATATTCCATCTCTCGTTTCTGCTGCTTCAATGAATGAATCTCTTGTAAATTTGTTTGATAACTTGTATACAAATCTATAGTATCTTTTTTAAGATTCTCAACCCAAGTAGTAACTTTAACAATAGTCACCCAAGTACCATCAGCAAGTTTAGTATGTCCATCACGAATACGAAACTCGTCAGTCCACCTCGCACCATTTTTATAATCGGGCATCGGCTCAAACAAAAACAATTCTTGTTCTGATAGTTTTTTTATCAGAAGATCGAAGTCTCTCTCAACTATGTCTTTACCATAAAACATTATTCATTCTCCTCGTACTCATACTCTTCTTCTTTATCATTCATTGCAGCATGAATATCGCAGAGAGTCATATGCCACCCATCAGTATAAGTTTTTCCTGGAGCACCACATTCTTCACAAGTACGATAACTCATCGACTCAGCGAAAGTAATATAACTGTAATGTTTATCAGTTGCAGCTTGCACATAGAATCGAAGACCACCAAACTTTTCTTTTACCTGAGAAGCAACTGGAACTCTCAATGCTTCTTCTTCCATTTTTGTTTTGCGTTTATCAATCTCTTCTTGAGTAATAATTTTACCAGAAGCAGATCCATCAGCATTGTAACCATATGTTGGCTCACCAAGTTTATCTTTGATATATTCATATTGGCTTTTCGCATTACGATATTCAGAAGTCAATAGACCGCAGAGAGTATCAATGATGTTATACCAACCATTACCACACTCAATTCCCCAACACATCGCTGTGGTTCGCATATCTGCATTACGATCTTTAAATATCAGCGGATACTTTGCACAGAGTGCTTCGTCAAGTTCTTTACGCATTTAATACCATGTCCTATGTTTTTCTGCAATATGTTCACGACCATCATACTCATGAATTTCCCAATCAACATCATCAGGAATTGTTACAATCTTGAGATTAGAACACCAATGATTGGCTTTCTCGCCAAGTGTCAAAACAGTTTCCACTAAAAGCGGATCGCTTCGTTCGATATCATGATCCCAAAAATAATTTTCATCACTTACTACACCATTTTTGTAGAAATCGCTACCAAAGGTAGTAGACATGTCATCTTTCGTAACCTTAACAAGATTAAGTTTCTTGAGTTTGCCATAGTGTTCTATTGCTTCATCACTCAAGCCAAATCCACCAAAATCAGTGTTGATAACGATCTGCATATGTTTCTATTGCCTTTACTTTTAACATTTTATGTACCAGTTTATCTTTACACATATATGGAACTGACAGATATGGGAACTCTAAAATAAATGGACAACCATCAATTCCCCAAGCACCAGTTTCAAGAAATTCCGCATAGTGTTTAACATGTTCTTTTTTATTTGGATTAAAAAATACTTTTTGTTTTATAATCGCATCAAGAACCATTCGGATCCTCCTTTAAACCTCTCCATCTTCCAATTTTAATTTTCTTACCATCACCATTGACCCACTTTTTACCATCCCAATCTGCATATTCTGCAAATGGCCAGTTAGGATGCTCGGGATCTTTTGCTTCGTATCTACCAACATGCGCTGGTTTAATTTTTGGATCGAACCATTCTGTTTTCGTTGCTTCCTCTTCTTCATACTCAGCTTGTGATTCAAGTTCTTCTTGTTGACTGTGGTAGTAATCAACCAAACCAGTGAAGTCTTTAATATCTTCGGGAAGTGCTTCTAGCGAAGCAAGATCGGTGCAGTCATACTCATAGAAATCATCTTCACCATCATTCCAGATACCAGCAAATGCACAACCACCCTCATTATATACAGCATTCACATGCCACTCGTTTTCGTGCATGAATTCATATAATGCTATCGGTGGTGACCAAGCAGTTTCAAATGAAATCCAAACAGTTTCATCATCATATCGTTCATAGTCGATAATAGAAATTTCCCATTTGGTTCCCCAATTAGTCACATTCCAACTATACCAATTATCTTTCTCAGATTCTGGCATTGGGCGCAAATATTGAAACACTTGTTGATCTTCTTTATTTTCTAATACAGCAACCAGACCATCAATTTTATCTTTACTCGCAGTAATAGTTGCAGCATTATCACACCAGTTTGGCATAGCATTTCCTTTTCATTAATCTATAAGACTATTATACATGATAACTCAATTTTAGTCAAGTTGATTTTGCAATCCTAAAGTTGCAGGACTGTGATCTAATCTATCACCATGCTCATCTGAATAAAATGTTGCATCCCAATCTAATATTTTAATAGATAAGTCGTAATGCAATAAATCATAATCAGTAAATTCAAATGTATCTGTGTACACTCTAAATCTATATTGCCCATCTCCGCAATAAATTAACTGTCCCTCTACTCCAGATGCAGATTTTATTTTCATATCAAACCACCAAGTGAATAACTATCAATACAAGCAATAAAAATATTACAATAAAATCTGATGCTCTCATCTGGATACCCTCAATTCTGCGTCTGGAGTTTCCCAGCAAGCATTACGATAACGATAGACAAAACTAACCAACCCATCATACGAACCCCATCCATTTTCAGGATTAAATTTTTTAAACTTCTCAGGATCGCTTAACAAAATGTTGCAACCCTCATCAAGCAACTCGGAGATATCTCGAGCAAACTTCAAACCTTCTTGTTCGTCTGGTCGCCAAAGAACCTGATAGAGAGTCATGCCATTGGACAACTCTACAGCCTCAGCCATCTTACCAAGATTGTGAGTGATATTAGCCTCATAAACAGAGACAGGTTGCGTTACCATCAAATCTACATCTAAACTCATTTTACTTCCTTAGAACTATCCGCACTATCTTTGTCTTCACGGATTTCGACAAATACTGGGAGAAACAAACTCTCCTCACCAGATTTGTTTTTAATCCTAGCATTGTACTTGATAGCGACAATCTTGCCCAGAATATTTTCCTCTTTAAGCGTCTTGCGATGCGTGTCATTGAATCCACTCCCTACATTAACTTTAATAATACCATCGGCAGATTCACAAATGATAGCACCTAGCCAATCAGGTTTCTTTTTATGTGGCTCAGTACCAACGATCTTTAGATCACATTCGAGTTCGCCTTTGAACTTAATTTGGTGTTTTGCTCGTTTATCTTCCCAAACACCTGAGCCATCTTTCAAGATGATACCTTCTAATCCTTCAGAAAGATATCCCTCGAAAATTTCAGTCGCTTCTTCAAGCGTATTAACAATATCGCTGGTAACCAGCCAAACCTTTTTATCTTTACTTGGAACTTTTTCTAACATTTGCTTCAGTTTAGCAAACCGAGTTGAGTATGGCGTGTCGCTATACGACTCACAGAATAATACATAAGGAATCATGTCCCATACTGTTG
>Ga0247723_1001989_pt1 | contig 11371 bp, 12 predicted proteins | sample MSEWelMarce5H_FC_FD_189079 | JGI IMG/M metagenome (GOLD analysis project Ga0247723, IMG submission 189079) | Subsurface sediment microbial communities from gas well in West Virginia, United States - MSEEL Well Study Marcellus 5H_FC | ecosystem: Environmental > Terrestrial > Deep subsurface >...
TGTGATTTTTTCTTGGTTTTCATTTTGTGGTAGCATAGACTTTACGGAGATGACTTGGTTGAATGCCTAGCTCGGCTCTGTATTTGGCGATCGTTCTTCTGGCTATTGAATTTTTCAAGAGAGAGACAATATCTTCATCACTCAAGGGCCGTGACTTATCTTCGCGCGCAATGATCTCTGCGATCTGATTCTTTATTGATAGGTTACTTTGCATTGTGTTTTGTTCATGGTTTACGATTGCTCCGGTGAAGAAAAAGCGTAGTTCATATGTGCCTTTTGGCGTAGAGATGTATTTATTACAGACTGCCCTGCTCACGGTCGTTTCATGGATCTCACAGACGGTCGCAACTTGTGCCATAGTGAGCGGCTTCAGGTCGTGGATGTTTCCGGTCTTGAAGAACTCCTGTTGAAAATCTACAATAGCACGAGAGACATTGGCTAGTGTAGATTGCCGATGCATGATCGAGCGAATGAGAAACTTTCCAGCCTTGACTTTATCTCTGATGTATTCTCTCTCGTTCGGAGGAAGCTTTGAGAGAAAGCCTAAGACTTTATCATTGATCTTGAAGACAGGAAGCTTCTCGTTTGGGATATCTATCCTGCCGTCGGGAAGGAGAAAGATCTCTGCGTCTTTGGGGATGTTGAGAGAAGAAGAGAACTCGGCGGCGGGATTATGATTCAGAGTGCGGAGTTGCTTGTAGAGATTCTCGATTGTGGTGAATGTCTCGTTGTACTTTTTGGCGAGAATAGGAATCTGACGGCGGGTAAAGAGATCTTCGTCTTGTTGAAGTATGGTGTATGCTAATGAAGAAGGATCTAACTGCAAACATAAGCAATCTGCAAGACCAAGTGCGCCTAATCCTTTTGGTTCGAGAGTGCGAATAAACCTCAAAGCGACTCGTTGCTTCTCGTGCAGGGTATCGGGATCATGTGGGAAGAATCCCTTGTCGTCCAAGAGAGCTATCACACTAAGATCATGTCCGGCGATAGAGAGTTCTCTTGTTAGATAATCCTCTAAGGTCTCGCCTCTACTGGGATTATTCTCTAGCGGATTTATTGCAGTGGTCGCTGGCGCGTACTCTATCGGCGATGTCCACTGCATGTCCGCAGGCGGCTCTGCTTTGTCGTTGGCGAAGAGGATTTCTTCTTCTGGAGTCTCTCGATCCATTAACTCAACGCATGGATTATCTGAGAAAAATCCTTCCATTAAGGATTGAAGCTCGCTTATGGGAGCTTGAAGAAGTGCGAGACTTTGCTGAAGTTGCGGACTCAGAATAAGACTCTGCGTCTGCTGTGTGGAGATAGAGATTTTCATCTTGGATAAAAGTGGTTGTTTGTTTATCCTGTAAAGCGAATAGAGCTTAACGTGTGCCAAGTTTTGGCATACCTGAACTAAGCACACGTTAAACGCCAAAGAAAAAGCCTCTTGCTGGAGTTAACCAACAAGAGGCTTTTTGTAGAGACTAAACTAGAAGTCTATCAAATCACACAGACTTCTTCTTGGCCTCGCGCTTGGCCTTGGCCGAAGAGAGCTCGTTGGCCTTGGCGAGAAGCTGAGCCAGAGAACCAATGAGGTTGCTCTGCTTGGCGATAGCAGCGTCCTTGTCGCTCACGCCCAGCGACCGGGCAGTGTCTTCGGTCCACTCGCCAGCGAGAGCGAACACCAAAGACCCAATCTCCGACTTGATGCCGTCGATCTTCTTGAGGACAGACTTCTCGGTCTCACGGTCGGCGCTCACGCCGTAAATGAAGGCGGCAAAGTAATCGGGAGTATTTCCCTTGCTGAGGTAGGCTTCAGAAGCGTCCTCGGCGATGTCGAGGAGTTCAGCTTGCACGAGATCGCTAAGCGCATTAGAGATGCGCTTGGTCTCAGTCACAGAGCCGTCTTCGTTCTTCTGCTTGGTCACGTGCTCGGTCGGGATCTCAGCGAGAGCCTCGCCGCGCTTGATGTAGTATTGGAGATCAGTCACGGACAAGATCGGAGCCTGAAAGCTCACGGTGCGCTCCGGAGACTTCGCGGTCTTGCGGACATGACGCTCGTTCGTGGTGAATTGCGGGTTGCCGTCGGTGTCGCTCTGGAAAACCGATCCAGCGAAGGAGGCAACGAGTTCGAGGTTCTTAGTGCTGCTCATGATGTTTGTGTTTCTTTTTGTTGGTTTGTTTTATTGGGATGTTTTCGGTTTTACGTTGAACCGCTAACATTATCGCACAGTCACCAACAGGACCGGCAAAGGGATAAAGCTCTTGAAGTGCCAAGTTATTTCTTGACAACAAAAAAAGCTCCACAAAAAGAAGCCCTCCTTGAAGGGCTTGTGTTTTATGGAGACTTTTGTGAGTTAATTACCGCCGAGGATTTGACCTATCTCATAAGGTTCAAGGTGGAAATCTAAGAGAAGCAGATTTGCATTTTTAATATGATTGACATATTGATGTACGTCACGAGACATACATACAGGAACTAAGCAATAGTGGAATGTGCCATCTAGTGAACGAATTATTACGATCATGCATCTTTGATTGTTATGTTTGTAGTGCCTTGCTGAAAAGCACGGCCATTCGTACCTTTTGCAGAACGATGTGTCACACGCTTATGCACCTTGAACGCATCAGGGTGCATTGGTTGCACAGAGCCGCCGGTCTTGTGACCGAAGTTAAGAGCGCCCTTGTAAGTCCATTGTGGCTGACAAGAGATGCAACGAGAGAAGCCGAGAGCTTTGCGATCGCTGTCGATGATTTGTAAACAACGTAAGCAACGATTTGTCATAAACTTTCTTCCTTTCCTAAATCCCATCCTGTGTCAGAATCAGATGGCTCGTCTTCATAGTACTTGTCTGGCATCTCGTCGGAGAACTCCTCAAATGCCCACCTTCTGTGACAAGGCTCACAGACTGCACTCCTTGCCTTTGGTGGCATAAGAACTCCACAAGTTGCACAAGAATAACGCGCAACGCCGTTCTGATCTACAATAGGACAACCGCCCGGCTCGTGGCCGCAGCATGGATAATCTTCACAGCTCATATTATTTATTTTATGTTATCTGACTAACGAAAAAAGCCTTGTGTCTATTAAACACAAGGCTATCTATCAAGCTATCAAACTACTCGACTACAGCACAACGCTTCGCGTTGTGTTTATTCCTGCTCTGCTTCGAGTTCGAAGCGGCAGTCGATACACAAGCAATCATTGGCTTGTGCCTTTTGGTCACAATATTTGCATTCCATAATTTTAATTATCAAAGCCAACAATGGCTTTGATAAAGTAATACAACGCAACAAGCAAGACGCTTGTGCTTAGTGTGAGAAAGAGACCGCATAGGATTTTTTCTTGTATAGTTTGTTTCATATCCAAGTAATGCGTGATTGTTTAGTGGCGCGAAGAATTGTATTGATATGCAAAGGCTCACAATGCCAAGCCTTTGCCTTGTGTAAAGAGAGCTTGTCACGCTTGGCTTGTCGCTTGGAGACACCGGTAAAGCGTTGCTCTGCAGCAAGCTTGCGAGACACAAGCGCGGCCTTGAACTCTACACGTTCAACGCGACGGGCTTGTGCTTTGTGTTGTAGATCAATAGATGGTTTGAAACCCATAATGCATTTCGTTCTTGTTTGAACTCGTCAGTGCAAGATATTTGCCTTGTGGCTTGTGGCTTGTGGCTTGTGTCAAATAGACACAAAACTTGCATATGCCTTCAGGGCGCAAAAAGTCTGGCTTGTGTAATTTGTCGTTTTGAAAATAAAACAAAAAACACGTCGAAGTCTGTTACCGCATCCGAGTCAAAACAGAAAAGACACTTCTCGCGCTTGTGTTTCCGGGCTAATCAATAACCGGAATCCGTTCCTAAGGAAAAGTGTGTGTCACGGGCACACTTTCTCCGTTGAACTTTCTTTTGTGTGTTTCGGATTCACACGCCTTATTTATAAATAAGGCGCGTGTATGTCTTATTGATTCGCCATTTCAGCGTTTTCTGTTTTCTTGCTGTCAATTAAACCCTTTAAAGTATCCAACAGATAATGTTGAAGAGGCTCAGGCAATTCAACATTGGAAACTTTAATCCTATTATCAAAACAGAACTTGCGCGTTTTCTCCGCCAAATAGGCGATTTGCAAAGGAAATTCATTAACTGAAACGCCTTTGCGTGTTGCAGTTTCTTTGATAGTTGCCAAAGTATCTTTGGACATTCTACCAAAGGAAACTTCAGAATTCACGCCTGCCATTGCGCGTCCAACAGAACTTGCTGCATCAATGGCAACTTTTGTTGCAACTTCAGGCGTGATGCCGCATAGTGTCGTAAGAAACGCAAAACAGTCTGTGCTAATACCAGCGTACTTACCAGAGAACTTCACAGGCTGAACTGAAACGGACTTGGATGATTCGTTAGTCATATTTGGACACACACGCCAACAGGCAATAGTCTGTTGCCCCATTGCCAACAGGCAACAGTAACAAAACAACAGACACACGCCAAGGCGCGTGAATCCAAAACACACACGGTCCCATATGTAGCTAATAGTTACCAGAAGGCGCACAGAGGCGCACACACGCACAGAGGCGTGATCCGGGCCAAAAGCCCACACGGGCAATTCAAAGAACGACAGCACAGAAGCAACACGGATGCCAACACGCCAAAACGCAGAAAACCCAATGAATAACGATAACGCTGTTTTCACAGAATGCGTGAAAATCACGCACGATGCGTGAAAATCACGCGTTAACGATAAAATAAGGCCTTTTCACACACAAAAGAGCGTGAAAATCACGCATAGCGTTTAAACGCACAGAAACGGCCCGCCAAGGCGTTTTCCCTCTCTTTCGCAGTCTTCACACTACCAACGAAAGAAAACGCGCCAAAAGGGCCTTTCTGGCCCGGCAAAGGGCATCCAAGGCCATGCGTCACACAGAACAGGCTCAAAACAGGCGCGATTTATAAATAAGACACCTTATTTATAAATAACTCCTTTAAGTATCAAAACTAATCAAAAAGTTATTTATAAATAACCTTTAACATTAGGTAATTGGATTAGTTAAAAAATATGCTTATTGGGGTCTGGTCTCTTTCCATGTTTATTTTTTTTATTGTATATAATATATTTAACACTCCAGTCTCACAAAAATACGTTATTTGCATTAAAACAACCACAAGCGCACTTTCGGTATTTATCAATAAGCATATTTTCTTGTTTATAAATAGCATTTGACACTCTTAAAACACAACAAAACGCTATTTGTATAGCACTTCAATCCCTAAGACTCCAATGCATCCCTCTGCAATCCCTTGCACTTCTATCCCTAAGACTCCTATGCATCACACTCCAATGCATCACACTCCTATGCAAATAAGACGCTATCCTAATACAATAACCCGACAGGAAAGACCCGAACTTTTTTGCGAATGTCCGAACACGTCTGCCGACAGATTTTATAGATTTTTTAGGGTTTATTTGTGTATTCTTTCCTGGTCCTTTCTGTGCTTTGTCTGAATTATATGAGTGATCTGATGATGCGTAATCAAATATTAGGCTTAAGGCGCGCTGGGATGAGCGTTGAGGAAGTCTCGGCGGCTTTAGAGGTCGACGTTATGGTCGTTCGTTTAGCGCTTGAGAGTGTTGGAGGAAGTAGTGTGTTGAGAGCTGAGGCGCGTAAAGAAGACCCTGACGATATCACCGATGATGTCTCTGAGGCTGAAGCTAAGGAGATGATGGGCATCATCAAGAACATAGCCCGTGATGAAGACTCTGGCGTATATGCCCGGCTGAATGCTGCTAAGTATGCCCACGGCGCAAAGCGTGGATATCACAAGCGCCATCTTGATCTTAACGTCGGCTCGGGCGAGTTGCTTCTTAAAATCAACGAAGCTTATGCCTCAGCGGCCATGCGCGCTCGGGCCGCGCTGGGTGGTCAATCTTTGACCGCCAAAGAGATCGTCGTTTCTGAAGCTCCTACTCAATCCCCAACCGATCACGAATCCCCAACGCAATCACAGCCTGCGGCGCCGAAACCCCGGCCCTTTAAATTATGATCAAAGCCCCAATCTCGTCCGATACACTCAAGCTCGTTCAGGCCCGCCGTTCGCTGGAAGCGGAGAAAGCTGCCGAGAAAGCCCGCGCTAAAGAAGCCCGCAAGAAAGCCGTAGAGACTCCGCCCAAGGCGCCTGAAGCTGTCGTTGTAACTGAACAACCCACAGCCAACAAACGCTACATAGCGCATCAAATCGACACCCCAGCGGATTTGCTACTCGCCCACAGGCCCGATTTAAAGCTCTACAAGTGGCAAGCAGAAACCTTGTTTCAACTCGCAGGATACACAGACCTCAATGATCTCGATCTGCCTAAAACTCGACCAACCGACAAGACGCCGCTATACTACAATCTTGTCGCAGCCAACGGAAGCGGAAAAGATCAGGTCGTTATTAGCTCCTTCGCTGTCTGGTTTTGCCTTTCCAAAGTCCGTTCTCGATGCGTCATTACGTCATCTTCGTACGAGCAGCTTAAAGATCAGACGTATAAGTACATAAAGAATATCTGCGAAGAGATCAATGTCTCGTATGGCCGAAAGGTATTTGAGATCGTAGAGTTCCTAATTACGTGCAATGACACAGGCAGCGAGATCAAATGTTTCGTCACAGATGATCCCGGCAAAGCGGAAGGTCGACATCCGTTCGACGAACCCGGCGCTGAGATGGCTGTGATCATCAACGAGGCAAAGTCGATCACAGACGAAATGTTTCAGGCTTTTAGTCGATTCACAGGCTATAACTATTGGCTTGAAATCTCCTCGCCCGGCAAGAACTCTGGGCATTTCTTCAAGCGCTGCACAAAAGCTAAGTATACCTTTCCAGATAAGCTAGAAATCGGTGAGTTCTATTGGCGACGCGTTACCGCGTTTGACTGCCCACATCTTCTCGGCAAACATATTGAGCATCTCAAGGACGAACATGGTGAACAATCCCTCATCTATCGAAGTCAAGTATTGGCTGAGTTTACCTCACTCGACGAGGCTGCCTTTATCTCATCAACTCTCTTCGAAAACTATCCAAACATTCCACCGCGTACATTTGGATTGCCCAATCGAGCGGGCATCGACCTATCGCTCGGCGGCGACGAGACTGTGGCGTACTTCTTTGTCAATGGAAAACTCCACTTACGAACTACAAAACTTCGTAACGAGGCAACTCTGCACAATCAGATCATCAGTTGGATTAAGGAATTTAACGTCACGCCCAGTGAAGTACGCATTGACGATGGCGGTCTGGGGCGCCCAATCGTACAGCGAGTGCAAAATGCAGGTTATGATGTCGTGCCGATACGAAACGAAGCCCGATCAACCAACCCGAATTTCTTCAAAAACAGAGGCGTTGAAAACTGGAATCGTATTAAGCGTGCTCTTGAAGATCGTCTCTTTCCTGTCATTCACGATGATCTTACTCGTCAGCAACTCTGCACGCGTGGCTTTTCGGTCAAGGGTATTGTCACGCTTCTTGAGCCTAAAGCAGAGATGCGCTCGCGTGGTCTGTCGTCGCCCGATCGAGCAGACGCGTTAGTGTTGTGTTTTGATAGTGTCCCTTTGCCAGCATTCAAAGAAGAGATCCTACACAGCACCGAGCCGGAAAGTCGTTTCTTAGAACTCATAGATCGCAACAAAAAAGGCCTGCTTACCGGCGACGAAGCCAAAGAGCTAACGCTTCTTTGGGGTCAGATGACACACAGACCGGCACAGGAAACGCTAAATTCGGCTGAGCCGCGTAATGATTTACGTGGACAGTATCACAAATACGTTATAGGAAACTAAACTATGGAAGGTCAAATGGATTACATTGACGAGTTTTTCTCGTCTCTTAGCCCGGAAGAGATGCAGTATGCGCATTCCAAGATGAAGAGCGCAATGGGCAAAGGAATGGGCAAAGGCCCTAAGGTCGAGATCGAGATCGAGAGCGAAGGTGAAGAGCCTAACGATTCCGACTCCGACGAATACACCAACGGCAAAGGCCCCAACAACGAAGCCAAAGGCGGCGACTCTAATGCGACCGTGCCTAAGGCCCTTGCAGACAGCGTTAAGAAAAAGAAAGACAGCATCCCGCTTAAAGAAGCTGAGATGTTCGACGAAGAGGAATATTGATTTATGAACGAACCCGCCACGAATCCAGAGACTTCCGCTATTCTAGCCAAAGCTGGCCAGAAAAACCTATTGGACCTCAATACCGCCAATGGGCTTTTCAGTCAGTATATTTCATCGCACGGCGCTGTAGAGGCGACTATCGTCACCAATCGGCGTTTGCGGTCAAATAAAGCTGATGTCGAACAGATGCGTTCGGCGGGACTTCTTCAAGAGAATCAGACCTTTATCGGTGTTCGTCTGATTCATCAAAACATCAACCAAGCGTTGCCTCCGTTGCTTTCTTACCTGAAGCAATCCCCACGGATGGCGACGTTTGTGCCAGGCGACAACGCTTATCTCGATCAAGAGTTCACGCGTGTGTTGCAATATCCCGGCTGGGAAGTTCCTTACATTGAACTGCTTGACGGGGCTGAGCTAAATGGCCTTGGCTACATGATGGTCAAGCATGACCCCACAAAGCTCGGAGCGGTCGCGATGGATACTATTCCCATTGGCGAGATTATCTATGACCGGCGGCTTAAGTCTTTGCAAGATAGCCCAGCCGTTCTTATCAAGCACGTGATCACGTCCGTGAGTTTCTATCACTGGGACTCTTTTGAAAACTTTGACAAAGAAAGTGATGCATACAAAGCAATCACTGCGCGTTTGTTGATGAATGAAGTCAACAACATTGGCGACGATCTCGTGATCTATGAGGTCTTCGTCAAAGTCAATGGTTTCGTGTATCGCGGTTGGTATTACAAAGATAGCCGTCAGTGGCTTAAACAACCCTTGCCGTTTAGCAATGGCATTGAGGAGACTGTGCCTGAGATCAACATCGACCCGATGGCAATGACCTCAGAGCCGACTTATGTCAGCAAGCCTGTTCATCTTACCTATTACCCGATCGCAGTCAAGCGCATCTCGATCACAGAGAATCGTAAGCATGATGAAGTAGAAGGTCGAGCGGTTGACGATTATCACAAGCAAGAAGCCGCCACGACTCTTATGACTGCTGCGGTCAATGGCTCTACGCAGGCCGCTAACACGATGTGGGCGCCAGACGGTGCTAATCTCGACGGCGTTGCCCCAGCGCAGCTTCAGTTCAAGATCAAGAACAATGCGATCTGGAAGACTCCGATGCGAGCCTTCACTGCTCCGTGGCCCGACCCGATGATCTTTAAGGGGATCGAGTCCGTAATCCAGCAGAACGCAATGGAGACCAATCAGGTTGCGTGGGCTGTCAATAATCGCAAAGACTCACGCAAGACTGCAACGGAGATCGAAGCAGCTCAACAACAGCAAGGTATGTTGACCGGCACGTCTGCGTTGGTCTTCAGTATCTTCCTCCGCGATGTCCTCACAATGACATGGCCAATCGTGCAAAGCGCTGCAAAGAAAGGCACGATCAAGTTCCTGATCGAAGTCTCTGATCCCGCCGAGAAGGAAGCAATCCTTAGCACGCAATACGAAGTCAAGCCCGCAGGCGACATTGATTTTGTTGAAAAACAACAGCGCATTGCTAACATCCAGCAAGACTTGCCTCTCTTCCAAGGCCAGCCGATTGGCCAAGAAATGCTCAAAGAATACATCCGTCTCCGTTACCCTGAAAAATATGATGCGTGGTCTAAAGTTCTCACCCAAGGCAACGACACGCAACTCATTCAAGGCTTGGCCCAAGCACTACAAGCCACAGTCACGGATGAAACCACTGGCCAGCTCAAGCCTGAGTTCCAACCCGAAGCCCAATCGCTCCAGCAACTCCAGCAAGCCGTCGAGCAACGTTTAGCTCAGACTCCGCAAAATGGAAATCAGCCGAGCTAAATGGATATCGTGGGCTAACAGCGTGGAGACTCTACATCTCCTCGCTTGGCTTAACGAACAACAGAACAGCAGGCTTAAAGCAGCGATGCACAAAGCCTGTTCTTCTGCGTCCACACAAGAAGATCTCCTTCGAGCCAAAACGTTCGAAGACATTAAACAACACATCGCAGACCTGCAGCAATAAATCCTATGGACATCACATCCCCAGTCAGCACTCCCTCGGCACCGGCCGCAAGTACGCCCATTAACATCAACAATGGGCCATCGAGCGCACCGTTGCCTCCTAAGCCCTCTACCACGCTGCCCGATCAAGACATCTCTCTTGACTTCGACAACGGCGATTCTACGGCATTTGACACAAACAAAACGCCTGAGAAGCCTGTAGAAACTCCCGCAGCCGAAACGACTGATGAAACCACGCCAGAAGAAACCGATCCCTTCGATCTTCCTAAGGATGTTTCAGAAGCCATTAAGGCTACCAAACCTAAAGAGCCTGCCCAACCCGAGGCGAAGACAGAAACCCCGACGAATCAAACGACAACTCAGCAAGGTCGCGACTATAGCAACCTGCCCGACGAAGTCGTCTCGGTGCTGAAGAAGCTGCCCAATCAGACCTACAATGCCGTTCGAGAGCAGCTGCCGAAATGGTACGATGCGTTTAAGAAACAAGGTGAGATTCCTAAATACTACACGCAGCATCCCGAAGCCTACAAGCTCGACACGGGCTATACGCAAATCCAAAACGAGCTAGAGACAGATCGCTTTGAAGTAGGTGCGCTCAAGGATGCTTTGATCAGTATCAAGCAAAACAAGCCATTCGATCTTCTCACAGGCTACGATGCAGAAGGCAATCCGGTCTTTAAGACTGTCAATCCTGATCGCAACGGACATAATCCCTCGATTGAGCTCGAACTTACCGAGGCTTATCGTCGAGCCCAAGCAAACTACGAGAAGTCTTTTCAAGGCTTTAAGTCTTATCCCGATCGCTTCAAAGCTAAGATCGCAGAAGAGCGTGAGTTTATCAACTCAACGTACAAGAAAATCTTCAAGGACATTGATCCCGACAAACTCACGCCCGAAGAAAAGAACTATGCGCCGCTGCTCGAAAAGATCATCCCTGATAGCGTGACCGCAGAGGATGCTCGAAAGATTGCACACTATGCAATGATCGGCAATCTGCGCATGGCTAAGGCGTTTCAAAACTACATTGCCCAGCAGAAAACCAAACCCGCTGTGATCCCTGTGCCTCAGGCCGGTCCAATTGGTAAATCTGTGGGCGGCGACGATATTCCGCTTTCTGATGGCGGAATGTTCGGTGATGACTAATTACATAACATCTGGCATATCGTTAGCAAAACAACGATTGTCAGACCGAAGCCTTTAACAGGCTTCCGCTAGAAGCTCTGCTATCTAAGCGGTTACGGCTAGGACAGACCTAACCAATAACCGTTTGTGATGT
>Ga0247723_1001990_pt1 | contig 11371 bp, 13 predicted proteins | sample MSEWelMarce5H_FC_FD_189079 | JGI IMG/M metagenome (GOLD analysis project Ga0247723, IMG submission 189079) | Subsurface sediment microbial communities from gas well in West Virginia, United States - MSEEL Well Study Marcellus 5H_FC | ecosystem: Environmental > Terrestrial > Deep subsurface >...
GCGCCAGTTACGCCTTGGAATCCTTGAAAGCCTTGCGCTCCTTGTACACCTTGAGCCCCTTGAGCACCTTGAGAGCCTTGAACTCCCTGAGCTCCCTGAGCACCAGTTACGCCTTGGAAACCTTGAAATCCTTGGAAGCCTTGAGCGCCTTGTACTCCTTGAACGCCTTGAACTCCCTGCGCTCCCTGAGCTCCAGTTACACCTTGGAATCCTTGAAAGCCTTGCGCCCCTTGTACACCTTGAGCACCTTGAGCGCCCTGAACTCCTTGAGCTCCCTGAGCTCCAGTTACGCCTTGGAAACCTTGAAAGCCTTGCGCTCCTTGTACACCTTGAGCCCCTTGAGCACCTTGAGCCCCAGTAGCTCCTTGAGCTCCAGTCGCCCCTGTCGATCCTCTAAACCCTTGGAATCCTTGAGCGCCTTGCACTCCTTGCACTCCTTGGAAACCTTGAGCCCCTTGAGCACCTTGAACTCCCTGAGCTCCCTGAGCTCCAGTTACGCCTTGGAAACCTTGAAATCCTTGGAAGCCTTGAGCGCCTTGTACTCCTTGAACGCCTTGAACTCCCTGAGCTCCCTGAGCGCCAGTTACGCCTTGGAATCCTTGAAAGCCTTGCGCTCCTTGTACACCTTGAGCCCCTTGAGCACCTTGAACTCCCTGAGCTCCCTGAGCACCAGTTACGCCTTGGAAACCTTGAAATCCTTGGAAGCCTTGAGCGCCTTGTACTCCTTGAACGCCTTGAACTCCCTGAGCTCCCTGAGCGCCAGTTACGCCTTGGAATCCTTGAAAGCCTTGCGCTCCTTGTACACCTTGAGCCCCTTGAGCACCTTGAGCGCCTTGAACTCCCTGAGCTCCCTGAGCTCCAGTTACGCCTTGGAAACCTTGAAAGCCTTGCGCTCCTTGTACACCTTGAGCACCTTGAGCACCTTGAGCGCCCTGAACTCCTTGAGCTCCCTGAGCGCCAGTTACGCCTTGGAAACCTTGAAAGCCTTGCGCTCCTTGTACACCTTGAGCACCTTGAGCACCTTGAGCGCCCTGAACTCCTTGAGCTCCCTGAGCTCCAGTTACGCCTTGGAAACCTTGGAAACCCTGAGCCCCTTGAGCTCCCTGAGCCCCAGTTGCTCCTTGAGCTCCTTGGGCTCCAGTCGCCCCTGTCGATCCTCTAAATCCTTGAAAGCCTTGAACTCCTTGAGCCCCTTGAGCGCCCTGAACTCCTTGAGCTCCCTGAGCGCCAGTTACGCCTTGAAATCCTTGAGCGCCTTGAGCTCCCGTAGGGCCAAGAGAACCTAAAGCTGCGGGAACCCATCCAGTAGAATATCTTATATATAAATTAGAGGCTGTAGTGTCCCACCATAATTGACCTTGATTCGGACTTAAAGGAGCAGTTGCTGAAGTTGTAATAGATACATTACCGTAAAGTAAATCTCCGCTAATAGAGATACCACTTACGAATTGGTTGATTAAGCCTACATTTCTTTGAACTCCACTTGGAAAAGGGAGAAATCTAGCATCCGCTGCAACTCTTGAATATCCTAAAACTGCACTACTTATGCCTACACTCATTTATTAATGTTTGTAAATTATCGCCTTGCCTGTAGCTAAAGTTATTTCAGTGAAATCAGCTGCAATACTTAGCCCGGCAGGTAAAATTACACCCGAACTTGCTATAATTGCAGAGTTTTCCATATTAGAAGAATTAAATTTAGAGAAAACGCAATCTTCCATTGCCTGAACACAAAAGAAGTTTCCAGTATAAGCAGTCGTATTGTAGGCAAAAATACAACCAAATCCGGCTGTACTTTTTAATAAACTAGCTTCGGGTGAAGTATGAGGCATATTATAAATTTAACTTATCTAGTATTTCTTGAACCTCTTTTATTTCTAAGATTTTTTTATCGTAATTTTCTAAATCTCCAGAAGCATAAAAAAGATTTCTTTCATTTATTAATACATTTACCTTATTGGTAAGTATTTGTTTTAAGTTTTCTAAATTCATTTTAAGTAAAGATTAAAGTCCTCCACATTTCAGTTCCACTATGCCTCATAATATAAAGATATTTTAATCCATCTTCAGTTTGGATTATTTCCATTCTATTTCCTATAACAGCTGTAGACATACCATAAGGAATAAAACCTGCTGGAACTACAATATTCTTAACAATATCATAATACATTATTCTTCCTGTTGTATCTTTATGGAAATAAATTCTATCCCCGCCATCATAAACATACATTGAACCTGTAGTTAAACCTTCTGTTAGAGGGAAGTAAGTAAACAACTCAACTTCCTCTTTCATTATATTATAACGAGAAAGTTCTGTAGTACCTCCTCCTCTCCAGAAATATAAGTATTTATTATTTAAATTAGGATCAGAACAATTTGTAACACAATCTATATGAATACCAGCTGACCTTGGAGGCATAGCTAATATAGAATATGTTGTAGTTGCATCAGGCGCAGTAGCTGCTCCAAAGGTTAAGGATGTTTGAGTATTTGAAGTAATAAGATATTCATTGCCATGTGCTGTACCCCCTGTTAATTTAACTCTTTTACCTGCTAAGATATTTGTAGGCCAATTCTGTGTAGTATCTACTAAAGTTGTAGAGTTTCCGCTTGTTGCAGTTCCAAAATTTTCCATTATAACATAAACACTAGTAGAATCTATAGAAAATGCTTGAGTAGAAAAAGTTAAAGTATTACTGGTATTAGATGTTATAGTTATTTCACTTCCTACTCCTGTTCCCGAAACTATTCTTAATTTTCTTCCTGTTCCGCCTGATGCTGGGAAAGACCAATAATTAATAGGCCAATTTTTAGAAGTATCGACTAATGTTGTCGAACTTCCGCTAGTCGCAATACCACTATTGCCATTCCCCTGCTTTGATCCTAATGAAAGCTCTGTGCCAAAAGCTTTTGTATCAAATATGCAATATCTAGATGTACCATTTACAGCTGTAGTGATAGCTAAATTTAATGTAAGGGTATTCGCTGTATTAGCCGTTATTCTTCTTATTTGTCCCGTTCCTGATGTTCCGGGTGTAGTTATTTCAACTAGTTTACCAATATGTTCATTTACAGCCCAATTTTTGCGAACATCTACTAATAAAGTTGTTCCTTGGGTAAGTGTAGTTGTTGCTGGTGTTACGGGCGTACCTGTTACAGCATATTGAAAAACATTTAAAAGAGAAGTTGCAATTCCAATAACTGTTTGAGATCCATTATATTCAGATTGAACAGCTCCAGTAATATTTATAACATCTCCTATTTTTACTGTATGAGATATAGAAGAAGTAACAGTAGCAACTTCTCCTACAGCTAATATATTCAATGTGCAACCTGTACCGCCAGCTGGAGTAACTGATGTAGCTTTACCTGACCCTATACTAGATGCAAGTGTTCCGCAAAATTCTAAAGAAACAGATGTTACACCTCCAGAAGCATCTACTCCAGTAATTCTAGCCGTCGCTCCTGATCCACCCGCTGTAAGAGTTAAAATTTGACCTATTCTATATCCTGATCCTGCTGCTGTAGGGGTAGGGCTTAAACTTGTTATAAGACTAGATATTCTTGATATACCACTTATAGCCACGGCAGGAAGATTAGTTTGCTTATAAGATAAAGTTTGAGCTTGACCGTAATCTAACTGTTTGCCTGTAGTCCACATATCTGATTCTGCACTATATTGATACATAGCTGACGCCCCATTGCCAATCATTAAAAGCTTTCCAGTATCTCTATAAATTGCAAATGTAGAACTCGAATCAGGATTTGTATCCCAATCTCTAGTTAAATAAAATATATTTGATTTATTAGCTAATATAGTTCTAGTTTGACCTCTACCTGTTCCTGCCGTAATTCTTATTTCAAAATTAGCGTATCTATTTACTTCTAAAGATAGTGCTGAACTAGTTAAAGATCTAGAAGTTGCGCTTGTAACAGCTCCTGTCAAAAGAGCTCCTCCAGTTTCTGTAAATCTTTCAAAAGTTTCATCTGTACCTAAAGCTGCGACCATTAATCCTGTTTGTGTAGATTTAACATACCAAATGTCGGCTAATACGTCATAATATTGCAGAGTAAAACCAGACCCAGCACCAGAACTCAATAGCCATATAGCTCCTGATAAAACTTCGAATTCAGAAGTGCTATCTGGGTTTACATCCCAATTAGAATCAACTGTAATTATATTAGATTCTATCTGAAATAAACTCTGAGTACTTGCCGTAGCATTAGTATTTGCAGGGTAATACCCTCCCCAAAAATTATTTATAGCTGCCCAGTTAGCCTCGTATATATAGAGAGTATTATTACTATTATATAAAATTCTTCTTATTGATGTTGGCACACCAGCTCCATAATCAATTCTAACTTGATAATCTCTAAATTCATTTGATGCCCATGTTTTTGTAGAAGGCGCAGCAGATGTATCTTGGACAAATGTATTACTAGCCACAGTAACTACGCCTCTATCTTTAACAATGGGAGCAGAAACAGCAGTTATTGTTCTTTCTTGTCCCGCCCCTGTTCCGCTTTTTATTCTAATTTTGTATCCAACTAAAGAATTCCCACTTAATCCTGCCATTTCTATTGTATTATTTCCTGTCCCCGGACCAATAGCTCTACCATTGTACCCGGAAGCTGAAGTATATCCCATTTCTAATAAAGCTGATGGAGCTAATAATGGAGAGGCTAATTGTTGCCAATTGTCACTATAAGTATCATATCTGTAAAAAGCAGAAGTTACTAAATAATATAAGTATCTATTACTTAAATTATTAGCTGTGGTCATCGCTGATATAGAAGTCGTTGCAACTGGGGCAAATCTCATCCACTCCCAAACTGGTAAATCTACGATAGGTTTTAATTGACTTGTAACGGACATAAAAATTTAAATTAAAAAATTAACTTTGGTCTAATAGAGGTATTGTAAGAAGATCTAGCCCAATCCACTAATTGATAAAAAGTTGGAACACCTCCTAAAGAGTTTAGGGTAGTCATATTGTTGACATTGCTCACATTTATTGTTGGCATAGCTTCAACAGAAACTCTTTGTCTTTGAACAGCGTCTACAACTTGAAGAGACTCCATATTTTTCGCCATCCTTCTAAGAGTAGCTAATCCATCCAATATAGCTTGAGAAGTTACATCTGAAGCTGCATTCTCACCATTTTCATAAAAAATTTGTAATTTATCAGAAACCGACATTAGAGTCGTATCATATGTCAATGTTAATTGATTTCCTGAAATAGTTCCGCCTTTAGTAGGCTCTGCAAAATTATAAATAATTTCATTGATAGAAACATTTGTTATCAATAGAACTCCCTCTAAGTCTATAGAAGAGTAATCAGAGAAAGTTACTCTTTTCAGAGATGGATCAAATACATAATTATTTATTAGAACTTTCATAATTAACCTAGGGCTACAGCATAGACTATACTATTATTTACACTAGAAATGTTCAATTGGGCTTCAAGCTCTCCTATATTTATAGAGTTTTGAGATGGTTCTTCTATTCCCCCTAAAAAAGAAAAAAGAATAGAACCTTCAGTAGAAATAGAAATAACATTTCCTATTTTTTGTATGGAGGCATCTAAACTATTCGGTCTGGAATTACTAAAGCTTCCAGCTGAGTTTGTGTAAATAGAATCATTTAAATTATATAATGATGTATCTAAACCATTCAAAAGTCCATAAGATAAAATTCTTGAAGCTGCACCAACTTCTATATCAGAAGTCGTTATACCTATGGCGGGCATGTAAGCTGAAATACTAGATTCTGATAAATCAATATTTATAGATCCATTTTCATTTAAACCTTTCGAATAAACTATAGAAAAAGCTGGGATTGTATTATCGGTATTATTCTCTACATTTAAAATTAGACTACCATCAAATGTTCCTCTTATTATGGAGGCTGATAATTGATTTCTTAAATCTAAGTTATTAAACTGTACATCGCTTGAGCTTGAAAGACCGAGGGTTTCTCTTGCTGAAAATGCTGTTTCATCATCTAAAAGTGTTGTCGCAAAAGTTGTTATTCTCATAAACCCTTATCTATTTATACACTAGATTAAAAAAAATCCGCCTGTAAAACATACAAGCGGACTCTTTAAATCTTTTATTTGTAATTATTTTATTTAATTAAATTTGAACCTGTTATCCCCTGAGGGCCACTGGTCCCTGTTAAACCTTTTTTAGAGGGTTTAATTACAGCAGGTCCTTTAGGAGTTGATCCTGTAATTCCTTTTGGACCTGAAGCCCCTGTAATTCCTTTTGGACCTGAAGCCCCTGTAATTCCGCTATTCATAATTATAATTATAGATTAGTATCTGGTTGTGGAGAAGTGGAAAGGATTGAATAAGGAGGAATGGCCAGAGCAATAGCTCTATTTTTAACCCAAGCTCTCAAAGGTTCTACGCTATTAATAACTGCCGTGAAAGCCGCAGCGACTTCTGGTACTTGCTCAATAGCCTCCCAAAGAGCATCTGTCGTAACAATCTCGGCTCCCGAAGAAGGGCCAAATTCTGAATTATCTGCATTATATGGAATTAATTCAATAGAAATTAAACCTTTAGAAGTGGAAGGGCAATTACAAGATAAATTGTAAATCCACTGATGAGGAAACGATTTTTCCGCAGTTGATGGGATTACGACTGGATTTTCATTTATGATTGGCATCTTTATTTCCTAATGGTTATAAAAATGCATACACTTAATTTCTAAAAACTTGAAATACTATTTGTAAAAAATAAATAATACTACCTATTTACTAGTTAAGATTCTCAGGCACTCTAAATTTGGAAAGAGAAACATTTCCAACGCCAACTAATATGTTAGGATACTTATCATTTACATAATCCAAATCTAAAATTCTAAACGATGTTTCATTTACATGAATTAGATTATCTTGATTACCATTAGTTTGCATTAATGAATTATAATTCCAATAACCTGATTTTAAATCGTTAAGCTCATTGAATGGAGTCGAGCTAAGAGAAGGGAAAACTCTGTCTGACATATCTCTGACAATCTTCTGAACGCCCATTAAATGTTGCAAATTATCAGCAAATACAGAAACCTGAACTGAAAAATTAGTGGACTCTACTCCTCCCAATTGAATAGGTTTATTTTCAGTAGAATTATAAGAAACAAATATACAAGGGGCAATAATTGAGTCTGCCTTTATAGCCCCAGTAGGCTGTTTTAAATAAGGTGCATACTCAAACTTATTTTCGACAAATATCTTTTGTATTGGCGTTGTTGTCACATAGATATTAAAATCAGGAAGGCTAACAGGAATACTCCCCGTAATTGGAACTCCTGTATTAACTAAAACTCTGCCATTTTTAAAATCAATAGAAAGGCCGCTTATCCCTCGATTCAATGAGCCTATGCCGCTTGGAATCTGAGCCCCTGTTATTGAACTGTCATATAACCATTGAGCATAAGGAGAACCATAAACATCTTTCCCGTAAAAACTTCTTGCCGGAGAAGTCAAAAACAAAGGGGCATTTACATTCCTATATGCTTCTAATTGATTTACCAAAGAGAAATGTATATACTCTTTAAAGCTAGATATAATATCATGGTCTACAATTCTTTTCATTATGAAGCAACTTTACGTTTTAGTGTGTCTATAAATTTTTTCTCAGTTCTTCTAAATATCGGAGAAAGATATTGTATCTTGTCTAAATCGCCTACAGGATTAAGAGTTTTAGAAGATTGAAATCCTTTTTCTGATCTTCCGTATTTAGAAACGAAGTAATTCGACAAACCCGGAATTCCTTGCTCCACAACTTCGGGCCAAGCTCTACCGTCTCCCCATCCATCTAAAGTTAAACCAGAGGAAGACATATCCTTATCAGAAGGACCAATTAGTTTGCCTATAACATTCGAAGAAGCTATTTTGCTTGATATATATCTTAAACCTTTTCCACTATCTAAAAAAACTATCAATTCTGAAATAGGCTTTCTCGAAGCTCTAAAACCCATTAAGCCAAATATAGACCCTTTAGGAATAGAGAAATAAGAAGATGATTCATTTTGCGTTGCGATTTCTATAGAAAGAGGATGATTCAGAATTTCTTGACGTAAATAATTACGAGATTCCACGTAAGCATCGTTGGTTGCTTTTTTCAATATTTCTTGGACTTTTTTAGTAGCAGCCCTTTTCATAGTTTTGAAAAAATTATTTTTTGCCATTATTCTACCTTTTTCAAATTAATTTGATATAAATTAAAAGTTCCTAATACTCCGAGCTTTCTTGTAGATGATATCTTTCTATAATTATCGCCCATGAAAGTGAATCTTATTGTATCCTTGACATACTCATAAGCATCTGCTTCCATTTGAATATTAAGTAGTCCGAAATCTTGTTCCGCTTTAGCTGTAATATTTTCTCCCCCTCCTATAAATGTAGAGAAACTGTCGGCAGCTTTTGGGTAAATTATTCTGCAATAGAATTCTGCGTACTGTTCTGTTAATGTTACATTAGGATCACTATATTCTTGTAAATCAGAGTTGAAATTCTCGTCGAAGATAACAACATGTTCAATTGACGGCTTATAAAAACGAAGAGGTGCTTCTCTTTTGAAAGTATCAAAGATATCTTTCATTACAGCTGCCACTTCTGTTTTATAGTCTTCAAGAAGGTTCATTATTTCCAAATAAAGTTAATATCACCTATCCATGCTGGAGGAGGAAGAAGATCGTAATTAGCGCCCCCGAATCTTTCTCCGTATAGAACTTGGCTGGAAAATATATTTGTACTTTTAGAGTTATTATACCACTCTGTTAATTTATCTAGATTTTCACGGCAGTCTTTAGAGAGAGTTCTAAAGGTTTTAGCTATCTCGTTCTTAGAAACTCTTCTAATAGTACCTTGTTCATCTCCGTTTATCTCTGTCCAGTCATATCCAGCTGCCCCAAGATTCTTTCCCGCTTGTTTATTGTAATAATAACAATAATACATTTCAGTATAAATTCCTGATACGTTTTGACTCATATCCGGGACTATACAGTCTCCACTTAAAGTAAAAGCCTCAGCTAATCTTAAGTTTAATTGTCCTAAATTGGTTCTTAGCCAAGTAGATACAGATCCTGTAGGAGTATTTGTATCTCCAAGCGAGTCAAGTATTAAACCCGCCCAATAATATTGTTCTCCAGAGCATAACATATCATGTTATACACTGCTTTTAAGTCAAGGTGCGTAAAAAACCTGAACGCTCTAAGCTCTTTTTCCGCTGCTCTTCCATAGTTGTTATCTGCTCTGCCGTAAACTTCCTTGACTTCTTCGCCGCCTTTCTTTTAGCTACAACTGTCTTAAATTGGTTTATCAAAACAGCTTCTAATCTTCTTCTATCAGGAGAAGGTTTGATTCCCTTATCCATAGCATGGGTTTGGAGGTCTCCCAAATTCATTTTTGATATAACTGAAGCGTACACTTTTACATCTTCTGTAGGATATTCGAATTCAGCTTTCGATCTTAAAAAATCAAACACAGATGGATTTTTTCCATTCTCTCCGTGTACAACATTCTTCATTTCTTCTTGTTTCATAAATTGACATACACCAGAAAAAACGAAAAGGCATTTTTATCTACAGAAAAAGACAAAAAAAAACGCGAACCCAATTGGGCTCGCGTTTTCTTAATTTTACTAATCGTTAAAGAACTAGACCAACGATGGCTTTCGAATCAGTAGCGATACGACCTTCTCTACGCTGAGCATAGAAGCCGAGTTTTTCGCTTCTGCGAACCCACTGGTCATCAGGTTCAACAACAGTCTCACTACCAACTTCAGCGTCGCTTTCGACGATCTTAAGGAAGGCAGGAACTGAGAGATCAAGACCAATTGCGAGTTGCTGGGTAGCAGCTGCGAAGGTAACTTCGGAACCAACTGGGGTGTAATAATCATCAAAGAGATAAGAATAAGGCTGACCTACTCCCATTTCATTTAGAGTGACTAAATTAACACCGAACAACTGTGAGATACCAGCGTTACGATAAATTTCTTCACGTAGGCTATCTGGAGCTCCAAGAGCAGTGCTCTCGCCATCATTAGGGAAAGCTGCGGTATTCTGAGGATTATAGCTGATAGCGCGGATATCGCCTTCCACTTCAGGAGAAATGATAAGGTGAGTTAGTCCACGACCCGGAGTGGAGGTAGGAGTACCACCGACCCAAGAGGTGCGTAAACGCTTAACTTTGGTCCATAGTGTATTCAAATCAGCAAGCTTGAAAGTGCCAGCAGTGCTACCAGCATAAACTTGTGAAGTACCTACAGAACGAGAATTAGCAAGGGAAGCAAGAAGAGTGGCCCAGTTCAAGTATTCGCTCTTAGCGAGGATTTCTTGGGTCATTCTTTTGATCATTGCAGTCATTACGTCAAGACGAGCGCTCTGAGCATACTGCTTTAGGCAGGAAACAGCAGAGGTTAGCGAATCAACAGTGAAACGGAAGTCATCCATACCGCTTACATGGTTGGTAGCTAGACCACCAGCAATGGTTTCAGACCATACAGTCAATAAGCCTTCACCATTTTGCTCGAAAAGATCGAGAGGGATAGAAGGATTAGTGCCGGAATCATAAGTGAACTTCTGATAAACGAGATTAGAAGTTGCAGTTTGGTCTAGCACTTGGTCGATGGTAGGACCAACGAAAGCAGCGAAGACTTCTTGAGCCTGCCAAGACTCATCTTTATTTCGCGAGCCCATGGCTTGCAAAATTTCGCGAGTTTTAGCTTGCTCTTCTTTAGATAGATTAAGTTTCATTTTAAATTAAATATATATATGGGTTAGAGTTCGACCTTGAATAGAGCGTAACCATCATAATCAGCAGCGCTCAAGAAACGACCAAAAGATGTTCCTTTGCTATAAACGCCGACAACTCCAGAACCATTAATGCAATTATTGATTCCTGAACCTGCAACAGCAGTTCCAGAAAATCCTTTTAATGCGATTAGGCCGCGAGCAAGAATCGGAAGAGCTTCACCTGAAACGACGACTTCTTGTTCAATACGCTCGTATTTAGGGCGTGAAAGAAAAGATTCTCCGTAAGCATTGGTTTCGCGAACATCATAGAGTGCAACGCCAAGAGGAACAGTGCCTGAAGGAGCAGCTTGAACTTTCCACTTAACCTCAGAACGATAAGAAGTTACACGAGCAGGACCATTGCCATAAGCAGGGCCAGCACCAAGTAGAGGAGTTGGTGGACGATTAGCACCTTGGATAACATTTAAGTTACCACTAGCGCCAGCAACGATAGAAACGAAAGTACCCTTATTTAAGGATGCGACGTTCGCAGAGAAGAAACCATTATAAACTTCATGTTCGTCATAATCACGAAATGGTTTAATATTGGGGGACTGAGTTATATTCA
>Ga0247723_1001991_pt1 | contig 11370 bp, 8 predicted proteins | sample MSEWelMarce5H_FC_FD_189079 | JGI IMG/M metagenome (GOLD analysis project Ga0247723, IMG submission 189079) | Subsurface sediment microbial communities from gas well in West Virginia, United States - MSEEL Well Study Marcellus 5H_FC | ecosystem: Environmental > Terrestrial > Deep subsurface > Rock...
GTCTCGGGATGAGTCCCGAGAGCCGTTGCGATCTCTTTGATGGTCAGGAGTTTCACGCTCACGTCGTCGAAAGTAGAGACGTGCCGCAAAACGTGCAAGAGAATTCGTGCGAATTTTATTCGGACGAGCGTTCGTCAGCGTATCGACGGAGCAGTTCGATCTGCTGCGGAGTCGGCTTTTCCGCGACTTTCTGGAGGAAATTCACGAAATCTTGCTTCTTTCGCAGTCCGGTAACTCCAACACCTTTTGAGAACACTTTCGCAAGGGTTCCGTAGCCGATAGCGGCAGCAACATTGCCAAGCATGTTCTGAACTCCCTGTTGAGCCTTTCCACCAGCCACTTCTACGGGAGCCTGAGCTACGGATCGTCCAACACGTTCAAGAGCCGCACCACGTACGGTTGATCCAGCCAATCCAGCGGCCTGCCGAGACTGCTCCATGATCCTAAATCCCGGCATGAACTGGGTATCAACAAGATTTACGAGATTGCGACCCAGAATCCGTTCCACATTGGCTCGGAGATCCTTGTCGGCTAGTTCGGTGATGGAACCGAGGTTGGGAACCTGTCCTTGAGAACTTGCCTTCAAAAGCAAGTCCTCGATTTCTTTGGCACGGATATTCGTGAGGGTTTCCTGAGCCACTTTCGACCCCCCAACGGCCTGACGTTCAAGCGCAGACATCACAGAATCGACAGTGGCAACATCAGGAAGCGTTTTTACCGCTCGGGATGCCACTGCAAAGCCGGCAGGAGTGCCGCTCTTAAGAAGATCAAGCACAACCTCTGGTCCCTTGGCTGTGGCCGGATCGAGGTTCTGCATGTATCGAACGAACCGATTGAGTTCCTGAGTCGTTCCGAACCCAAGTTTCTGGAGACCTGATCCACCCTGCTGAGCGATGTTGTTGAGATCGCTGGCCAACGTCATCAGGTTGATTTCACCTGTCGCCTTGTCGATCGATCTATCGACGATTCCAGAGCGGATGTCATCGATGATGGGCTGCATGCTTGGCGCATTGGCAACCTTCCGATTCTGAAGCGTCTGAACCAACGACTCCAAGTTGGCAAACTCTGGAGCCTGAACACCTTGAGCTTTGACTCCTCCGACAGCAGCTTGGCCCATCTGGCCGCGTTCCATCGTCTCTGGTGCAAACGCTCGCTTCACCCCGAAAACGTCAAGCTTGGGCCTTGTGGCTCCATAGAACTCTTCGCCTGCTTTGATTGAGTCGGCCACATCTTGGCCCAGCGTCCTGGGAGCTTGATCGGTGACGGTATCCGAAAGGCTTCCAGCCAAACGGCGGATTTCAGCCTGAGCTTTGTTGCCTATGGCTTCACCGGAATAATCAGCGAAATCGTACAGCTCATCTCGAATCCCTTGAATCTCTTTGAAAGTGGCCTTCTGCGGTATGGAAACCGTGAGTGGTGCGGTCGGGTCCGCTGAGTACGGAGCAGCGACGGTAGTCTTCCTGCCTAGGATCTTGCGAACATCAGCCAAGGTGGAGGTGGAAATGTCGGGAATCCTGCGAAGGATGTCGTTCGCTCGATCAGCAAAAGACGGCTGGTTTCCAACTCCGGTGAAGAGATCAAATGCGGGAACGTCTTCAACGGCGTTAGCCGGTCCATAGAGTCTACGAGCCTCGGTACGAATCGCTTCCTTCGCCTGATTCGCAACACCTTCAATTCGCTGGCCTGCTGGAATGACTTGGTATGGAGTCACAGCTCCTGCTTTCATTCCACCCTTTAGCGTTTCGATTTCGACAGCTTTTTGAAACGATTGCTGAGCCTCAGCCAAAGCATCTTGAGCGAGATCTTTTTGAACCGCAGTGCGAGCTTTTTCAACAGCGGCAAACGCTGAGTTTACGCTTTGCGCTTCATTGGCCAATCGAGCCGATGTATCTGGCCCAAGATTACCCAAGGTAGTTGCAATTCTTCGGGTTAAATCCGAATACGTTTCAGCCGGCACACCTGCGCGGGTTTGTACAGCGCGAGCAACAGCATTTGCTTGATCGCTCAATTGCTGAGTAAGCTCTTGGCTACCAGTTTGAGAAGCGACACGGGATTCGAGACCCGCAAACTCCGGAAAGGCTTGTCCGACAGTTGCTCTAACGCCGGGACCGATGCGCTCAATATCTGCTGCACGGCTGGCTCCTGATTGAAAAAAGTCTCCCAATCCTCCAGCAACTTTTCCGATGGTTCCAAGTGCGCCTACCGCACCTGCTTGGATTCCAGCTTCTTTAAGTGGACCTTTGCCTTCAGCCAATCCACCAAGACCTCCAGCGAGTCCGGCAGCTCCAATTGTCTTTGGAAGACCATACGCCCCTTTGAATACCGGTGCTGCACCTCGCACGGTTGCACCGAGGATCTCACGAGGTCGGTACTCTTGTCCTTCGGCAACACTCTCTACCGTTTGTGCGCCGGCTTCACCTAAACCAGCAGCGGTTGCTCCTGCTGCAATCTGAGCCGGTATGCTTGCGCCTCCTGTTGCAATACCCGCGACAACAGGGACGCCGTATCGCAACGCAGCTTTCCCGATTTTCTTCTCGGCTTCAGGACCAATTGGGCCTGCGGAAATGCCACCACCACGAGCTTCCGCTCGAAGCCGTGCCATTTCTCTAGCCTCCAGTCTTTCAAGATCCTGCTGATCGCTTGTTTCAAGCTGGTTAAGTTCCCTCTCAATCTCAGCAATGCGAGCTAGAGCCGCTTCACGGGTAAGGCGATTTTCCATGATGATTATCGAGTTGCGGAAGGGGCGTTGGTGAGTGCAGAACGAAGAGCATCAAGCTCACCGCGAAGATTCTGAATGCGATCTGTTTTGCTGGATCCTTTAAGTGTTGGGTAGAACGAATTCCTGTAATCGCTATAAGCCTTCTTCTGAGCTATAATGTTTGCAACAACTGGCTCATTAATCGATCTGCCTGCATCAAGATAGAACGTGACCGGATCGTTTTTGTGAACACGATCAATGAACTGAATAGCCCTATTGAAGAAGTCCTTGTCGGTGGGAGTACCAAACGAAATGTTCGCGCTTTCCTGTTCTGTGCCAGTAAGCGATGCGCCGAACAGGGTCTTTCTTGGGACCTGCCTGAATGACTCGTATTCTTGAACCAACGCTCTCGCCAATTCTCTTTCAGCGTCGCTTTCAAAGAACTTGGAACCCTTGGTGTTAATCGCGTTAGCAATTGTTCCGAAGTTGTTATCTTGGAACTTCTTCAGTCCTCCCGGCTGTTTTGCTACATCAGCAAGAAGCTTTGCGAAGTTGTTTCCAATCTGAAGGGACTCAGCATACGATTTAACATTGTCCAATTCCTTGGGTTCAAGTTTAGGACCAAGCCCCATAGTAGCTTGCCACTTAGGACTGTCAGTTATGGTTTTGCCAACGAGAGCTGAATCAGCGTACAAAGCCTGAAGGTTTTCAGGCGTGGTTCTTTGTTCAAACGGAAGATTGAGAATACCCATAGTGCGAGTGAACGCATTAGCTTGGGCTTCTTTGTTTTGAAGAGTCTTGCTTGTCTCCAGCTCTTTTCCTGCTCGCGTGAGATATCCTCTTGCTGCGGAAGCTGGAAGCTTCTGAACATCTGCCTCAGACATGCTTCCAAAAGCCTTGAGACCCGGATACTGATTAAACAGATCAATGAGATTGGTTTTGTCATCTTCCTGTCTCATTTGAGCAGGAATCTGGCTTTGAGATCGCATACGAGCGACCTCAACAAGACCTTTCAGTTGGCCAGCAGTAGCTCCTGGCGGAACTTGCTCTCCAAATGCGCGCAATTGAGCAGCGAGTTCAGGTGCTTCTAATTCCTGACGTTGCCTAAGCTCAGCAGCTCGTTGGGCCATTTCAGCTTGAGCCTGTCCCGCTGCGATGTTGAACGAAGGATCAGCTTGAGACTCAAAAGGCCCCATTTCTCCGTATCCATACTGTTTGCCTTGAGCAGCGGCCATTTGCTTACGAAGAGACTTGTTCCTGAAGTCGGCCATCTTCTGCTCAAGCGTTCCGTTGGGACTAAGTTCTATCCCCTGCTGAAGCGCATTGATCATCAACTGACGATCTAGCATCCGCTGCTCATCCCGCTTACCGAACTCCTCCTGTAGCAACGCCTGACGCGCCCGAGCGGCCTCCTGAGCCTTCTGGGTGCTTCCACTGATCTGGCCGGCCAATCCTCCAGTCAGGACATTGAAGATATTGGAAGCGACACCGGGGCGGTATCTAGCTTGGGTCTCAATATCAGCAGGGTCGAAATAATTAGGTGTAGCCATAGATCAGTAGCCTCCAGCGAAAGTGTTCTTCTTACGAATTGTTCCGGGTGCGACGGGCATCGGTGCCGCGCTGCGGTCGGGGTTGAGTTCGCTTCCCATCGGTTCCTCGACGGGAGCGATGCCGTAGCCTTTCATCCGCTCCATCATGCGCCTCTGAAGCTCATCCTCTCGGATCTGCTGCATGGCCAACGCCCGCTGTTCGAGCTTGTCGTCCATGCCGGTGGCTTTGCCGTAGAGACCTCCGGTGAGAAGGTTCCCGAGCCGTTCCATGATGCTGGGATCGTACTTGGCGGCTTCGCGTACCAGCTCCGGGTTGGCGCGGAATGCCTCGACCTCGGCCATCTTTTGGCGTTCGAGTTCTTTGTCTCGGCCCGAGAGTTCGTTGTACAACCCTCCGGTTGCGAAGTTGGCGGCGTTCTGTAGGAAGTTCTCGAAAGCCATAGTATTACTCCATCAACGATCTGCCTGCGCCCCTGCCTCGGAGAACCCGCATAGCCGCGGCGAGGATCTCATCGGGGTCGTAGTTGACATCCTGGAAGTAGCCGGGGGCAAGCCTTTCGACAGTCCTGCGAGCGGGAATCGGAACCTCGGTGGGCATGTTGAACGGACGGATGATTGATTGCCTGTTGGTGGCAGTCACCGGGACTCTTGCCGTTGAAGTCGGCAAGGTGGTCGCTGTCTGGAACGTGATCTGAGGCTTATCAAGCGGTATCAGACCCGCAGTGAGAGACTTATCCTCTACAGTACCGGGAGACCCTGTGTTCTCAACATAGTAGGGCTTCTCCCCTCCTTGGACGGGGTTTGTGACGACTCCGGTGAAAGTATTGGTATCAACGTCTTCCGCCTTTGGAATACCGGTCTCGGGGAGAGGATTTACAACAGTCGATACCGGCGGCTGTTGAAGGTCCATCGTACCCTGTTTGAGGTATTGATCCTTGTTTCCAGGGGTAATCAGGCTGATTCCAGAGTCCTCACCCTCGCTGCTGTAGGTAGCCTCTTGGGAGACAGGAGACGGGGTTGGCTGAGGGGTAGGCGTTGAAACCGGATTGGGAGCCGGCGTGAACGTCTGGATGTTGCTCAGGTCTACGGTAGGGCGATATACCTCGGTCCATCGAGTTGGCCCACCAGTGTACGGAGTCGGCGCAGGAGTCGGCTCTGGCGTCGAGTAGTAGCTCAACGGATCGACAGGAGGAATCGCGTATCCGGATGCAGTTACTGGCCCGAACTTGGGGGTTGGAGGGGTTGAGAGATCGACTGGTTGGCCTGCGGTTTCCCAGTCATCGATCTTCCAGTCCCAGCGAACCCCATCCGCACTAACAAGTTCATCTCCAACTCGGAGTCCGCCCATTCCCGGAATGGGCGCACCCCACGGCAGATACTCGCCGTTGGCAAGATACAGCCTCTCAGACGCCTGATTCGGACTTGATGAATCAGTTCCAGATCCTGACGTATCTGTGCTTGGATCGTTTGCCATAGATCAAGCCTTAGGCACCAAGCTCTTGATTCGACCGAGCATCCAGTTGGCCACCAGCTTCTTCGCCCTCGGCTTGTTCTTGATCCACTTGGCGAACTTCTCGGCATTGCTGTCGTAGAAGCTCTTGAACCAAGCGGGACCGACGAGTTCCTTCCAGAAGAAGAACGCCTCCCACTGATCGGGGATACACTCGCGGGCGACGTAGCAACCAAGCGCACCGATTGCGCCGGTGACACCCTTGGCAATGGCCAACGGGGAGTTCGCTTGCGAGGCTTGGAACTGATTCTGGGCATTCTGCAACGCGAAGCTCGAACCCATCTGCATGAGCTGTCCTGGTCCAGCTTGTTGCATACCCTGGAACAACTGTGGGGTAGCGAACGGCGAAGCACCCTGCTGGAGGCCACCGAGCTGAGCAGCCTGTGAGACGATCGGCTGGAGTCCCAGAGCGGACTGGATGTTCGCAATGTTCTGCTGCTGTGCGCCCTGACCCTGTTGCTGCGAGGTCAACTGGCTCGCAAAGCTTTGCTGCATCGCGGTGTTCCGCTGACCGGTGGCCGCGAGGATGTTCTGGAAGGCTTCCTGCGCCTGTCGATTGGCGACATCGCTGGTGGTCTGACCGCTCTGGAGTAGGCCAAGAGCCTGCTGACGGCGTTGGACATCGGCGTTCCCGATCGCTTCGCTGACAGCACGGGCCTCGCGGAATGCGGAGAGGTTACCGAGGACGTTGCCGGAAGCGGTACCTCGGGCGCGAACAGCCTGCTCAGCGGCTCGGATCAAAGCAGGATCGAGCGTACCAGCCTGAGCGAGACCGGCACCGATCTGGCGTTCGAGGTCGCTACGGATCCTCGCGGCCTCACCGGTATCCTGGGGACCACCCGGCATGCCCACGCGCTCGTAGGTAGGCGCGGCGATGGTTTCCTCGGCGATGGGGCGGGTGCCGATGTCCTTGAGGAACTGGGCGTAGAGTCCTGGCTCGGTGCCGGTGCCGTAACGCTCGGGATCGAGGGCTTGAAGCTCGGCGCGACGTTGCTGGGCGAACTGGGTGCCGTACTTCTGAGCGGCTTCAAGCTCGCGCTGAGCTTGTACCGGAGCCAGATCAGCCAACGCTTGACCAATCGCCTTGGTCTGGGCGATGTCGGAAACGTCCTTGAAATCAACCTCTCTGAACTGACCGGTCTCCTTGCCGTCTTTGTAGATAGGAACCCGAACCTTGGCTCCTATCCGCGATGCAGCCTCGATCTCACGCTGGAGCGGGAAAGTCTCGATGGAGGCCATGACGGCCTCGCGGTTCGCCGCCGCTATATCTGGTGCTTTATAGGTGCCGCCCATAGGAAATCCTTCGGTTCATCAGTAGTTTGGAGTACCTGTCAAAATCGTACAAACGGGAAATGCCTTTTCGGAACCCACCGAGCTTGGTGACGTTCTTCGAGCATAGCCCCATCATGGCCAACCAGAGTGTCTGAACCGCGCACGGCTCAGTACCAATCGCGATCTCAATCCACGCGATGTGACCGTCCGGGAAGTTGTTGTTCAGATCTTTGGACTCCTCGATCGAGTTGAGGAATCGCACGGCCCCTACACCGACACACTTCCCATCCTCGTTCTTCACAATCCCGATCAGCTTCTTGGCATTGAAGATTCCGATCCAGTTGAGCAACTGATCATCGTTCCATGTGGAACAAGTAGGCCAATGCTGTCGCAGCAGTTGGGCCGCTTCGATGATGGTTGGATGTGCGGTCATTGCTGAGGACGCACAGAATCAACGAAGCCAGATAGGATGGTAGATTGAAGCGAAAGGCGACCGCCCGAGTTTGGGTTGGTCTGAACCCTGAACTGGATGGTGTTCCAGCGTCCCTTGCTGATCAGGTTGTACGCTTTGAGGAACTTCTGCGAGTTGGTGATCGTCAGGCTGGAATCGAGGTCCGTGAACGTCCCCGACATGTCGGTCGAGTAGGCGATCGCCGCGTCCGTATTTGAGCTGGTGTACGGGTTGTCGAACGCGAACTGGACGCTGTACCCGATCTTGTCGGGGATGGGCTCGTTCAGGTTGTACGCCTTCGTGATCACGCTCGACTGGTAACGGGATCCGCCATCGAGGTACGCGGAGCTTGCGACCGGTGCGAGACGGGTATTCGGGAGGAAGTCGTTGAACGACCAGACTTGGCCTGCTCCCTCTGAGATGGAGGTCATGTCGCCGGCAAACATGAGGACGGGTCCGAACGTGGAGAACGAGGTGGCGAAGAAGTCGTTCACCTGCCAGTTGTCCCAGTACCCGAGCCAAGAGCGGGCCAGTGAGTGATAGACGATGACCGCGTTGTTGCGGGGAAAAGCGGCTTCAAGTTCGATCGATGACTCGGATTCCAGAAGCACAGCGAACTCGCTTTCGAGACCTAGTCCATTCGTCTCATTCAGAACGAACGGAACGGCGAGTAGGTAGCGGTTGTTCCAGAACACGCCGTCGCAGAGGTCGAGCTTGGTCTTGTCGATCCTGCTGATCAGGTCGTTGATTGGGCTGGAGAGCGCGAGACCGACGCTGGTCTGGGTGCCGGCTTGGATCTGCGCCATCGACCGGATGCCGTCGCGTGAGAGGAAGAATACGTCAGCACCGACCGCAGCGATGGAGCGGTGCGAGGAGCAGCCGATATTGCCGCTGATGAGTGATATGGTCCAATCGGCAGGATCCTGCGTAGGATCGGCATCCACGCTCCAAATTGAGCGTTCCTTGAAGACGAGCAGTTTGTATCCGAACCACGAGTAGAGACCCTTGATGGGATCGCCGTCGCCACCGACCCGGATGGAGCCGAGCGGATCCCAGGATTCGCCATCGAGGATATCCGAGAAGTAGAGGGTATCGGGCTGGATGGTGGTATCACCGGAGACGGCCCATAGCCGGTTGGTATGGGTGGTGAGGTAGAGCGGCTTGTTGGGCGGCGAGAGGGATACGAAAGCGACCGCGTGAGACTGGTTGGTCGGAGATATGGTGACCGCGGGAGCGGTGATGTAACCGCTTCCGGGGTTCAGGATTACGATGGAAAGAATCGCTCCGTCGCCACCAATTCTTGTTTCCGCGGTTGCGGTCACACCGCTCGGAGGAGCGGCGATGGTGATTGTCGGGATGTTGCTGTGGCCGCTTCCCTGATTGATGACATCGATGCGGCTGATCTTTCCGGCGGCGACCGAGCTATTGAGATTCGCGCTGGAGACGTACTTCAGGGTTCCGAAGCCATCGGAATAGAACAGCTTGTCATTGAGCTGAGCGAAGTAGACGAAAGTGGCTCCGTTATTGAGCGTCGCGCCGCTGATCGCGTTGTAGGAAACGCCGGGGGAACCGAAGTACAGGTTCTTGGTGTTAGCGTTACGATCGCTGACCGCGATGACCAGCCGCTCGGACGCTGCGGTATCGAAGTAAAATCCGGAATAGACCTCCGCGTTTGTCGGGAGGTTACTGCCGTAGTTGGAGGTGGTCGTGTTCCAGGTGCTGAGGATTTCCTCCCAGTTTCTGGATTCGCTGTTACCGGTCAGCGAGATGGATCCGAGACGAGTGACCAGGTTGCCGAAGTCATCGTAGTCCATGTTGATGGCCGACTCCATGCTCGTAGCAGGGATGGCATCAGGACGAGTAGCAGAGACAACACCGGTACTGAAGCCGGTGCTTCCATCCAACAGCATCTGATCATCAAGAGCATCTGAGGATTGGAATGGCATGGCGGATTACAGGATGTCTTGGAAGGTGTAATCGTACAAGCTATCTGGAATGATGCGGCTGATTTGCTGCTGCTGGCCGCGTTCCATGTCCTTCATGATGGAGACCTGAGCGGCTCCCTCTTGGAACTTGGCTTGGGCTTTCCCGTACTGCCGGGAGTATTCGAGGAGATCGCCTTCGGTGTAGGCCATCAGAGCGTTCTCGACACCGCGCAGCTCGAAGTTGCTGTCGTTGACGATCGCTTGGTTCTCGCCGAACTGCCGCATCTGGGACTGCTTCTTCCCGAGGATGAAGAGGTTGCCATCGGTGTTGGGCGTGGGAACGAGCTTGATGCGCGGGACGCCGGCCTCGCCGTAGGATGCGCCGATGACTCGGGTCCAGTTGACGAAGTTGCCGGGGGTGGACTTGCGGCTATCGACGTTGTTCCAGGTGTTGGGATCGAGCTGGAAGAACGATACCCATTCCGCGGCGGGGACTTCGATGCCATCGGTTTCGCCGTTGATCGTGAATCGGATGGCGACCGGGAAATCGAGGAACATGTTGTAGCCGGTACCTGAGGCGTAGGTAGCGGTTACGGTCTGGTCGAGGGTGACCAGTTCGTTGCCTTCGCTGACTGATCGGGAGATGACGCCGAGGGTATCGTTCCAGAGGCACGAATCCCAGATCATGGAGTAGCGGCGGATGCAGAACTTCTTGGCCAACGCGAGGGTGTTCGCGTCAGTGAAGGAGAGCTTGTCGCAGGCCGCTTGGGCTACTTCAGAGGGTTTCATGGAGCGAAGTATTCCTGCAAAACCATCGTGGAAGAGGTTGAGACCGTATTATCGTTCACAGCATAATTAAGGAACAACTGCTGTGCGCTTGTTGGTCCGTAGTTATGTAGCCGATATGTCACAGGTGATGTTGTGTTTGGGCTATCAAAAAACTGGATCATCTTGTTACTGATTGTAGTAACCTCACCGTCCTCGTAAGAACCACTGGATATACCCTTTGTATTTAATCCAGTCGATGTTCCAATTTCGGTTGAATTCCTTGTTAGCCTAAACAGAACAAATTGCGATGTATTAACATTGCAAGAGTAGTTGATCGATATCGTCACCAATATCTTAGAAGACGCGCTTCTAGGTGTTATAGTGGTGCTGAGCGATGTGATCTCTTGTCCTGGAGCGGTTGCTGATCCGGAGTAAGTTTGCCTCGTGGTATCAATTGTCTGAACACATTGAGGAGCGTTCGACGCATTGATTCCTAGCGCACTGGCTGCGATGGAGCGAAGTTTGCTGCTGTCATTCGCATCGGTGATCAGCACCTTGTCGTTGGCCAGATCGACCGTGACATTGGTCAGGTTGGGAAGCGTGACCTCGTTGGCGTTGATCGTCAGGAGATCGGCACCGGCGTTTCCGATCGTAGTGTCACCATTGACCGTGGCATTGCCGGTGACGGTCAGATTGTTGGAAAGGGTAACAGCACCGGTGACATCGAGCGTAGTCCCAACCGTGGCCGCTCCAGTGACGCCGACTGAAGCGAGAGTGGTGGCTCCTGTGACTCCCAGCGTGGTTCCGACAGTAGCCGCTCCGGTCACTCCAACGCTTGCTAGAGTGGTCGCTCCAGTGACCCCTAGGGTGGTTCCTACCGTCGCCGCACCGGTAACACCCAAGCTGGCCAACGTAGAGGCTCCAGTGACTCCCAGAGTGGTACCAATGGTAGCGGATCCGCTGGTGGAGACACTTGAGAGCGAGGTGAGTCCGGTCACCGCGAGGGTGCTGACAACGCTTGTGGCACCGGTGAGAGTGGAGGTACCTGTCACCGAGAGGTTGCCGGGGATCGCCAGATTGCCGCTGAGGCTCGTTGCGCCGGTTACGGTAAGCGTACCACCGACGACCGTGTTACCGCTTGCCGCGGCCACCGTGAGCTTGTTGGACCCAACGCTGAAGTCACCGGTGCTATTGAC
>Ga0247723_1001993_pt1:5000-11367 | contig 11367 bp, 10 predicted proteins | sample MSEWelMarce5H_FC_FD_189079 | JGI IMG/M metagenome (GOLD analysis project Ga0247723, IMG submission 189079) | Subsurface sediment microbial communities from gas well in West Virginia, United States - MSEEL Well Study Marcellus 5H_FC | ecosystem: Environmental > Terrestrial > Deep...
AGAACGTAAAAGAAAACGCCGCTTCACAACTGCCTGATACACAGAACAATATGGCACGCAAGGCAACACGTAACACAGATATTGCTGGTATGGCTGCAAGAAAATTCATGGCATTCCCACAAAAATACATCGAGCAAGAATGCCAAGGCGCACGTGTTAATTTGCTTCTTTGCTAGCCGTCCTGCTGCTTAAATGGAACCAACACCCTTTTATGGTATCTGATGAGCGAGAAGTTCCGCACCTCAACTTCACATTAGGTTCATCCGTCATCGCCAGTTCTGCTTACCAAACATGGCCCACTTGAAATTGCTTATTGAAACCCAAAATTCAATGAAGAAACTATTGGATCGTACCCGTTTAAAAGTTTGATAATAGGTCAAGGGCAACACACCCCTGAGTTCTCCAATCATTCGCTTTACCTGATAAAAAAATCACCATTCCAGCTATCCTGCGGGAAACTTCGGAAGGAACCAGCTACTAGATGGTTCGACTAGTCTTGCGCCCCTGTATTCAAGTATGACAGACGATTTGCGTGTCAGTACCGCTACAAGCCTCCATCAGAGTTTCCCCTGAATTCACTGTTCTCAAGCATAGTTCACCATCTTTCGGGTCCTAAGTTTGCTCACCCATGAACTTGCACATATGTTAGAGTCCTTGGTCCGTGTTTCAAGACGGGTCGAAGGCAACATGTGTTGTCATCGCAATCAACTGACAGACATATTCATGTGCCATTGTGTGTGAAATTTCATGTGGTGGTTGGTCCTTCACTGGCTGATATGCTTAAACCTAGTGTGTGGGGCTACTTGATAAACGCATGAGAAGCCTGTAGGAACCCTATAAAAAGCCTGTAGGAATCCTTTAGGAATCCTGCAGCAACCCTTGTAGGAATCCGGAATTCTGCAGAAAGAAGGATAGGGGGGCAGAGGAAGAAGGACAAGCACAACAAGAGGAAACTGAGAGAAGGACAAGAGGACAGAGGAAGAAGGACAAGAGGGCAGAGGAAGAAGGACACAAGATGAAAGGAGGAAGGACAAGAGGACAGAGGAAGAATGACAAAGATATCAAAGGAAGAAGCTGTAGAAACCCTGTAGGAACCCCATAGGAACCCTATAGAAATTGTGCAGGACTCCTATAGGAAACCCATCGGAACCCCATAAGAACCCTATAGGCATTGTGCAAAAACCCTATAGGAACCCATTTATTCTGTAAACTGACATTAAGAGTAATGGTATTTTCAAGATCGCCAAGGCTCCCACTTATGCTACACCTCCTCAGTCATTTCGCAAAGTCAGACTAGAGTCAAGCTCAACAGGGTCTGCTTTCCCCGCTGATTGTCCCAAGCCCGTTCCCTTGGCTGTGGTTTTGGCTATATAGTAGATAGGGACAGTGGGAATCTCGTTAATCCGTTCATGCGCGTCACTACTTAGATGACGCGGGATTTGGCTACCTTGAGAGAGTCGTAGTTATTCCCGCCGTTTCCACGTGCTTGTTTCAATTTCATCTCTTTGACATTCAGAGCACTGGGCAGAAATCACATTGTGTCAGCACATCTTGCGACCACCACAACGCTTTGTGATTAATTAAACAGTCGGATGCCCCTTGTCCGCTCCAGTTCTAAGCTGGTTTTTCACTGCACAAGGAAATCCCAGAGACATTCCTTACCCAGCATCTATTGCCATGCACAATACACTGTCCACCAAGCGGCGTCAAGTAGCTTCTGCTCAGCCCAAGCATCAGAGCAAGGACCCGTATACCCAACCGTCAGAGCCAATCTTTTTTCCCAAGGTTACGGATCTGTTTTGCCGACGTCCCTTACCTACTTTACTCTATCCAGCAGAGGCTGCTAACCTTGGAGACCTGATGCGTTATTGGTACGAGCAGGGGTGATAATAATGACTTCAATTCGGTGTTTCAATGACAAGAGAAAGCACACCAGACACCCCAGAAAACAATGTGCTGTGCTCATCTTTTAGCCCTATCACCACCCAACCCGATTTCAAGGCGCTAGACAGTTTAAAAGAAAAGAAAACGCTTCCCAAGGCTTCCAAATGTATAGCAAAAGTCACTTTATGTTACCATGCAATATCAACGTCCTGGTTGAGGAATGTTGGCCCCAAGCCCTGTCGAGACCCAAAGCAAAGCTTATATATACAGAATATCCCTTGCTCTCAGGATCGGCTAACCAATGTCCAATTGCTGTTCACATGGAACCCTTCTCCTTTTTAGTCTTCAAAGTTCTCAATTGAATAATTTTCTATTACCACCAAGATCTGCACTAGAAAGTGTTACACCCAGACTCGCACCAGAAGCTTCATTACAAGGTCCTGTGCCCTCCTACTCACTGTTACGAATATTTGCAATAGTGGCAAAGTATCGGCCGCACACTAGCGCCATCCATGTTCGGGGCTAATCCATTCGGCAGGTGAATTGTTACACACTCCTTAGCGGATTTCGACTTCCATGACCACCGTCCTGCTGTTTTAAATGAACCAACACTCTTTATGGTATCTGATGAGCGGGCAGCTCAACACCTTAGCTTCACATTCGGTTCATCCATTATCGCCAGTTCTGCTTACCAAAAACGGCCCACTCGAAATGGTGTTTGAAACCCAAAGTTCAATAAAGAAACTATTGGATCGTACCCAATTAAAGTTTGAGAACAAGTCAATGGCAACACACCCCTGAGTCCTCTAATCATTCGCTTTACCCGAAAACAAAAGTTCACCATTCCAGCTATCCTGAAGGAAACATCGGATATTTGCACGTCACTACCGCTACAAACCTCCATCAGAGTTTCCCCTGAATTCACTGTTCTCAAGCATAGTTCACCATCTTTCGGGTCCTAACACATATGTTATAACTCAAACCTTTTACTGTCAAAAGGTCAGTTGCTAGTGCAAGCATACCAGTCTTTGCTTGCATTATGTCTGTAAGTTTGCCCACCCATGAACTTGCACATATGCTAGACTCCTTGGTCCGTGTTTCAAGACGGGGCACACTTTTGGTCATCGCAATCAACTGACAGACACCAATGGACAGGTTCTAGAACTGTAGATGATTGGACTGTGAATAAGCCCGTTGGAGAGCATTCCCTTGCACAATACAAACAAACATGCTCTTCACACATTGCTTATACAAAGAACAAGATGACATGCAAGGCAACAAACACGACACAAAAGCATGGTATAATAACAAATGCGTTCATGACACTGTCACAAACTAGCACATAAGAAGCAATATTGCCAAGACCCACATGTTTCATTCGCTTCCTTTCCAGCAAGTTCAAACACGTTTAACCCTCTTCTCAAAGTCCTTTGCATATTTCCCTCACGGTCCTTGTTTGCTATCGGTCTCGCACACATATGTAGCTGCAAATAAAATATCCCACCAGTTTCGCTATCCAGTCCCAAGGAACGTGATTCAGTGAAAAGTACCGTGCGCGACGACATGCACATGACACACAGGACTTTCACCTTTCTCGATATTATTTTCAAGTAGCTGTCATGCGCACCGTAGCTGGCCACTCATCTCGCAAAACAATTCAATGCTGATGGACCCAATTCCCATGCTGAGCTTGTCCATGTGCATTCGCCATTACTTGTGAAAAAATCCCACTTGGTCTTTGATCCTACTTCTGACAAGGTTGGTTTATTTGCAAAGGCCTAATTAACCTACCTTTCCAGAATTAGGTTTATTTGCTTAAGCCAAAGAAACCTACCTCTAACAACAATCTCTTAATGAACCTCCTATGGGGTTCCTATGGCTATCTATGCAAAAAAAAACTGCTTGTGCAAAAGTGTGAATGTGTGAAAATGTGAATGTGTGGGTGTGTAAATGCAGAGGAAGGTCGACAAGCCTAGGTCCAATGCACGTACCTCTGCAGAGGGGGGTTCATTTGCATAGGCCTAATGAACGTACCTTTCAAGAATTACGTTAGTTAAAGCACTTGTTTAATGAACCTCCTATGGGGCTTCCTATGGCTTCCTATGCAAAAACTGCTTGTGCATGTCTGAATGGGGGAATGTGTGATTGAATGAATTGTGAAAATGTGACTGTGTGAATGTGTGCTTGTGTGAATGTGTAAATGTGTGAATGTGTTGATGAAATGAATTGTGAATGAGTCACTGTGTGCAAGTGTGAATGTGTGGTTGAATGATTTCTGACTGGGTGACTATGTACATGTGTGAATGTGTGAAAGTGTGGATGTGTAAATGCAGAAGAAGGTTGACAAGCCTAGGTCAAAATGGACCTAGCTCTGTAAAGGTAGGTTGATTTGCAATGGCCTAATGAACCTATATTTTTTAAATCGAGTTAGAATTATATGCTTAAGCCACATGAACCTACCTCTAAACACATTCGTTTTAATGAACCAACTATGGGGCTTTCTATGGCTTCCTATGCAAAAGCTGACGCGAATTTGTGTATGTGTGAATGTGTGAATGTGTGGATGAATGAATTGTGAATGCATGAGTGTGTGAATGTGTGAATGTGTGAATGTGGGGATGTGTAAATGCAGAGGAAGGTAAACAAGCTTAGGTCAAATGCATCTACCTCTGGAGAGGTAGGTTCATTTGCAGAAGCGTAATGTACCTACCTGTCAAGAGTTAGGTTCATTTGCTTAAGCCAAATGAACCAACCTGTAAAAACCGTGTTTTAATGACCTCCTATGGGGCTTCCTATAGGGCTTCCTATGGAGCGTCCTATGAAGAATCCTATGGGCCTTGCGTAAGACTGAACCTTCCTCCTTCAGTTGAAGAGGTAGGCTCTTAAATTAACCTACCCTCTGTAGAGGTAATGTTAAGAAAAGGTAGTTTCAATTGACATCTCAAAATGAACCTTCTACTAAGTGGTAAGGTTCACTGGACTTTCTATTGCAATGTCAGCACCTCAACCATGCTGCAGACCGAATTATTTACCGGATCATTCAATCGGTAGGAGCGACGGGCGGTGTGTACAAAGGACAGGGACGTAATCAGCACGAGCTGATGATTCACACTTATTAGGAATTCCTCGTTGAAAATTAATAGTTCCAACAATATATCCCCGTCACGGTGTATTTTTTCAAGAAGATTGCCCGACCTTTCCAAAACAAAGAACAGCTCGTTTTCTGCATCAGTGTAGCGCGCGTGCAGACCCAAAACATTTAAGGGCATCACAGACCTGTTATTGCTTTAAACTTCCTTGCATGAAAAATACAAAGTCCCTGTCATAAGATGCCCACATAACCAAGGTAAGATGCAACTATTTAGCAGGTTAAGGTCTCGTTCGTTAACGGAATTAGCCAGACAAATCAGTCAACCAACTAATAACGGCCATGCGCCACCACCCATAGAATCAAAAAGAGCTATCAATATGTCAATCCTTACTATGTCTGGACCTGGTAAGTTTCCCCGTGTTGAATCAAATTAAGCCGCAGGCTGCACTCCTGGTGGTGCCCTTCCATCAATTCCTTTAAGTTTCAGCCTTGCGACCATACTCCCCCCCGGAACCCAAATACTTTGACTTATCATGAGGTGCAAGGATCATATGTGCAACAGCCTCCAATCTCTAGTTGGCTTGGTTTATGGTTAAGACTAGGACGGTATCTGATCCCCTAATGTTCGTTCTTGATCATTCAAAACATATTTGGCAAAGGCGTTCGCAGTAGGTCATCCTTCAGTATCCTTAGCAGATTTCGACTTCCATGACCACCGTCCTGCTGTTTACACGAACCAACAACCTTTATACAAACTGAGGATTCGCTCGCATATAAAACACTGGTGTTTTGGTGCATATGCATGGAACCAAACGCAGGAAAAACAAACTTCAGTGGATCGTAGCAAAAGACTACTCTCATCACTTACAGTACCTGGATTCATGTAAGTAGCTTGCAAAGCACCTAACGGGTCCAAATAGGTCAAATTCCACATACCCAAATTTCTTTGGCCAAAAAAGGCACATTGCGCTGAGAAGAAACCTACAACTTACCTTTTTTCTATCAAGGATCAGGAAACATTGCTTGGTCAGAATGGATTCTGACTTAGAGGCTAATCTAGCAGATGTTAGCTTCGCAGCGTTAGCCTTTCAACTAGCTGCGTTTACCAAGAATCTGAACGAAGTGTTCCTCTTGCACTAACTTCTATTACTGTTGCAATATAAACTTCATCAATAGGTTAAAACTAACCTGTCTCACGACGGTCTAAACCCAACTAACGTTCCCTATTGGCGGGTGAACAGTCCGACGCTTTGGGACTTCTGCGTCTCAATGATAGGAAGAGCCGACATCGAAGGATCAAAACGCAACGTCGCTATGAACGCTTGGCTGCCACAAGCCAGTTATCCCTGTGGTAACTTGTTCTGACACCTGTATCTGAACATGTTTCAGACC